>JAEEGL015459736.1_pt1 | contig 10419 bp, 7 predicted proteins | sample 9134231 | NCBI WGS metagenome assembly JAEEGL01 (sample SAMN16246548, study PRJNA631951) | gut metagenome | biome: gut microbiome; feature: rumen; material: fiber-attached | host: Bos | place: Iran: Karaj | collected 2018-10
AGGCGTTCTTTCCGCCGCTGACCCGCACGTCGCCCTCCAGGGGCCGGCCGCCCTGGATGACCATTTTTTGTTTCGTCGCCATGTGTGTTCCCTCCGTAGTCTGGCAGGATGTGTCAGGGCCCAATCTGGTAGGTGCCCACCTGGGAGGAGGTGCCGAAGGCCAGGCATTCCGCCTGGGCCCGGCCGTTGGGGTCCGTCTTGACCACCTGGTTCAGCTGTTTGCCCATGAAGCAGAACACCGCGGTCTGGCCGCCGTCCAGGTTCACCGCCAGCTGGCAGCCGCGGTCCCGGAGGAGCTGGGCCAGGTATTCCATCTGGACCCCCTTGGAGCGGGCCAGCCGCCCCTCGCAGAGCACGGCCACATAGTGCCCGGGCTCCACCATGCCGAAGGCGTAGCGGGGGTTGTAGCTCTTGTAGGCGGTGGCCACGTAGTCGGTGAACTCCCCGTCCCGGATCAGGCAGGGCCCGAAGCAGTACACGTCGTAGGCCCCGGCGTCCAGGTAGTCCCGGGCGGAGAGGGCCGTGCTGGCGTGGCTCTCCAGATGGCCGTCCGGGAAGAAGGCCAGCGTCTCGTAGTTGGGCATGGTGGGCGGGTTCTTTCGGGGCTCGTCAAAGAAGACTTCGCCGCCCCGGATGATGATGCCCGTGGGGTAGGTCTGCTTGATGCGGTAGGTGTAGTAGTCCGTGCTGGTGGCGAAGACGATCTGGTTGTCGGCGGCGATGTTCTTGATGAACTGGTGGGTGCTCCGGGGCTTGGCCGGATCGGCGAACACCGTCCGGGAGAGTTCCCCGGCCTCCACGTCGCACCAGATCTCCGCCGTGAAGCAGTAGAAGGGATGGCGCTTGTCCGGGACCTCATAGGTGCGCTTCACCACCACCTTCAGGGTGGGGCTGATGTAGACCCAGAGCCCCCGGCTCTCGCTGGACCAGACGAACTCCCCCTCCTCCAGGTAGCCCTTGGCGTTCAGGGGCGGGACGATGTCCTGCAGGTCCGGGTCGGTCTCCACCCAGGCTTCCCCTTCCGCGGGAGCCTCCACAGCTTCCACAGGGGTCTCCACGGTCTCCACGGGGGGTTCCACAGCTTCCACGGGGGTCTCTGCGGTTTCCGCGGGGGCCTCCACGATTTCCACGGGGACCTCCGCGGTCTCCACGGGGACCTCTACGGTCTCCACGGGGACCTCCACGGCCTCCACGGGGATCTCCACGGCCTCCACGGGGACCTCCACCACGGGGAGCTCCTCCACCGGGGTCTCCGCCGGGGCGATGTGCTCGAACCAGTCTCCGCCGGCCTCGTCGGGGCCCACCAGGCTCACCGCCAGGCCGAAGCAGGTGTTGTCGTGCTCCGTGCCGGTCTTCGTGACGCTCATGCCGCTCTTGCGCTGGGTGATGTGCAGGGTGCGGTAGGCGGTGTCCGCCAGCTCCAGGCCGGTCATGCCGTCAAAGGAGGCCAGGGGCCTGGACCAGTCGAAGGTGGAGCGGTTCTCCGGCCAGAGGTGCAGGTAGAGTTTCTGCCCCTCCCAGGTGCCCCACGTTCCGGCGGACTCGGGGCAGAAGGCCGCGTCCCCGGTGCGGGGGAAGACGGTGAGCACCGCCTGGGCCAGGATCTTGTGCATGGGGTGGCCGTACTCGCCGTCGATGTCCTGGGTGACCACCACCAGGGGCTTCACCCGGCGGAGCGTCTCCGCCACAAAGGCGTTGACCTTGTCCTCGCCCCCCAGGGCCTGGTACTGCTTGGTCATGTTCTTCTGGTAGCTGTCCCGGAAGCCCCCGATGACGGGGTAGTTCCGGACGCCCAGGTACCACAGGCCGTTGAGGAGCTCGGAGTGGCGGGTGGTGTTGGAGGCGGTGAGGTAGGCCACGGCCACGCGCCGCCCCTGGTCCACCGCCGTGGGGATGCCCCCGGCGAAGAAGATCAGCTCATCGTCCGGGTGGGTGGCGAAGAAGAGGATGTCGGCCCCCTCCAGGGTGGGCTCCCAGCGCTGCACCCAGTCCGGGATCGCCCCCTCCGCAAACAGGAAGATCTCGTTGAGACCCAGCTGCTGCTTCTGGTCGGAGGTGACGTAGATCCGGATGCCGGACGCCCCCTCCGGGAACTCGTAGAAGGCGTGGAAATAGCCGTTCCCCTCATACACCGTGGTCCAGCTGTTCCCGCTGCCCGTCTGCACCTCGTAGGCGTCGGGGAGGTACTTGAAGCACAGGTACAGGCCGTGGATCTTCTGCCCGCCGGGAGCCGTGACGGTGAGCCAGTTGTGCCTGGCCTCCCGGGTCTCCCAGTAGGTGGTGTATTTCCCGTCGGTCATCTGGGTGTACTTGAAAATGGTGCCGGTGGATTTGAACTTGCACTGCCGGGTGATGTCCGCGGCCTCCTCCGCGCCGGCGGCGGCGCACGCCAGCAGGAGCAGCAGCAGGACCAGCAGGCCCAGGATCGGTTTCTTCATCGGGTTTGTTTCCTCCATGGCCGCAGGCGGCCCTGATCCGGTGGTGATCGGAGTGGTGGTTCCCCGGTGCAGGGCGGCTGTGTACAGCAAAATATCCCCTGCAGGGGTGGCACCAGTGTACCACATTGCAGGGGATGTGTCAAATGGAGCGTTATATTTGTAGATAATGGTGGAAAACAGGGGCGGGGGGATCAGGTGTGGTAGAGCTTCTTGCTGTGGTAGACGGGCTCGCAGGTGAGGTTGACCCCCAGCTTCTTGAAGACCCCCACGTCCACCTGGGAGAGGATGACGGAGGAGTGGACCTCCAGGCCGGCCAGCTCCGGGAGCTTGGCGTAGGCGGCCCGGGCGGCCTCGTTCTCGGTGGCGGCCAGGGCCAGGGCGATGAGGATCTCGTCGATGTGCAGCAGGGGGTTGTGGTTCCCCAGGTAGCGCACCTTCAGCTCCATGATGGGCTCGATGACCTCCGGGGCGATGAGCTTCACCTTGTCGTCGATGCCGGCCAGGGCCTTCAGGGCGTTGAGGATCAGGGCGGAGGAGGCGCCCAGCAGGGAGGAGGTTTTGCCGGTGATGAGGGTGCCGTCCGGGAGCTGCATGGCGGCGGCGGGGCCCCCGGTCTCGGCGGCCCGGACGTTGGCGGCGGCCACCACGGGCCGGTCCGCGACGCTGATGCCGGCCTTCTTCATCAGCAGCTCGATCTTCACCACGGGGCCGTCCCCGGCGTTGCCCTTGCGGCGCTCGCACAGGGCGGCGTAGTAGCGGCGGATGATCTCCTGCCGGGCGGCCTCCTGGCAGGCGGCGTCGTCCACGATGCAGGAGCCGATCATGTTCACCCCCATGTCCGTGGGGCTCTTGTAGGGGCTCTCCCCGAAGATGCCCTCGAAGACGTTGCGCAGCACCGGGAACACCTCCACGTCCCGGTTGTAGTTCACCACCGGCACGTGGTAGGCCTCCATGTGCCAGGGGTCGATCATGTTCACGTCGGAGAGGTCCGCGGTGGCGGCCTCGTAGGCCAGGTTCAGGGGATGGTTCAGGGGGAGGTTCCAGATGGGGAAAGTCTCGAACTTGGCGTAGCCGGCCTTGACGCCGCGCTTCTGCTCATGCCAGAGCTGGCTGAGGCAGGTGGCCATCTTGCCGGAGCCGGGGCCGGGGGCGGTGACCACCACCAGGGGACGGGTGGTCTCGATGTAGTCGTTGCGGCCGTAGCCCTCCTCGGAGTTGATGAGGGCGAGGTTGGCGGGATAGCCCTCGATGGGGTAGTGGCGGTAGGTGCGCATGCCCAGGGCCTTCAGCTTCTTCTCATAGGCGATGGCGGAGGGCTGGCCCCGGAAGCGGGTGAGGACCACGGAGCTCACCAGGAAGCCGTTGGCGGTGAAGGCGTCCACCAGCCGGAGCAGGTCCATGTCGTAGGTGATGCCGATGTCGCCCCGGACCTTGTTCTTCTCGATGTCGTCGGCGTTGATGGCGATGACGATCTCCGCCTGATCCCGCAGCTGCTTGAGCATGGTGATCTTGGAGTCGGGCTGGAAGCCCGGGAGGACGCGGCTGGCGTGGTAGTCGTCGAAAAGCTTCCCGCCGAACTCCATGTAGAGCTTGCCGAACTGGGCGATGCGGGTCATGATGTGCTCGGACTGCGTCCGGGAGTACAGGGCGTTGTCGAAGCCGATCTTTCTCATTCTGCCTTACCTCCTGCGGTGGCTGGGTCGAGGATGCCGCTGTCCCGGATGGCGGCCGCGGCGCGGGCGATGTCCTTCGGGGGCAGGACCAGGGCGAAGCGCACATAGCCCTCCCCCAGGGGGCCGAAGCTGGCGCCGGGGGTGCAGATGACCCCGGCCCGCTGGATCAGGTCCAGGCAGAAGGCCATGCTGCTTTTGTAGTGGGGCGGAATGGCCGCCCAGACGAACATGCTCCCCCGGTTCCGGGGCACCGGCCAGCCGATGGCGGTGAGGCCGTCGCACAGGGCGTCGCGGCGCTCCTCATAGCGGCCGCACTGGGCGAGGAGCTCCTCCCGGGGGGTGGAGAGGGCCGCGACGGCCGCCTTCTGCAGGGGGAGGAACATGCCGAAGTCGATCTGGCTCCGGAGCTTGCGGAAGGCCGCCACCACGTCCGGCCGGCCGATGAGGAAGGAGATCCGGGCCCCGGTGAGGTTGAAGCTCTTGGAGAGGCTGAAGAATTCCACCCCGACCTCCGCCGCCCCGGGGTGGGCGAGGAAGCTGCCCCCCTGCAGGCCGTCGAAGATGATGTCCGAGTAGGCGTTGTCGTGGACGATGAGGAGGTCGTGGGCCCTGGCAAAGGCGATGATCTCCCGGTAGTTCTCCTCCGTGCCCACGCTCCCCGTGGGGTTGGAGGGCAGGGAGACCAGCATGTACTTCGCCCGGTCCGCCACCTCCGCCGGGATGTCCGCCACCCGGGGGAGGAAGCCCGTCTCCGCCGTCATGGGGTAGAAGAACGGCTCCGCCTCCGCCATGAGGGCCCCCGCCATGAACACGGGGTAGTAGGGGTTCGGCAGCAGCACCGTGTCCCCGGGGTCGCACAGCACCAGCCCCAGGTGGCCGATGCCCTCCTGGGAGCCGTAGCAGGAGCAGATCATGTCCTGGGTCAGCGCCACCCCGAAGCGGCGCCGGTAGTAGTCCACCACCGCCTGCAGCATCTCCGGGGTGTCCCGGAGGGCGTACTTCCAGTTGGCCGGCTCCAGGGCCGCCTCCGCCAGGGCGCGGCGCACCGCCTCCGAGGGGGCGAAGTCCGGGGTGCCGATGGAGAGATTGTACAGGGTGCGGCCCTGGCGCTCCAGCTCCAGACGCTTCTCGTTCAGCGCCCCGAAGACCTCGTCCCCGAAGCGCTCCAGCCGCCGGCTGAATGGCATGGCCCATCCCTCCTTTTCGAAAAAATACCCTGACAGTATAGCACGATTCTCCGGTTTGTGGTGTCTTTTCCATGGATTTTCCCCGGTTTTTCTTCCCGCCTTCTCTTCGTCCGGCCCGGGAGGGGGAGAGACGGCGGCCCCGGCGGCTCCCGATGGCGAAAAAGGCGGAAAATATGGAGAAAAAGGGATTTTTCGTTGCCGTGCTTGACAGCCCCGGCCGGGCATGATATCATCAAGCCGGCGAAATGCGTTGAATTGCACAGGAAAACGGGGAAAAACAAGGGGTCGGACGACAGGAAGGACGATCACCATGAGGAAAAGACTGTTTTGTCTGGTGTTGTGCGCGGCGCTGCTGGGGGTGTTCCTGGGCGGCGCCCTGGCGGACCTGGGAGAGGTCCGGGATGCCCTGACGGTGAAGTGGAACGGCAGGACGGTGACGGTGAAACACGCGGGCTCCTACCAGTCCGTGATCCGCTCCGGGGGCGAGCAGACGGTGCTCTCCCGGGACCTGAGCTGGGACAACGCCGCCTCCGTGCGCTACGGTTATATCCACGCCCCCAAGAACGGGGTGCTGAATATGCGCATGGGGCCGCGGCCCAAGGCCTCCATCGTGGTCAAGGCGAAGACCAACCGGGTGGTGCTGATCTTTGACCAGGGGGACGAGTGGAGCGGCATCCTGTACGACGGCCTGGTGGGCTATGTGATGAACAGCACCCTGAAGGTGATCCCGGAGCCGGTGAAGCCCACCGCCCTGGCCACCCTGAGCTACAAGGGCAAGACCAAGGTCACCACCACCGTGTACATGCGGGTGGCCCCCAAGGGCAACGCCCGCAAGGTGGTGGGGCTCAAGCCCGGGGCCCCCGTGGTGGTCTTCGGGGAGAGCGGCGCCTGGTCCGAGGTGGAGGTCAACGGCTGGCACGGCTACGTCATGACCCAGCACCTGGTGGACGTCCGCCCCGTTCCCGCCGACACCCTGGGCCCGGCGCCCGCCTCCCCCACCAACCTCACCTCCCCCACCAACCTCACCCCCGCGGTGAAGGAGGAGATCATCGAGGAGATCCTGCTGGACGACGACGAGTGAGCCGGTGCGGGAGAGGGACAGCGTGGAAGAAAACGTGAGGACCGAAAAAGCCGAACAGGCGGAACAAAGCATACTGGGGCCCTTCCGGGAGCGCATCTGGCTGCCCTTCCGGGAGGGCCTGCGGCGCTATGGGCTCATCGCGCCGGGGGACAGGATCGCCGTGTGCATCTCCGGGGGAAAGGACTCCATGCTCCTGGCCAAGCTCATGCAGATGGAGCAGCGGATCTCGGAGATCCCCTTCCATGTGGAGTGGCTCATCATGGACCCGGGCTACCGGCCGGCGAACCGGGCCCTGGTGGAGGAGAACGCCCGGGCCCTGGGGATCCCCTATACCCTGTTCGAGAGCGACATCTTCCAGGTGGCCAACGGGCAGGAGAAGAACCCCTGCTTCCTCTGCGCCAAGATGCGCCGGGGCCACCTCTACAGCAAGGCCCGGGAGCTGGGCTGCGGCAAGATCGCCCTGGGGCATCACCGCAACGACGTCATCGAGACCACCCTCATGGCCATGCTCTGGGGGGCGCAGCTGCAGGCCATGCCCCCCCGGCTGGAGGCGCAGAACTTCCCGGGGATGTCCCTGATCCGGCCGCTGTTCCTGGTGCGGGAGGAGGACATCATCGCCTGGCGGGACGCCAACGGGCTCAGCTTCATCCAGTGCGCCTGCCGCTTCACGGAGGCGCAGCAGCACGCCTCCAAGCGCCGGGAGGTGAAGGAGCTCATCGCCCGGCTCGCCGAGGAGGACCCCGGGGTGGAGGAGAACCTCTTCCGCAGCCTGCACCGCCTGCGCCCGGAGACCCTCCCCGGCTGGAAGACCGGGGGCGAGCGCCATCTCTTTGTGGAAGACCCCGAGGGGGAAGACGGGAAGGAGGACACGGTATGAGGCTGTTTGACGAGGCGATCGTCCTGGCGGTCCGGGCCCACAGCGGCCAGCACCGCAAGGGCACGGGGCTGCCCTACATCATCCACCCCCTGGAGGCGGCGGCCATTGCGGCCACCCTCACGGAGGACGAGGAGATCCTGGCGGCGGCGGTGCTCCACGACACCGTGGAGGACGCGGGGGTGACCCGGGCGGACCTGGAGGCCCGCTTCGGCCGCCGGGTGGCGGACCTGGTGGCCGCCGAGAGCGAGGACAAGCGGGAGGGCCAGGACAAGACGGCCACCTGGGAGCTCCGGAAGCAGGAGGCGCTGGACGGACTGGCCCGGGCCTCCCTGCCGGAGAAGATCATCGCCCTGGGGGACAAGCTCTCCAACGTCCGGGCCCTGAAGCGGGACCACGACGCCCTGGGGGACAAGCTCTGGGACCGCTTCAACCAGCACGATCCCCGGAAGCACGCCTGGTACTACCGCAGCATGGGGGAGATCTTCGCCGGGGAGGAGAAGCTCCGGGACTCCGCCGCCTGCCGGGAGTACCGCAGCCTGGTGGAGCAGCTCTTCGGCGGGCTGTGACCGGGGCTGCGCAGACGGGGGGACACAGGACTTCATCGGAGGAACAAAGGAAAAGACCGGCGCGGGTCGGCCTTTTCGCTTGGGAAGGTATCAGGTCGTTCACTTGGTGTTGTCGCTGGCGGTGGTGGCGGCGGGGGTGGCCTCGGCGTTGGGCTCCTCCGCGGCGGGCTCCGCGGCGGGCTGGGCCTCCTCCACGGCGGCAGCCTCCCCTTCGGGCTGGGCTTCCGTCTCCGCGGCGGCCTCGGCCTCCGCCTCAGGCTGGGCTTCCTCGGCGGCCACGGGCTCCTCCACGGCGGCCTCCGCCTGGAGCTCCTCCGTCACGGGCGCTTCCTCCACCGGGAGGACGCCGGCCTTGTAGGCCTCGCAGCGGGCGATCTTTTCCGGGGCGTCGGCGTAATCCCCGGCCTTGGTGTAGCTGTCGATGGCATTGTCCCAGTTCCCGGCGGCCATGTAGCGCTCCGCCTGGGAGTAGTAGATGCCCTGGAGCTGCTCCTCGCTGTCCCCGAAGCCGTCCGCCTTGCTGAAGGCGGCGAAGGCCCCGATCTCATCCCCCTCGGCCAGCAGCTTCAGGCCCTTCCGGTAGTAGGGCTCCAGCACGCGCTCGGCGGCGTCGGCATAGGCGCCCGCCCGGGTGAAGGAGTCGCTGGCCTCGTCCCACTCGCCCTCGTCCATCAGGGCGATGGCGTGGCGGTAGTGCACGGCCAGCACCTGGATGCTGGCGTCGGAGTACATGCCCAGGGCCTCGAACTGCGCCACGGCGCCGTCGTAGTCCCCGGCGGCCTCCAGGCTCTGGGCCTTGCGGTAGAAGGTCTCCTGGACCATCCGATCCGCGTCCTGGAAGTTGTACAGGGCCCGGAAGGCCTCCTCGGCCTCCTCGAAGCGGCCCTCCACCAGCAGGTTCAGGGCGGCGGCGTAAGCCTGCTCATAGAAGCTGACCTTCTCCGTGTTCTCCGCCAGGCGGTAGAGCTCCACGGCGCGGGCCAGGTCGTGGGCCTCCTCGGCCTCGGCGGCCAGGATGGCGTAGCACTGCTGCAGGGGCTCCGCGGCGGGGGCATAGTCCCCCATGGCGGCCAGGATCTCCATGGCGCCCGCGTAGTCGCCCTCGTCCATCAGGGCCATGGCCTGGGCGAAGATGCAGTCCTGCAGCTTGGCGGTGGCGGCCTCCATGCCCAGGTCGCTGAGCATGGTGAGCAGGGGCACGGCGTTCTCCAGGCGGCCCGCGGTGAGGGCCTCGTCCGCCAGCTCCAGGGCCTGCTGCTTCACCCGCTCGCCGCCGTCGGTCCACTCGGCGTTCAGCAGGCTGGTGAAGGTCTCGGCCATGGCGTCGTCCCAGGGCAGCAGGCGGTACTGTTCCGCGGCGGCCTCAAAGAGGGCGTCCAGCTTCCGGTCCCCCAGGACCTCCAGGCGCTGGTCCGCGTCCCGGAACACCGGGATGGCGCCGAAGAGGGCGTCGGCCCCGGCGTAGTCCTCGGCGGCCTCCGCGGCCATGCCGCCGTAGTAGGCGGCCTGCAGGGGCGCGTCGTGGAAGTCGCCCAGGGCGGTGAAGGCGGTGGCGGCGGTGGCGTAGTCCCCGTTCCGGGCCAGCACCATGGCCCGGGCGTACATCTGATAGCGGGCGGCGTCCTCGTAGCCGTCCAGGGCGGCGAAGGCCTCCGCGGCCTCGGCGTAGCTGCCGTCCATCAGCAGGAGCTTGGCGGCGGCGTAGTCGGTCTCCACCCCGGCCACCCGGGCGTCAAAGGCCAGGCGGCTGCTGTCCCTGAAATCCCCCAGGGCGGCATAGGCCTCCCGGGCGGCGGCGTAGTCGCCCTTGCGCAGGGCGGCCCCGGCGTCCAGATAGGTCACGTAGGAGGCGGCGTCCTGGTAGTTTCCCAGGGCGGCGAAGGCGCTGCGGGCGGCCTCCTCATCCCCGGCGGCGAAGAGGGCCATGGCCGCGGCGTAGCGGTCCGCGTCGGTCTCTTCCACCACGGCGGGCGCGGCGGCCTGCTGCGCGCAGGAGGTCAGAAGGAATATGCCAAGCACCAGCAGGGCGAGAAGGGAAACCAATTTCCTGTTTCTGAACATGAAACAACCTCCAGTCTGTCTGGTTTATTGCTGTTTTCAGGGGGATACTACATCTATTTTACCACAGAGTCCCGGGTTCTGCAAGCCGTGCCCCGGCCCGGGACGGAGCGGCCCTTCCCCCGGAAAACCCTCCGCAGGGCGAAAAACGCACAAGCCGTGGGGCTGTGCGCCCTGCCCGGACCACAAGTACCCCGGAAAACGAAAGAAACTTTTAGCCGATTTGAAACAAAAATGAAATGTTTGGCGGGCGGGGGAGAAGGGGACGATGGGCTGCAGTCCGCGCAGGGGGCGGGGGGAGTTCCGGCGAGGGTTTGCCCCTCAGACCCCGCCTGCGGCGGGGCCAGCTCCCCGGCAAGCCGGGGCGCTTTTGGAGTGAGAGAGCTGGACGCCCAGCCCATTGGCAGCCCGCTGCCTTCAGCCCCTATCGCCCCAGCTTGCTGGGATTCGGAGCGCCCGGAAAAGCGTCCGGTGGACGGTTTTCAGCGGAGAATGCCGGGAGGCCAGATGTCGTCCGCAGACGACAGAGGGGCAGCCCC
>JAEEGL015472928.1_pt1 | contig 10419 bp, 7 predicted proteins | sample 9134231 | NCBI WGS metagenome assembly JAEEGL01 (sample SAMN16246548, study PRJNA631951) | gut metagenome | biome: gut microbiome; feature: rumen; material: fiber-attached | host: Bos | place: Iran: Karaj | collected 2018-10
AGCCAAAAATTATTATAGCATTTTTTTAAGTTTGTGGTATAATAATTACAGAGTAGAGATGGCACATGCCATGCGCGGTGACGCCAAAGCCGCGCAACAAGAAAACCTCCCATTCCGGGAGGCTTTTTTGTTGCCCTTATTGCTCTATTCCCGTTGTTTTGTCTTAGCCTCTGCCACTGCTTTCGCAGCAGCGGCCTTTTGATCGAATTTTGGCCTGTTCTGTTCTTCTTCCAACTTGGCCTCTTCGTAATTTTGCATATAATCCCGTTTCCATTGCGGGTCATTCCATTCCTTCATTTGCCTTTGCCCGCTTCTGAACGCTTGCACCGGAAGTCGGCTGTTGACCGCCGCTTTGCCAAGCTCCATTAATGTTCCCTTGGCTCCGCCTCTGCCATTCTTGTTTGCCATTCGACTCGCTTCTTTGACCATACCCGCCGCCCGTATCGGGGCAGCAGCGGCTTGCGTCGCCATCGCCGTCATCCCCGCGCCGCCCAGGGACGGCTGGCCGTTCAGAAGTCCGGCTGCCAGGGACGGGATGGATTTCGTGATCCAGTAGATCATGATTGCTGCCAGCACCGTCTGGAGCAGAATCCCCAGATTCGTCCAGAGGCCCGAAGCCCCCTTCATCTCCTTCGCAAATCCGGCAATGAACGGGACGGCCATCCCCGCGATAAACGTAATGACGCTAACCTTGATGGCAAGATTTACCATTGCGCCGATGGCTTTCTCAAAGAGAAACTTGAACTTCTCCGTCACGCCGAAAGCAATCAAAGGGAGCGTCATCAAGGCGAAGGTGAAGAACTCGATTTTTGCCACGGTCACTTCAATGGCAGTCAATATCAGGCACAGCAAGACAGCAATCATTCCAATGAGATTGACAGCGGAAAGGCCGAGACTGGAAAGCGAAAACTCCGCTTGATCCCAATAAACGCTGAAAATCGTGAAGGCGTTCTGGACAATACCGTCGCCGCCGAGTTTCGAGGCTTCGCTCCCCGTCAAGCCCGCCGCCAAATACCCGATCATCTCGAAGCCATCCGCGAGAGCCGTCATCAGCCAAATCCACTTGTCCATCAAATAGAGCATAAAACCAACCTGAAGCACCTTGCTCAAGAGAAACTGCACTTTGTCTCCATGAAACTTGAAGCTCAAATCCCATGTTCCCTGAATGACGGCGAGAACCAGCAGGATTTTCTTGCAGTAAGGCAAGATGTTCGCCGAACCCGGAACAACGACATTGTGGATAAAGTTTTGCAGAAACGCTCCGAGAAGGTCGAAGGACTTGACGTCGGATTTCAGGTGAAATTCGTACTGCTGCACCACAGCGACGGAACTGTCCTCGAAGTCGAAGCCCAGGGACAAAAGAGCGCCGCCAAAATTCCACGCGAGGCCGATTCCCAACATGACTTGCCACAGGAGCTTCTTTTCGTCCTCGATGCCCATGCTCCACATCAGGAAAGACGTCACGGTCAGGCAAAACATGACCACGTTCGCGGCCTGTACCAATCCCTCGCCGAGTTCCGCCAACGCCGCGTCAAATGTTCCGCCGAGACCCGTCCCTGCGGAAAAGATGGATCGGTTTTCGCTCGCCACTTCGGCGAAAGCCGTGCCATTCAGCAGGAAAAGCAGTACCGCAAAGACGGCGAAAATAATCATCCGGCGATTTCCCATGATTATCCTCCCATATCAGCGGACAAGCGCAGGCGCTTCCTTTTCGGGCACAGCATCCCGTTCCTTTTGGGATGCCGCCTTTGTCGCTTGCTGCACCAAATCTCTGAAAACGGACTGCCGCTCCTCTGCGGAAATGCCGTCGCGTGCCATGCTCCGCTCCATGATTTCGTACACGCCAAGGCGAGAATATGGCTTTTCCGCCAAAGCCTTCATCAGATAGCGGTCGGCCAGTTTTTCCGCCCTGTTCCCGTCATACGCCGGGGAAAAGCCCTCGATCCACTGTTCCACGCCGCGCCCCTTCGAATAGAAATTCACGCCCGCCCGGACGACTTTGCCGAAAGCGTCGTTCGCCCCGCGCACGAAAGACGACGCGCGACGCACCACATGATCCAGTATCCGGTCGGTCTTCTGACGGACGGCTTGCTTCGCCCTGGCTACGGCGGAAGAAAACCGATTCTGAATCCGGTTTAAGCTGTCATAGAGATTTTCGACGGCCTCGGCCACTTTTCGCGGCGACTCCTTCTCCCTGCCGGACAGGATCTCGCTCTGGGCGAGGCGAAAGGCGTCAAGCATCTCATAACTCTGCTTCAGAAGATCGGCGACCTGTTTTTTCCGCTCGTCGGGGATGTCCTCGCGTCCCAGCTCTTTTTGCAGCGAGGTCACGGAAGTGACGATCTTCCCCATCGTCTCCGAGATTTTCCGCTCCCGCTCCGCGAGGCGTGCTTTCTCGTCCTGGAAATACTGTGCGCTGGACTGGAAGTTCGCTGCGACGTTTTCCATCTTTTCCAAAATCTCGTCCATGCGCGTCTCCGCGTTTTCCTTTGCCTTCTCATCGGCGACGGATGCGCCTGTCAGGCTGCCCAAATCCGCGAGACCGTCCGTGATGTTCTGCCCGTGATTCGCGACGAACCGCTCCCATACCTCCGGCACAGGCGCGGATTCCTTTTCCTGCGCCGACATCGCGCCGATGGCGGCATAAAGCTCATCCGCGAATCCCTGCACTCCGGCGCGGACGTCCTCCGGCGCTTTCGCCGTGGCGTCCTCGACCTTCGCCTGCAGGTTTTTATGCAATTCGTCAGGAAACGCCTGGTAGAAAGCAAAATCGTCAAAGTCCATCTCCTGAAATTCGTCCTCAAAACGCTTTTTCTCATCCACTGTCCATGCCTCCGTTTTTATTTTTCTATAAAAGTGGGGTCAACGTGACCCCAGTCGATTGTCCTATATTTCTTTAATTTCCCACGAATTTCTTCAAAGCATCCTTGGAATCCTGATCCAGGCGATCGCGAATCGCGTTCTGCCGATTCTTGACATAGCTGTCCAATACTTCCGCCGCCATCATCTGCCCGAGGATATGGTTCGTGTTCCGCGCCTCCGTGTACGTGGCCGCGCCGATATAGGCGTTCGCCTGGGAGACTTGCATCTGCCCCTCGGCATTGTTTGCCGCGTCCAGCGCGTCATTCACGCTGTCAGCCAGCGTCTCGCTGGAAGCTTGGGCGTTGGACGCCGCCTGTACCGCGTCCTGGTATGTTGCTTCCAGCGTCTTGTAATTTTTCTGGCTGTCCTTGTAAAGATCCACCAAGGTCTCCTTGCCGTCCAGAACGCGGTTCACCGAACCGATTTCGTTTTGCAGGACATGAACGACGGTCGTGCCGGAATTCAAGACGCCGATGCCCTTCCCCTGCCGCCGCAAGACTTCGGGATCGATCCGGGCGTCCCCCGCGAGGATGCCGCCCGTGGCTTTTGTGTGCTTTTGCAGGATGCGAACGATGGTGTTTTCGTTGAGGGATTTGATGTTGAGCAATTCCAGCGCGAGCTGTTTTTGCTCTTCGGTGAGAATACTTGCCGTGTTGATAGCTGTCTTGATGGCCTCGGCGACATTCTTCGCATCGTAGACGAGAACAGCAGCGCGGGAATGGGACGGGGAAAGCGTCATGGCTCCGGCTGCCACCGTCAAGCCCATCAGAAGCCCGACAGAAATCCAATACTTCTTTTTCATAATCTGCACCTCCTGTTTAATTGCACAAGGACAAAATCCTTTGGTACGCTTCCGCCACATTCACGATGTATTCCCGTGTTTCCTCGTAAGGCGGGCAGCCGATGGTGTCCACGGCGTTCGATCCGGCGTTGTACGCGGCGACGGCGTAAGTAGCCGCGTATTCCCCCATATCGGCGTAGTTCGCGAGCAGTGCCCGGAGATGGGACGCTCCGCCAAGAATATTGGAAAGCGGATCGTAGGGATCGACGCCAATCATCTGTGCCGTTTCCGGCATGAGCTGCATCAAGCCGATCGCCCCTTTGTTGCTGATCGCGGCGAAGTTGAACCCGCTCTCCGATTCCATGACCGCTGTGATCAAAATGGGATCCACTCCGTAAATCGACGAGGCGTAGCAAATCGCGTCGGCAATCCAGCGGGCCTGCGCCTCATCCCGGTTATGCTGCCATACGGTCATCCATATCGCGTCCGGCAGTTCCGAGGCATACACGCGGACCGGTGAAAGCAAAACGAAAATCGCGAACACTGCCGCAATCCGTGCCGGAAACCGTTTGCTCATCCTGTTGCCCCCGTTTCCGCAGTTCCGGTTTCCGGCGGGAGCGTCAAAACGCGCTGCGGGACAAGTTCGCTGCCCCGTTCTGTTTCCTGCGTGGATTCCGTTTCCCTGCCAAAACTTTTTCCCGATTCCCCAGCCTCCAGATGGCGAAGGAGGGACAGGCCGTAATTTGACTGCCCGTCTTTGAGCGGGGACAAGGAATCCACCACGGGGATGATTTCGGCAGCGAGAAAACCTTCCGCCAGCATGGCCAGCATGATATGTTCGTCCATACGGGGAACATAGGGAAGCGTAAACTGCTCCCGAAGCTGCGCCTGATAGTAACGGTACGCTTCCTCGGCGTTCTTGTCCCGCTCGGCGCGAAGCTCGGCCTTGTATCGCTCCAGCCGGTTCCGCTCCTCCAAGAGGAGGGCTTTGGCCCTTTCCCGAACGTACTGGATATAATTTTTGTTGCGCCCTGCTTGGGCTGCCAACGGGGAAAGCTCCTGAATGGCTGCTTCCAGTTTCGCCGCAGTCCATCGCTTTTCCGCCAGCATGGACTTGTATATCTCAATATCCATGCGGCCTTTCGGATAGGCATTCCCCTCCATCAGGCTCGCCAGCCGCCGTTGGTAATCCTGCCCCGCCGTCTCCGGCTCCGAACTCGAAAAGTCCACACTTTTGGCGTTTTGGATGCGTGCATAGACCTCCTGTGTACTGTCCATGATAGTATCGGCGAACTTCTCCGGGGTCATGTCTTTGGGCTGCACAACTTTCTCGATGCAAGAGCGGATGCCATTCTTGTCGTAACCCGCCATCAGCATTTTCAACGCGCTCTGACCATACTGGTAGGCTGACATGGCGGATACGGAGACGTTGACGCCTTGGGCAGCAAGGCCGCACTGCCTGTTGAACTCGGCAAGAATGGAATCTTCCTGTCTTTTCGCCGGATCATCCCCGGCCAGCCGCCGCTCCGCTTCGCGAATTGTATTTTCGGCAAAGGCATAGTCTTTGGGCCGATGCGAGCCGTCGAGGAGAATCGCGGCAGGGGTCATGCGCAAAATGCCAAGCATGGCTTCCCGGTTGAAATCCGGGCAGCGGGCGAAACAGGTTTCTGTTATATCGGCTATGACGTGATCCTCAAACAGACGGCGGCGGATGGAGGGATTCAGCCGCAAGTGCTCCACCAACGCGGACTGGAACAACTCCAACGGAGAAAACCGGACGCAAAGGTCGGCGTAAGAGCTGCCCTCCGGTATTTCCCCGATGCGACGGAACGAAAGGAACGACTCTTCTGCCGCCAGGATGCGATGCGCCTTGTCAATGATGAACCGGCCATAGGCTTCGGCCATGCCCGCAGTCTCCTGCGCCTTGACAGAGAACCTGGACAACGCCTTGAAAACAGCATCGTCGGGAATATGGGACAGCAACATTTCACGAACAATCAATGTGTCATAATAAGAACGATATTTCTGTATACCGTCCGGCTCGCCCCGGTCGATCAGCTCGTCGTTCATTCGCTCCGCTATGATACGGTAGGAGTCTTCCGGTGAAATGTATGTTTTCGAGGAAAGAAACGCGTCTTTCGACAGGGCGCGTTCTTCCATCAGGCCGTCGACATAGCGCTGCGGGTTTCGCCCTGGTTCCATTGCCACAGGAGACGCAGCAAGAAATGTTTCCCGCAAAAATTCCTCCGGAAATTCCAGTTCCCTCATTTCCTGCAGAATGGCAAGATCGCTTTCATAATCCAAAATCTTCAAGCCGTTCCGCGTCATATAGGCACGGGCAAAGAAACGGTAAACGTCTTCCGGAGACTGCACGCCGTCCATGGAAGCGGGCGCGTCGGCAATTTCCCCGTAGGCGTACTTGATATGGGCACATTCCTCGAGAATCTTCTGCGCATATTCACCACGGTCAGCGTTTGCCCGTTTGGATTTTTCCATCAGCACAAGTTTCGCTGTTTCAGGCAGAAACCCTGATTCGACAATCAAATGAAGCAGAACGCCGCCTTCAATGACTACTGCGAAACTGTCCGTTTCCGCATTGCCTGCATACTTCCCCTGCACCTGATCCAGCGCTTTTCCGTATTCTTCCCGCGCCGCAACAATCTCCCGCTCGACTGCATTCTCGCGGTTCGCCCTGAGAGCTTCGAAAACGCGACTTTCGTAAATGTTGTGCGCTTCCGCCTCCGGAATGTATTCCGCGAAAAGGCTATGATGCATATAGGCTTCCTGCAAGTCCCGAGGCGAATAGCCTCGATCGAGAAGCTCGGACAACGCGGATACGTCAGCTTCAAGGAAAAAGCTCTGCATCACCGAAACGCTGTGCCGCACGCGCAAGGATGAGAAAAGCGCCGCAGGAACAGCCTCGTTTTTTGTGCCGGAAAAATCCGCAGGGAGAACACGGCTCTTATACGAGGCGAACAGTTCGTCGTCCCGGATATTTTTCGCCAACGGACTGAAATTGAACAGCGCCGTAAGAACCGCTTTCGAGCCGAATCCTTCTTCCCGCAAGGAGGAAACTATCTCCCTGTCCACGGATGCCAGCATAAGATTGATCTCGTCCTCCAAAAACTTCGGGGCAACCTTTGCGTGATATACCTTTGCCGCGGCTTCCATCATGGTCAAACGACCTCCGTCTTTCATGTTTCTTTCAGAAAAGTGGGGTCAACGTGATCCCAAACAAATATTCTAGTTTTTTTCTTCAGAATTCATCAGATTGCGCAGATCTTCCCAAATCGTTGTCCCGCCGCCGATTTTGCCCATTCCTTCCGTCTTGAGCCGTTCCCCGTGGCGGCCCAGCCGCGCATTGAACGCCTCCTCCATGGCGTTCAGCCGTCGTTCAATCAGCAACACTCGATAAAGCCCGCAACCCGCAAACAGGATTGCCATAGCCGATAGGCTGAGAGCCATTGCCAAGGCATGACCAACGGTATACATTCAGACCGCCTCCTTTTGTTCTTTCGCCAACGTTTCCATGGCATCTTCGTTGAATCCATGTTCCCGGAGCCACACACGATTGAAATTTTCCTTGCCGTGCTCGGCGAGAATGGACATGCAACGACTGACCGCCTTGTTGTCCGCCGCCACATAAGCAAGCGACAACGGGCAATGTTCCAGCGCGAGGCTGAACAGGCGCGACCCTTCCTCGGAATCATAGTAATAGTCCCGCTGGGGCATGGCCTCGGCGATCAAGCGGATTTGCTGGGCATTCAGCCCAAACCGCTTGTAGAGTTTTTGGTGATCCTCTCCGAGGGCGAGGCTGTCCGGCAGAAATATCCGGGACATACAAGAAGAAAGAATTGTGTCGAGGATCGGTGATTTTATAATGTCATCCATGGATTGTGTTGCGAAAACTACAAATGCGTTGTATTTTCTGAGCGTTTTCAGCCATTCTCGGATTTTTCCGGCAAACAACTCGTTGTCAAAAAACACCCAGCATTCGTCAAGGACAATCAACGTCGGGGAACCGGCCTGCCCCCCGTCCAGCTGTTTCACCGCTTCCTCGATGCGATGGAATATATACATCAGAGTCGCGGATACAATCCGGCGGGCGTTCATCAAATCTTCCATCTCGAAGGAAATCCATGAGGATAGTTGCAGATTGTCCTTGTCGGAATCAAAGATGGTTCCGTATTCGCCCGGATTTCCCTTGTCATCTGTCAAACATAAAGGATAAAACGCTTCTTTCAAGGACTTGTCCTGCAAGAAACTGACGAAAGCCGTCATTGTCCGGAAGCGGCGCTCCATCCCGGCAAGCGTCGCAAGCGCGTCACGGATCAGGCCCTTCTTTTCCGGCGTCAATGTTGCCTCTTCCTGCTGCAAATAGTCGCAAAGCCAATCCTGCGCCCATTGCCGTTCGATTTCTTTGTCAATCGAGGCCAGCGGCTGGAAAGAAAGCTGCCCGCGTTCCTTTCCCAAGTCGTAGAACATGCCCCCCATTCCGACGGTCAGGACACGGGAGGCAAACCCCTTGTCAAAGATAATGACGCGCCCGTCTTGGTATTTCCTGAAAGCCGCTTCGATGCTGTTCAGCAGCACCGACTTTCCGCTTCCGGTCGGGCCGATAACGAAGGTATGACCTACCGAGCCGACATGAAGATTCAGCCGGTACGGCGTGCTTCCTGCTGTCTGTGTGTAGAGCAGCGCCGGGCCGTTCAGCTGCTTGCACCGCTCATGGCCCATCCATGAGCTGCAAAAGGGCATCATGTGAATGAGGTTCGCCGTGGAAACCAAAGGACGGCGAATATTATGCCCCACCATGCCGGGAATGCTGGCAAACCAGGAATCCACGGCGTTGAAGTCCTCAATTTGCGCTTTGAATCCCATATTGACGAATATCTGGCGAATCTGTTTGGCGCGGTCTTCCACAACATCCCGTTCCCGGTCGGTGAGAAGAATGGCAGAGGAAAAATAACAGTAGCCAAGCTGATCGGATTCCACAGCGTTCGTCGCGTCCCGAATCTCTTCCAACCGATTGACTGCCACGTCGCTGATGTTTTCCGGGTTCTGCTGGCCGTCCCGGACAAACATATCCCCCAGCGTGGAAACGAGGGACTGGAGCTTTCCCTTCCAGTTCCGTTTCGCTTCATCGAGAACATCCAACTGGTCGTTTTTGGACAAGCAATAGGCCCGTGTTACCCAGCGGTACGGAAAATCCAGGCGATTGAAAAGGTCAAACATCCCAAAGACCGTTTCCTTCGGGTATTGGAGCGGAGCGACAATCCTTTGATGTCTCTCGCCAAGAATAGGCTCAAGCCCTGCCGAAAATGGCGTGTCGTAAAGATACTGGTCGAGCAGCAGGGGATGTTTGGGAATATGCAGTTCCCGGTTTTCCCCTGAAACACAGGAATGAAGGTATGACAACGTTTCATCGGGCGTGAGGCAATCCGCGGGAACGCCGATGCTCTTGAAGGACAAAAAGAGCTTTGTCGCCTCGGTGACAAAATCCGCCATGATGTCCTCAGCGGTAACTTCTTTTCGCTCCTGCCCGTCCAGCACCATCTTTTTTAACCGGCCCAAGCTGTCCTTTGGAGGCATCCAGTAAAGCGTGACGTAAAAGCGGGACTCGAAATAGATGCCGCTGGAAAAAAGCCGCCGCCGCTCCGCGTCCATTGCGGCGGACAAAAGCTCCGGGAAACGAAGTCCTGACGGATATGCCGTCGCCGGAATGTGTTGCGCCTCAAAATAGAGGACCCGCCCGGTTTTCATGGAAGCCACCAGCTCCGACAGGCGCATGGTGGCAATCTCGCATTCCTCGGATGTGGAAGAGTCGAGATCCGGGCCGCGGTAGCGGAAAGTCATTTGCAGCGAACCATCTTTGTTTAGAACGATAGCGGCTTCATGGCGATCCAAACGAACAGGAAAAATCCTGGCCATCGCCATGCTTGACGAAAGCAGCCAAATATTTCGGTCAAAGAGATTGACTTGATACAACCTTTTCCCCTTCTTCCCTTTCTCCGTGCGGCAACAAGACCTCAAGCGAAGACACCCCGAGGATAGGAGGCCGGATATTCGCCCGGAACAATCCTGGCAGGCTGCCCCACCATATGTCACGCGCATTGAAATCCTCGCGGATATAAAGCATCTGCGATGACTGAAAAAGATGGTCAATAAAGTCTCCTGTTTCCCGAAGTTCCTTTTGGGACACGCAAACAATCACGCTATGGGAAAAATAGCCGTTTATATTCGAGAGCAAACCTTCAGTAATTTTCACAAGGATGGACTTCCTGCCGGAACACCAGCGGGATGTATAGCGTAACAGCTCCTTTTCCGCCTCCGGATTTCCAAAAAGGAGAATGCGCCGTACATCCCGCCACGGAACATCCTTGAAAGAAGAAAAGATAGAATAAAGTGATCCATCATTTTCTACATTTCCCGGCAGGCTGTATACCAGATATACTGAATCCCCCATACGAACCTGATTCTCGTGAAATCCGAGCTCCGCGTCCTGCGAGAGGAGCGCATCCAAGTCCACAGGGGTATCCGGCATTTCCACCGGATGCGTCCCCATGGACAATGTGAACTCCATAAAGTCGATCAGCTCTTGATACTCCAAGAGGCGGCATTCGCTTTCCAACGGAAAAGATTGCCGCAGCCCGTCCATAACGGAGAAAAATTCCGCTTCCATATCCTGAAGATAAAATTTCCCTTCCGCAAGCGCGTTGCGGATTGTTCCGTTTATGCGAAAAAACGGATTCCAGCAGACGCAAAGAAAATGCTGA
>JAEEGL015847379.1_pt1 | contig 10419 bp, 11 predicted proteins | sample 9134231 | NCBI WGS metagenome assembly JAEEGL01 (sample SAMN16246548, study PRJNA631951) | gut metagenome | biome: gut microbiome; feature: rumen; material: fiber-attached | host: Bos | place: Iran: Karaj | collected 2018-10
ACGGATATTCAGTCCCTCAATCTTTCAAAATGTCCGAATAAGATCGTCCTTGGCCGTGAACTGACAAAAGGTCTTGGTGCCGGAGGCAATCCGGAAGTCGGTCAGAAAGCCGCTCTGGAGTCTCAGGAAGACATCAAGAAAGCGCTCTCCGGTGCAGATATGGTGTTCATTACCTGCGGAATGGGCGGAGGTACAGGAACAGGAGCTGCTCCGGTATTTGCCAAATATGCCAAAGAAATGGGTGCTTTGATTGTCGGTATCGTTACAAAACCTTTCGATTTTGAAGGAAGAAGAAGAATGGATCAGGCCAATGTCGGTATTGAACAGATCAGACAGTACGTCGATTCACTGATTATCGTATCCAACAACCAGCTGTTAAGCGTCATCGGAAAGATTCCAATGCAAGAAGCGTTCAAGGAAGCCGACAACGTCTTAAGACAGGGCGTTCAGACCATTACCGATCTGATTGCCGTTCCGGCCTTCATCAATCTCGATTTCGCCGACATCAGAACCGTAATGGCAGGCAAGGGTACTGCACTGATCGGCATCGGCATGGCTCAGGGTGAAAACAAGGCCAAGGAAGCCGCCGCCAGGGCAATCCGTTCTCCGTTGCTGGAAGCAAACATCAAAGGTGCCAAGTCCGCCATCATCAACATTACCGGCGGTCCTTCAATTTCCCTGCAGGATTCATCCATTGCGGTCGACTTCATTAAAGAAGCCGCAGGAAGCGATATCGATATCATCTACGGTGTTGCGATCAACGAATCCCTTGGCGAAGCCATTATCGTAACCGTCATTGCGACCGGATTCGATCTGCCGGGAACCAGTCATACGACTGCTCCACAGCCTGACTTCCTCTTTGAAAAACCGCAGATCTCCGCTGAAACGGATGCGGAAATCAATCAGATGAAAGAGGAATTCGTCTCTCCGATCGCGGAAGATGATGTGCCGTCCTTCTTCAAAAACAGGACATAGATAATAATGCAATGCTTAAAAAAGAAGGCTCAGCCTTCTTTTTATATTTATTTGCATTCTTCTATCGTTTCTGTTAATATATTGCCGTTATGACAAAACATGAAGACGTTCCTTTACCGTGTACTGGCATCACTTCAGAAATGAGGTGTTTTCATGGATAACAATACAATTCTACTGGTTCTGATCCTTCTCGTGCTGTGCTACAGCTTTTTCAGTGCCTGCGAGACGGCTTTCAGCTCTTTGAACAAGATCAAGCTCAAAGCCCTGGCAAACACCGGAAACAGAAAGGCCGAAAAGACTTATGCATTAACGGAGAAGTTCCCGAAACTGCTTACTACGATCCTGGTAGGCAATACCATCGTCAATGTTGTTGCGGCATCACTGGCAACGGTTCTGTTCAGCAATCTCTATCACAATAACGGTGTTGCGATCTCATCGATCGTCATGACGCTGGTGATCATGATCATCGGCGAAATCATTCCGAAGAATATCGCCAAGTACGTTCCGGAAAAGTTTGCGATGAACGTAACCTGGATCCTGAATATCCTGGTTTTCCTTTTCACGCCTCTGACCTTCATCTTCAGTTATCTGGAAAAACTGATGAGCAGGCTCTTCTATGTCGAGAACGATACCTATTCTACCGACGAACTGCTGACAATGGTGGAAGAAGCCAATGAAGAAGGAGATATGGAAGATCACGAAGCCGATCTGATCACCAACGCCCTGGAATTCAACGATCTCGACGTCGGTGAGATTCTGACGCCAAGAATCGACGTCATTGCGATCGATATCGATGAAGACTCGGTAGAAGACATCGAACTGATGTACCGCGATTCCGGTTATTCGCGTCTGCCTGTCTATGAAGACTCTCTGGACAACATCATCGGCGTATTGCATGAAAAGGACTTCTACTACCATCTTCTGTATGAAAAGTCCACCAATATCAAAGAGATCCTGCAGGAAGTATTCTATACCTCTCCGCATGTTAAGATTTCTTCGCTGCTGAAACAGTTCCAGACATCAAAGTCGCATATGGCTGTGGTTGTCGACGAATACGGTGGTACCCAGGGTATCATTACGATGGAAGATATTCTGGAAGAACTGGTTGGCGAGATCTATGATGAACATGATGAAGTCATCGAATACTACAAGAAACTGGACGATCACAACTACCTGATCAAGGCGGATCTTGATATCGACGATCTGTTTGAACATTTCGGTATCGAAACGGATGAAGAATTCGAGTTCAATACGACATCCGCATGGGTCATAGACGTACTCGACAAGATCCCGGTTAAGGGAGACGGATTCGACTACAAGAACATGCATGTGGAAGTAACGGATGCCGACTCCAAGAAAGTGAACGAGATCAAGATCACTTTCAAAGATAACGACGACAAAAAGGACAAGTGATTGTCCTTTTTAAGTTATAATGATTTTATGCAGCAGTATTTTACTGGCGAAGAGATCCATGTCGGAGAGATCCTGGATCTGGATGAAAAGATCCTGTATCATCTTCAGAAAGTATTAAGAAAAGACGGTTCTTACATATTCCGTTTATGTGACAGAAGCGGAACCGTTTATCATGCTCATCTGATCAATAAGAAACAGTGCCAGACAATGGATCGGCTCGATGAAAACAACGAGCTTTCCTGCGACATTACCTGTATCCTTTCACTGATCAAGAACGATTATTTTGAGCTTTGCATCCAGAAACTCACGGAACTGGGCGTCAACCGGATCGTTCCGTATCAGGCGCAAAGAAGCGTTGTCAGGTTCAGGGACAACAGGAAACTGGAAAGAATACGCAAGATCGCCTTAGAAGCCGCCGAACAGTCCCACCGCAACAGAATACCGGAAATCTGTGAAGTTGCTGCGCTTAAGGATCTGGACAAGTACAAAAGCCAGTACAATTACGTCTGCTACGAAGCGGAAAAGAACCTCGCTTCTTTAGAATGCGAAGGAAGCGTTACTTATATCATCGGTCCGGAAGGGGGTTTCGATGAGAAAGAATTCAAAAAGATTACGGAAATGGGATATCAGTCCGTAAGCCTGGGAAAACGCATTCTGAGAGCGGAAACCGCCGCCATCTATTTCACCAGCAATATCGTAGGAAAATGCCAATGAAAACATATGCGATGATGATCCTCGGATGTAAAGTCAACGATTATGAAGCAACCTATGTCCGGGAAAACATGAATAAATACTATGAGGAAGTCCCTTTTAAACAGAAAGCGGATATCTATCTGATCTTTACCTGTTGCGTAACCAATACCGCAGAAGCCAAGACCAGAAAATTCATCCACGATGCCAGAAGAAACAATCCGGATGCCTATATCGCTGCGATCGGCTGTTTAAGCCAGATCAAGCACGACAGCGAAGTTTTTGATGATGTTGATCTGGTGATAGGTTCCGATCAGAAAGATAAGATCGTAGACCTGATAACGGCTCAGGACAGGAACTGCCATGTAAGTGACCAGGTCAGCAGCGATTTCGAGCATCTCTACATCGAATCCTATCCGGCGAAGTCAAGATCATTCCTGAAGATCCAGGACGGATGCAACCAGTTCTGTGCATATTGCATCATTCCTTATGCCAGGGGAAGAGAAAGAAGCGGTAATCATGAACTGCTGCTCAAGGAGGCCAGAATACTGGCAAAAGAGAATAAGGAGATCGTCCTGACTGGCATTCATACCGGAAGGTACCGTGACGGCGAATATGATCTGTACAGCCTTTTATGCGATCTGTGCCGGATCGAAGGTCTGGAGACGATTCGTCTCAGTTCGATCGAAATGACCGAGATCAACGACGGTATCATTGATCTGATGAAGCATAATGCAAAGATCGCCAGGCATTTGCATATCCCTGTACAATCCTGCGACAACGATATTCTGAAAGCCATGAACCGTCCGTATACCGTTGAAGAGTACAAGAACAGAATAAACTATATCCGTTCGCAGATCCCCGATATCAGTATCAGTACAGATCTGATCGTCGGCTTTCCAAACGAAACGGAAGAACGTTTTGAGAATACCCTGAATCAGCTGAAAGAGATCCGTTTTTCCTTTATCCATGTCTTTCCGTATTCCAGAAAAACCAAAACGGCAGCCGACAGGATGGAAGGACATGTGGATCCAAAGACCAAGAAGCAGCGGGTCAGAACGGTAATGGATCTGGAAAAAGACATTTCTGCGGAATTCAAGAAACGTTTCATCGGGAAACGAGTCAGGGTCCTGATTGAAAGACACGACGAGAACTGTTCCTACGGATACAGCAAGGAATACATCTATACAAGAGTTAACGGCGTTTATGAAGCGGGAACAATACTGGATGTAATCATAGAAAAGGCAGAAGATGAGGTGATAGGAAATGTTGCTGAGTAAACTGTTCTCCGGTGCACCGGACATGGAAATCAGACAGCTCTCCGTTGACAGCAGAATGCCGATGGAGGATGCAATCTTTTTCTGTCTGAACGGAATCAAGTACGACGGTCACGACTATATCGATGAAGCGGTAAAAAACGGCGCAAAAGTCATCATTTATACCAAAGAAATCGAAAGAAAAGAGAAAGCGATCTACATCAAGGTTGTCGATGTCAACAAGACGCTGAAAAAGACGGCCAATATATTCTATGGAGATCCGGGAAAAGACATCGACGAATATGTGATCGGAGGAAACTACGGCAGATGTTCCGTTGCCCTGTTTATCAATCATTTTCTGAACAAGAAAGAAAAATGCGGCTATGTCGGCATACTCGGCATCCGTTATGACCGTACGGAACTGAAATCCTCCGTAACGACGCTCAATGCCCTGGAGAATCTCAAGATCCTGCAGACCATGAAAGAAAACGGGATCAGCTCCTGTACCTTTGAAGCGAATGCCTCTTCCCTGAACCTGCAGAAACTGGACAGTATTGATCCGTCTTTCTTCATCTATACAAGTACCGATACCAATTCCAACGAAAGCCAGCTGAACGAGTATTTCAGCTATTTCAGAAGATATCTGTACACTCTGGAGAATGCAACCAGAGTCATATTCAATGCGGATGATGTATCGTACATGGAACTGAGCGACTGCGTCGAAAACTATTTTACATACGGACTGTACGAAGATTCGGATTACCGCATTTCCGATGTATCGCTTTCCAGTCACGGCATCAGTTTCAGTCTCAGTCACGAAGGAATGTCGTATCCGGTCGTTTCTTCTCTTCAGGGAATGGTCAATGTCTACAATCTGACTGCCGCTATCGCGGCTTTGAACCAGAAAGGCCATCCTCTGGATGAAATCATCGAAGGAATGAAAGACGTTCCATGTGTTGACGGTGTCATGGAAAGATGTGATACACAGTACAACGTGATCGTCGATTCCGCCTACGATATTTCGTCGATCAACGAAATATGCCGTTACGCAAGGAAAACGGCCGACAGTCACAAAGCGATCGGCGTCATCAGCATCAACTATACCGACGGTGACAATCGGCTGGAAAAGATCATGCAGATATGTCAGAGCAATCTGGATGTCATTATCCTTACCGAGAATGAATCCCTGGAAGGGGAAGTGATGAACATCCTGTCCCGCTGCGACAGATATACCAGAAAAGACGCCAGAGTCATTCACTGCGACCTGCGGTCTCAGGCCATCAAGAACGCCATCGAAATCATGAATCAGGAAGATACTCTCATCATCATCGGCAAAGGCAACGAAAAATATCTTAGCATGGGTCTGGGGAAGGAATTCTATCAGGGCGACCGTTTCTATGTTCAGAAATACCTTGAAAAAAGAAAAAGAGAAGAAACAGATATTGAAGAATAAATAATTCTTTATTTTTCAGTTGTTTTTGTTTATAATTTAACTGTTGCGACAAAAGGAGGTGAAATTATGGCAAAAGTTATCGTTAAAGAAAACGAACAGCTCGATGATGCTCTGCGTCGTTTTAAGAGACAGGTTTCTCGTAATGGCACGCTTCTTGAAGTCAGAAAAAGAGAGTACTACGTAAAACCGGGCATTAAAAAGAGACTGAAAAGAGAAAATGCCAGGAAACTGAGAAGATCCAAGTAAATCAGCTGATGCTGATTTTCTTTTTATCCGATATCAAACAGGGGAGCATTCCCTGTATAATAGAATTGATATGGCGAAGATAAACGTATTTGGTGCCGCATGCGTCGATCTGCTTGTACAGGGCGTAGATAAAGGAGAGTTTTTTAACGGAAACTATAAGGCAGACAGGATCTTTACCTTGTATGGGGGCGATGCTTTCAATGAAAGCATGGTTCTGAAACGTTTCGGATGCGACGTAAAGCTGATCACAGTGCTTGGAAACGACGAAAACGGCAGATGGATCAAAAACAAGCTGGAAAAAGAAGGCATCGGATACAATACGGACATACTCAGAGACGATATTTTCACCTATCTCTCTATCGTTCTGATCGACAGAGAAGGGGAACGCTACTTTGTCGGGGTTAACGACGGCAGTATCAAGAAACTGAAACCGGCAGACATCGTCATAGACGACGACTGTCGGATCGCCTGTCTGGCATCTCTGTTCATATCTCCGTATCTTGATATCCCGTCTCTTGATAAACTGTTTGCCGGTCTGAAACAGAAAGGCGTAACGGTGTGCTGCGACTGCTCGACACCGAAAGAAATCAGAACGATCAGCAGGTTCACATTCCTGAAATATGTCGATTATTTTTTCTGCAATCAGAAAGAAGCGGAAATGTTAAGCAGAACAGGGACAATGGAAGATGCCGCTTCGGAAATAAAAGAGATGGGTGCAGGGCATGTGATCGTCAAATGCGGATCCAGAGGGGCTTATTACGATGGCCGGTATTATGCGCCGGCAAGGCAATGCAAGGTCATCGATACGACCGGAGCGGGAGACAGCTTTGTAGCCGGATTTATCAAAAGTCTCTCTGAAAACAAACCGATTGAGGAATGCATCAGTGTGGCCAATCTGTTTGGCGGTAAGGCCTGCGCATTTACAGGCGCAACCGCATGGCTTGATAAAGAATTAGAGAAGGATTAAGGAACTATGGAATATGTATTTACCGATCTGAATCAGGAACAGATTCAGAATATTGTCGGAGTGAACGATGAGAATCTGAGTCTTATGGAGGAACTCTACGGCTGCGGCATCGTTTATCGTGACAACTGTTTTAAGCTGCTTAGCGATGACGAAGACATGTCGGCGAAGTTTACCAGGCATATGGATCAGATCGTCAGAGAGAGCAGAAAAAACAGCGTAGACTATGATTTTATCAAGCAGTCTTTTCTGTCTTTGAATACCCTTGAAAACAATGATTTTCATAACAAGGTCATCGCATATTCCAACAATGGGAAGCCTTTCCGCTGCAAGACGGCAAATCAGCATGAACTGGTATCCCAGGTCAAAAACAACGACCTTGTCTTCTGCATCGGTCCCGCCGGAACCGGTAAGACTTTTCTGGCTGTTCTTCTGGCGGTAAACTATCTGAAAAAAGGAACCGTAAACAAGATCATCATCACTAGACCAGCAGTCGAAGCAGGCGAATCGCTGGGCTTTCTGCCGGGAGATCTGAAAGAGAAGATAGATCCGTACCTGATGCCTATATACGATGCGCTTGACAGTATACTCGGCAGCGAACAGAAAGACAAGATGATCGAGAAGGGCATCATTGAAGTCATTCCTCTGGCATACATGAGAGGACGTACACTGAATGAAGCTTTCATTATTCTCGATGAAGCCCAGAATACGACCGATAAACAGATGCTGATGTTTCTGACTAGATTGGGATTCAATTCCAAAATGATTGTCAACGGCGACATCACCCAGATAGACCTGAATATCAATAAGGCAAACAGCGGTCTGATTGCCGCACGGAACAGACTGAAGGATGTCGGTCAGATCGGCTTCGTAGAGTTCAACAATTCCGATGTCATCAGAAACCCGCTGGTTCAGAAGATCATCGAGAAATTTACGATCTGAGCGATTGTATAGAATATACCGTTCATATTATAATTTGTGCATATGAAAAAGCTTTTTATCGCTTCCAATAACGGACATAAGATCGAAGAGATCGCCGATATACTGAAAAGAAACCGGATCGAAATAGAACTAGTCTGTCCGAAGGACTTCGACTGTAAAGAAGAACCCGTCGAAAACGGCAGGACTTTTGCGGAAAACGCCAGAATCAAGGCCAGATTCTACTATGACCGTTTTCATTTGCCGACGATCGCCGACGATTCCGGGATATGTATCGATTATCTAAACGGCAACCCGGGCATTCACTCTGCCCGTTTTCTGCATGGCATGAACTACGACCAGAAATGCGACTACGTCCTGGAACTGATGAAAGATGTGAAAAACAGAGGCGCACAGTTTGTCGACTGCATGTGTTTTATCGATAAAGACGGAGAGATTTTTGAATACGAAGGAATCAATGAAGGCCAGATCGCCTTTGAAAAAGCCGGACACGAGGGATTCGGCTATGATCCGATCTTTCTGATTCCGAAATTCAATCAGACCGAAGCGCAGCTGGGCGCCGACTATAAGAACGAATACTCACACCGGGCAAAAGCCCTGAAGAAATGGATATCAGATGCAAAAGAAAGACTGTAGACAGACGTTTTCAATCGTTGCCTCACTGGCACTTATCCTGTTTTTCCTGATTACGGCGGTACATTTATGGAGCTTTAATCAGGCTTTCTATGACAGCGAACACGCAAAGCTGACACTTTACGGCAAGTCCATTTCCGAACACATCGGTATCACTGATGATCAGCTGAAGGATCTTACCGCCTTTACATTGGCTTATCTGAACGACAAAGACGCCAGTCTTGACCTGCAGATGAAGGTAAAAGGGGAAATGCGTGAAGTCTATACCGACGATGAGAAAGCCCACATGATAGATGTCAGGAATCTCAATCTGGCTGCCAACCGTCTTTGGGTCATATCCCTGCTGATCATTGTCGGATACGCCGTATTCTATCTGATCAAGAAATATCCGTTGAGCGATCTGTACAGCAGCTATAAGAAAGTACTGAAATACGGACTCCTGTTTCTGGCCGTACTGGGATCGTGGATTCTGATCGACTTCGATTCCTTCTGGACTGCTTTCCATCATGTTTTCTTTGCCGGGAATGACCTGTGGATCCTGGATCTCAGAAAAGACATCCTGATCATGATCGTACCGCCGGAGTTCTTCAATCATCTGGTCATAACGATCACCGTCACTTTCTTCGTACTGCTTTTATCTCCGATCGTTTTATATCGGCTGCTCATAAAAAGGAAATCCGCATGATCAATGTCGTACTCTATGAACCGGATATTCCGCAGAATACCGGAAACATCATGCGTACGTGTTCCGTTTTCGAGATGAAACTGCACCTGATCGAACCTCTGGGTTTCTCTCTGGATGAAAAGCATTTAAGAAGAAGCGGAATGGACTATATCGCAGATCTGGATTATCAGATCTATCCCGACTGGGAAACGTTTAAGGAAGGAAAAGAGGGACAGTTTGTCTATTTTACCCGTTACGGCATGAAAAACTTCAATGAATGCGTATTTGACAGGGATAAGGACATATACCTTGTATTCGGAAAAGAATCCACAGGCATCGATAAAAAGATCCTGAAAGAGAATCTGAAAGACTGCTACCGTATTCCGATGCGCAAGGATGCCAGGAGCTTGAATCTTTCCAACTGTGTTGCCATTGGAGCGTATGAATGTATGAGACAGGTCGGTTTTTCTGATCTAAGCGATAGAGAAACGCTAAAAGGAGCGGACTTTCTGTTAAGATGCTGAAAATATGTCTGTGTTCGGATAATCACGGAGATATGGATTCCTTGCAGCAGGTATTATCCGAGAATCCTGCCTGCGACTATTATCTGCATTGCGGAGATTCGCAGTTCTCGCCTGAACAGCTCAGGCCTTTTATCAGTATCGAAGGAAACAACGACTGGAACTATGATTTTCCGAAACAGCTGATCCTGGAGATCGGAGGACACCGCATTCTTCTGATCCATGGGCACGGCTATACATACCAGATGGATCATTTCGTCAGAAAAGCCCGCAATGAACATGTCGACGTCGTCTTTTTCGGCCATACCCACATGTTTACGGATAAGGTCTATTCCGGCATCCGTTTCATCAATCCCGGAAGCACCTTCTACAACCGCGATCTTACCTCGCCATGCTACGCCAGAGTCTATTTCTACGATGACGGATCTATCAGGACCGAAAGAGTGGATCTATGAATATTGCTGTTGACTATTATAAACATTTATGTTTAAATAATTGAGTAATAAAAAGGATGTAGAAAGAAGAAGGCCGCTTCTCACCTGAAGTTCATAAGAACCTGGGTATATTGCTACGAATGTAACGATATTTAAGTGGGCCTTGTCTCACTTTTTATTTAAAAATGGGGGTATAAAACTATAACAAGAAAACGTTCTAATGATGACATC
>JAEEGL016328624.1_pt1 | contig 10419 bp, 8 predicted proteins | sample 9134231 | NCBI WGS metagenome assembly JAEEGL01 (sample SAMN16246548, study PRJNA631951) | gut metagenome | biome: gut microbiome; feature: rumen; material: fiber-attached | host: Bos | place: Iran: Karaj | collected 2018-10
ACGGCAGCGGCATGAGCGTCTCCGGCTCCGGATGGAGCAGCAGGTCGCTGTGAGTCTCGTCGCCGAAGCCGGCTATCGCGGAGGCGTCGAACGAGATGCCGTACTCAAAGGCGCGGGGCAGCTCGTCCGGCATGATCGCGATATTCTTCTGCTTACCGAAAACGTCGCAGAAGGTAAGACGTATGAACTTTACGTCCTCCTCCTGCGCGTACTGTATGACCTCATCCTTTGAATATTTCATGGCAACCTCCTGATAGGGTTAATTCGGCACGTACATCTGCATATACGGGTTCCTGCTGTCGGGCGTAACGACCGTGAAGGGAGCCGAGAGCACCTCTCCCGCGTCGAGCCCGAAAACGGCGCAGTATTCCTCTATGTCCGCGCGCACTTCGCGCATATCGTCGTCACCGGCCGGCCTGGCCGTGACCTGCTCGGGGAAGACGACCTCCTCGCAGAGCGAGCGGATGAACATCTTTCCCCCGTGCATCCCCGTCGCGGGGAAGAAGCCGACGGCCTTTTTTTCGGGCGCGTCGAGATTGAGGACGATTATCTTCCCGCCGGCCTGGTATTCGCCGAGAAAGCTCCCGGCTCTGCCGCCTATGACCATGACGGGGACCTTGTCCTTATACTCCTTCATGTGTATGCCCGCCCGGTAGCCCGCGTCGCCGCGGACGAAGATCTTCCCGCCGCGCATGGCGTAGCCGGCGGCGTCGCCGATGCTGCCGTGCACGATTATCGTCCCGGCGTTCATCGTATCGCCGACGGCGTCCTGCGCGCTGCCGAGGACGGTTATCGTCCCGCCGTTGAGATACGCTGCGAGCGCGTTGCCGGGAACGCCTTCGATGGTGAGGTCCCTGCCGGACATGCCGGCGGCGATGAAGCGCTGCCCGCAGCAGCCTTCTATGGCGCAGTCGCCCTCGGCGCCCCTGATCGCGTCGTTGAGGGCGCGGTGATCGAGCCCTTCGGCGTTTATAAACGTCATTATACAACACCTCCGAACATTTTTCCACGTTTTTCCTTGCAATATCCCGCCGTCGTCGCGCCGCGCTTCATAAGTCCGAAGTCGACGGAGTCGAGCGGCATCCTTTCGCGGATCATGGAAGTATAGATGCCCGCGCGCTCGTCGCAGCCGACGAGCATGAACCCCTTGAGCAGCCCGTCCTTCGTATAAAGGCGCTTTACGGAGCTTTCGGTCTTCTCCTCGTATACCTCTCCGTCGTAGGAGCCCGCCGTCATCGCGTGCATGCCGAAAAAGCCGATGGAGTTCATGACTATGCCCTTGTCGAACTTCTCGCGGCCGCCCGCCATGTTGACGCCCGCGGCGTGCCCCTGCATATAGGCGTTGGGCAGTATCGCGAGGACCCTGCTCTCCCCGGAGGAGACGTCGAAGCTCTGCGCGCAGTCTCCGGCGGCGAAAACTCCCGGCAGGGAGGTGCGCATCGTCTCGTCGACGATGATGCCGCGGCCGACCTCGCCGCCCGCGTCCTTGACGAGGGAGACGTTGGGTCTGATGCCGACGGCGAGCACGAGCACGTCGAAGCCGACGACGGCGCCGCTTTTGAGGTACGCCGTGTCAGGCTCGAAGCGCAGCACGCTGTCGCCGAGATAAAAGCGCATGCCGTGCTCCTCCAGCCGCCGCTGCACGAGGGCCGCGCACTCAAAGTCGAGCACGCTCGAAAGGACGCGGTCGGCCAGGTCGCAGACCGTGACAGACGCGGCTCGCCCGAGCAGCCCCTCGGCGCACTTGAGGCCTATCATGCCCGCTCCGACGACGAATACGCGGGACTCCGGCGCGACGGCCTTGTCCAGCGCGATCGCGTCGTCGAGCGTCATAAAGGAATATTTGCTTCTGACGTTTTCGAGCCCCTCCATCGAGGGAACGAAGGGCGACGACCCCGTCGCGACGCAGAGCGCGTCGTAGGGGAGAGACGTCCCGTCGTCGAGCTCGACGGCCTTCTCCTCCGGCCTTACGGCGACGGCTCTGCGCCCGTAGAGGACGGTGCAGCCCGCGCGGTCATAAAAATCCGGCGCGCGGTAGGAGATCCTGTCGAGGCTCGCCCTGCCCTCGAGGAAATAGGAGATGAGCGGGCGGCAGTAGGCGGGATGCGTCTCCTCGGAGACGACGGTTATCGCGCCGTCGGGGTCGACGCTGCGTATGCCCTCGACGCAGCCCGCGGCGGCGATGCAGTTGCCTATTATGACGTAGCGCTTCATTCGGCCTCGCCCCTTTCCTCATAAACGATGGCCTTGTTCGGGCAGCCCCTGACGCACGCGGGCTCGCCGGAGGCGTTCTGCAGGCAGAGCTCGCATTTGAGCATGGCGCCGGACTCGCCCGGGGCGAGCGCGCCGTAGGGGCAGACGAGCACGCAGGTGAAGCAGCCCACGCATCTGTCTCTGTCGATGCGGACGACGCCGTCCTGCTTTGAGATCGCGCCGGCTATGCAGCTTCTGACGCACATCGGGTCCTCGCAGTGGCGGCAGGAGACGGCGTAGGATATCTTCTCGTCCCCCTCGATATGGATGCGGGGATAGATCGGCTTGCCCTTGAGGGCGAGCGCCATGTCGCTGAGCCCCGAATTGGCGAATGCACAGTTATATTCGCACAGATGACAGCCGAGGCACCATTCTTCGTTGACGTAGACTCTTTTCATGTTCATTCCCCCGCGTGGGCGACGCCCAGTATGCGAAGCTCCGTTTCGTTCAGCCCCACGCCTCTGAGCATGAGGCGATTGCCGCGCAGAGCCTCTATGGAGTTGATGCCCATGCCGCCCATGAGTTCCATTATCTCGCGCTTCCAGGCGGTCATGAGGTTGATGAGCCGCTCGCTGCCGAGCTCGGGATTGAGCCTCTTTACGAGGTCCGGGCGCTGTGTGGCTATGCCCCAGTTGCAGCGGCCCGTCTGGCAGGTCCTGCAGAGATGGCAGCCGAGCGCGAGCAGGGCCGCCGTGGCTATGTAGCAGGCGTCCGCCCCGAGGGCGACGGCCTTGACGACGTCCGCCGCGCTGCGTATCGAGCCTCCCGCGACGAGCGAGACGCTGTTGCGTATGCCCTCGTCGCGCAGCCGCTGATCGACGGAGGCGAGCGCGAGCTCTATGGGGATGCCGACGTTGTCCCTGATGCGGGTCGGCGCGGCGCCCGTGCCTCCGCGGAAGCCGTCTATTGCGATGATATCCGCGCCGCTGCGCGCGATGCCGCTGGCTATGGCGGCTATGTTGTGCACGGCCGCGACCTTGACTATGACGGGCTTGCGGTATTCCGTCGCCTCCTTGAGGGAGTATACGAGCTGGCGCAGATCCTCTATGGAGTAAATGTCGTGATGCGGGGCGGGGGAGATGGCGTCGGACCCCTCGGGGATCATGCGCGTCCTCGATACGTCGCCGACTATTTTCGCCCCGGGCAGATGTCCGCCTATGCCGGGCTTCGCGCCCTGCCCCATCTTTATCTCGATGGCCGCGCCGGCCTCCAGATAGTCCTCATGGACGCCGAAGCGCCCGCTTGCGACCTGGACGACGGTGTTCGCGCCGTATTTGTAGAAATCCTCGTGCAGGCCGCCCTCGCCGGTATTGTAGACGATGCCGAGCTCCGTCGCGGCGCGGGCGAGGGAGGCGTGGGCGTTGTAGCTTATGGAGCCGTAGCTCATGGCCGAGAACATGACCGGCATCGAGAGCTCTATCTGCGGCGGCAGCTCGCAGACGAGCCTGCCGTCGTCATCCCTGCGGATCCTGTCCGGCTTTTTTCCGAGAGAGACGCGCGTCTCCATGGGCTCGCGCAGCGGGTCTATGGAGGGGTTGGTGACCTGCGACGCGTTTATGAGCAGCCTGTCCCAGTAGACTGGGAGAGGCTTGGGGTTTCCCATGGAGGACAGCAGCACTCCGCCGCTGCCTGCCTGCTTGTATATCTCCGTTATGGTGTCGTGATCCCAGTTCGCGTTCTCGCGGAGCGTGCACTCGCTCTTGACTATCTTCAGGGCCCGCGTCGGGCAGAGCGAGACGCAGCGCTGGCAGTCGACGCATTTTGATTCGTCGCTCATCATGACGCCGCGCTCCTCGCTGTAGCGATGCACCTCGTTGGCGCACTGCCTCTCACAGACGCGGCAGGCGATGCAGCGGTTTTCGTTTCTGACGACTTCAAATTCCGGATAGATGAAATCCACGGCCATCAGTAAGCACCCTCCTTCACCTTGACTATGACGGGCTCTCCGCCCGCCGGGGCCCAGATGTTCTCGGCCTCCGGCTCCATCGTGCGTATGGCGGCCTCCTCGCTCGCAATGAAGACTCTGTCGTCCTTTTCGCCGACGACCATGGAGCGGAGCTTGAGCCTGTCGTTGAGGGCCATCAGCCCGCCCGTAAAGCCGAGGACGATGGAAAACGGACCCGTTATCAGCAGGCTGGGGAAGACCTTGCGAAGGAACGTGAGCCTTTCGCGCGTCTCCGGGTCCTTCTCGCTCTCTATCGTGTTCCAGAAGGGAGCCGCGATGACGCCGGCCGCCTCCTGCAGGGTCAGCCCCTGCACGCGGACGAGGTAATCCAATATATATGTAATGACCTCGGTGTCGGTCTGGAGCGTGCATTTATAGCCGAACATCTCAATGAAGCGGCGGTTGGCGTCGTAGGAGGATATCTCGCCGTTGTGCACGACGGACCAGTCGAGCAGCGTAAAGGGATGCGCCCCGCCCCACCAGCCGGGGGTGTTGGTCGGGTAGCGGCCGTGCGCCGTCCATGAATAGCCCTCGTATTCGTCGAGCCTGTAGAAGACGCCGACGTCCTCCGGGAAGCCGACGGCCTTGAACGAGCCCATGTTCTTCCCGCTGGAGAAAACGTAGGCGCCGTTCATGTCGGCGTTTATCTTCATCACCGCGCGGGCGACGAACTCCTTTTCGTCCAGCTGCAGGCTCGCGAGCATGCTCTTGAGCGGGGCGACGAAGAAGCGCCAAATCATGGGCTCGTCCGTTATGGCGGGTATCTTGCGGGTGGGTATGCGCTCGGAGTGGACTATCTCGAAATACTCCTTCAAAAACGCCTCGCACTGCTTTCTCGTATCGCGGCTGTCGAAGAAGAGATGCAGCGCGTAGAAATCCCTGTACTCGGGATAGATGCCGTAGCCCGCGAAGCCGCCGCCGAGCCCGTTGGAGCGCTCGTGCATGGGCTTCATGGCGTCGGTGATCGTCTCGCCGGTCATCCGCTTCCCGTCTCTGGATATTACGGCGGCGATCGCGCAGCCGGAGGGGATGCGCACCTGACCCTCTCTCATCATGCTCGTCAGATCCTTTCGGAAAAATAAAAAGGGCGTTCATTGCCGCGCGGATATGTCCGCGCGATAATGAACGCCATTGCTCATTTGACTGCATGATACTCCCGCTCCTGCACTTTGTCAAGTTTTTATATTGTAAAAAAGCGAAAAAATGCAAGAGCGCAAAAATAAAATTGCAAAACGGGGTTGACAAGGCCCTCGCGCAGTCGTATAATGCGTTTCGTAAAGGCAAGGGCGTCTTTGAGTGATATGGCTCGAAGGCGCTCTTTCCCGTTTTTCGGGAAGAGCAGACCGAATTGAACAGAGATGAAAAAGGCAAAGGCGTCTTTTGTGTTCACACGAAGGAGTCTTTGCCTTTACTCATTTTTATCAGAAGGAGATTAGAAGAATGAGCACCGTATCTGATTATTTCGGCAGCATGGTCTTTGACGACCGCGTCATGCGCTCGACCCTCTCGGCGGAGGTGTACGCCTCCCTGAGAAAGACCATAGACGAGGGCAAGGAGCTGGATATCGGCGTCGCGAACGCGGTCGCCGAGGCGATGAAGAACTGGGCCGTCGCCAACGGGGCGACGCATTTTACCCACTGGTTCCAGCCTCTTACCGGCATTACCGCCGAAAAGCACGACAGCTTCATATCACCCTCCCCGGACGGCAGCGTCATAATGGAGTTTTCCGGCAAGGAGCTCATCAAGGGCGAGCCGGACGCCTCCAGCTTCCCCTCCGGCGGCCTTCGCGCGACCTTCGAGGCCCGCGGCTATACGGCCTGGGACCCGACCTCCTACGCTTTTATAAAAGGAAAGACGCTCTGCATCCCGACGGCGTTCTGCTCCTACGGCGGGCACGCGCTGGATAAGAAGACGCCGCTTCTGCGCTCCATGGAGGTCCTCAGCAGAGAGGCTCTGCGCATACTGCGCCTCTTCGGCAACGATACCGCCAAGCGCGTCGTCTCCTCTGTCGGCCCGGAGCAGGAATACTTCCTGATTACAAAAGAGATGTACGACGCGAGACCCGACCTGCGCTTTACCGGGCGCACGCTTTTCGGCGCCAAGCCGCCGAAGGGGCAGGAGCTCGACGATCACTATTTCGGCGTCATCAAGCCGGGCGTCGCCGCCTTCATGGAGGACCTCAACGACGAGCTCTGGAAGCTCGGCATCCTCGCCAAGACCGAGCACAACGAGGTCGCCCCCGCGCAGCACGAGCTCGCGCCGATATATACGACGACCAACGTCGCGACGGACCATAACCAGCTGACCATGGAGATCATGCAGAAGGTCGCTGCAAAGCACGGCCTCGTCTGCCTGCTGCACGAAAAGCCGTTTGCAGGGGTAAACGGCAGCGGCAAGCACAACAACTGGTCCATCGCCACCGACGGCGGTCAGAACCTGCTCTCGCCGGGCGACACGCCCTATGAGAACGCCCAGTTCCTGCTGTTCCTCTGCGCGGTCATCAAGGCCGTCGACGACTATCAGGATCTGCTGCGCATCGCCGTCGCAACTGCGGGCAACGACCACCGCCTCGGAGCCAACGAGGCTCCGCCCGCCGTCATCTCCATTTTCCTCGGCGACGAGCTGAACGCCGTCCTCGAGGCCATCGAGACCGATACGCCCTACAAGGGCGCGGAAAAGACGCAGATGAAGCTCGGCGTGGACGTCCTGCCCATATTCAACCGCGACACCACCGACCGCAACAGGACCTCGCCCTTCGCCTTCACGGGCAACAAGTTCGAGTTCCGCATGCTCGGCTCCTCCAACTCCATAGCCTGCGCCAACATCATGCTCAACGCCGCCGTCGCCGAGAGCCTGCGCATCTACGCCGACCGGCTGGAGAAGGCGGAGGACTTCGAAACGGCGCTTCACGAGATGATAAAGAAGACCATAAGCGACCATAAGCGCATCATCTTCAACGGCAACGGCTACGACGACGCGTGGATAGCCGAGGCCACGGAGAAGCGCGGCCTTCTCAACTACCGCACGACAGCCGACTGCATGCCGCATCTCATGGACGAGAAGAACGTCAGGATGCTCACCTCCCTCGGCGTGTTCACGGAGGACGAGCTCAAGTCCAGACGCGACATCATGCTCGAGAACTACTGCAAGACCGTCGTCATCGAGGCCAACACCATGATAAGCATGGTCCATAAGCGCATCGCCCCGGCGATAACGCGCTTTACCTCCGACCTCGCCGCGCAGGCCTCCGTCAAGAAGGGGCTCTTCCCGGATCTCGCCTGCGGCTATGAGACGGACCTCGTCAAGAAGCTTTCCGCGCTTACCGACACGATCTCCGAGAAGACCGCCGACCTTGAAAAGGCCGTCATGGGCCTGCAGGATGCGGAGGACGTCGTCTCCGAGTCGGCTCTCATACGCGACGCCGTACTTCCCGCCATGTGCGAGCTTCGCATCCCGTGCGACAGAGCGGAGCTGCTGACCGCGAAGAGCTACTGGCCATTCCCGACCTACGGCGACATTCTTTTCAGCGTCAAGTGAGGATAAGAAAATGACAGTTGAATTCTGGTTTCTGATAGGCGCGGCGCTCGTCTTCTGGATGCAGGCGGGCTTCGCCATGGTGGAGACCGGCTTTACCAGGGCAAAAAACGCCGGCAACATCATCATGAAGAACCTCATGGACTTCTGCATCGGGACGGTCGTCTTCTCGCTGCTCGGCTATACGCTGATGATGGGCGAGGATACGTTCTTCGGCCTCATAGGCAAGCCGAACCTCGACCTTTTCGGCCGCTTCAAGGAGTTCATAGCCTCCCCCGCGGAGGGTTTTTCCGGCTCCAGCTATTTCGTTTTCAACCTCGTCTTCTGCGCCACGACGGCGACGATAGTCTCCGGCGCCATGGCCGAGAGAACGAAGTTTTCCGCCTACTGCGTCTACTCCGCCGTGATAAGCCTCGTCATCTATCCCATCGAGGCCCACTGGATCTGGGGCGGCGGCTGGCTCAGTCAGCTCGGCTTCCATGACTACGCCGGCTCCTGCGCGATCCATATGGTCGGCGGCATAGCGGCGCTCGTCGGCGCGGCCGTCCTCGGCCCGCGCATAGGCAAATACGTTACCGACAAGGAAGGCAGGGTCACGAAGGTCAACGCCATACCCGGCCACTCCATCCCCCTCGGCGCGCTCGGCGTATTCATCCTGTGGCTCGGCTGGTACGGCTTCAACGGCGCCGCCGCGACCTCGCCCTCGGAGCTCAGCTCCATATTCCTGACTACCACGATAGCTCCGTCCGTCGCGACCTGCGCGACGCTCATACTGACGTGGATCAAAAACGGCAAGCCGGACGTCTCGATGTGTCTGAACGCCTCGCTGGCCGGCCTCGTCGCCGTGACGGCGGGCTGCGACGCCTTCGACGCCGTCGGAGCGGCGGCCGTCGGCCTCGTGGCGGGCATACTCGTCGTCATCGTCGTCGAGATGCTCGACCTGAAGCTGCATATAGACGACCCAGTCGGCGCCGTCGGCGTGCACTGCGCAAACGGCGTCTGGGGCACGCTGGCCGTCGGGCTCTTCGCCAATCCCGACGCTCCCGCGGGGCTGAGCGGTCTTTTCTATACCGGCAGCGCCGTCCAGCTCGGAAAGCAGGCTCTCGGCTTTGTCTCCGTCGCCGCCTGGGCCACTGTTACTATGCTGGTATTCTTCCTTATCCTTAAAAAGATAAACTTCCTGCGCGCCGAGCCGGCCGACGAGCTCTCCGGCCTCGACGTCAGCGAGCACGGGCTGCCCAGCGCCTATGCGGACTTCATGCCCGCCGTCGACAAATATGCCGAGTTCGGCGTCGGCGAGCATATAACCGCCGTCACCGGCACGACGCCGGTCGCCGAGGCGGTCCCCGTCCGGCGGGAGCCGACCTTCGACGGGCACAAGTTCACCAAGGTCGAGATCGTCTTCAAGGAGGAGCGGCTATATGCCCTCAAGGACGCCATGAGCAAGCTCGGCATAACGGGCATGACCGTCTCCCACGTCATGGGCTACGGCATGCAGAAGGGCCATACGGAGTTCTACCGCGGCGTCGCCGTCGAGACGGACCTGCGCCCGAAGGTGCAGGTGGACATCGTCGTCAGCGCCATTCCCGTGCGCGACGTCATCGAGACGGCCAAAAAGGTCCTCTATACCGGCCATATAGGCGACGGCAAGATATTCGTCTACGACGTCGAGAACGTCGTCAAGGTACGCACCGGCGAGGAGGGCTACGACGCCCTTCAGGACGTTGAATGACAGGTGACCGGATATGTGTTCGATAATAGGCTATTGCGGCCCCGTCCCGGACAGGGACGCATTTGAAAGGGGCTTCGCGCGGACGAAATCCCGCGGCCCCGACGATACAAGGATCATCAGCGCTGGAAAGGGCCTCCTCGGTTTTCACCGCCTTTCCATCATGGGGCTGACGCCCTCCGGCATGCAGCCGTTCGAAATGAACGGCTGCGCCGCCGTGTGTAACGGGGAACTTTACGGCTTCGAGAGCGAGCGGGAAAAGCTGCGCGGCAAGGGCTATACCTTCCTCTCCGACAGCGACTGCGAGATAATCCTGCCCATGTATTTCGAGTACGGGACGGACATGTTCGCCATGCTCGACGCGGAATTTGCCTGCGTCATTTTCGACGGGAGGACGGGCGAATACGTCGCGGCACGCGATCCCATAGGCATACGACCGCTCTACTACGGGTACGACGGACGCGGCACGGTCATCTTTGCCAGCGAGGCGAAAAACCTCGTCGGCCTGACCGAAAGGATAATGCCCTTCCCCCCGGGACACTATTACAAGGGCGGCCGATTCGTCCGCTATTGCGACATAGCCGCCGTGGACGCCGTCTGCCGCGACGATCCTGAGACGGCCTGCGGAAAGATACGCGAAAAGCTCGTCGCCGGCGTCAGAAAGCGCCTCGTCTCCGATTCGAAGGTCGGCTTCCTGCTTTCCGGCGGGCTGGATTCCTCCCTCGTATGCGCCATAGCCGCGCGGGAGAGCTCCGCGCCCATCGAGACCTTCGCCATAGGCATGAGCGGGGACGCCATCGACCTCAAGTACGCAAGGCAGGCCGCCGACTACATAGGCAGCCGTCACACAGAGGTATACATGACCCCCGACGAGGTCATATCGTCGCTGGAGCGGGTCATAGAGCTGCTCGGCACCTGGGACATCACGACCGTCCGCGCCAGCATGGGCATGTACCTC
>JAEEGL016429060.1_pt1 | contig 10419 bp, 9 predicted proteins | sample 9134231 | NCBI WGS metagenome assembly JAEEGL01 (sample SAMN16246548, study PRJNA631951) | gut metagenome | biome: gut microbiome; feature: rumen; material: fiber-attached | host: Bos | place: Iran: Karaj | collected 2018-10
ACGTCAGCATTTCCGGCATGGAAGCGCCCACTGCACCGGTTATGCCGGAACAGCCCGATATTGAAGGACTGGATGTGGACACGGCCAACCAGCTGATCGATGCCTACAATGCAGCGGTGGAACAGTATAACCTCGATGTGGAAGCATATAATGAAGCCGCAGAAAAGTACAACGCAGAGGCAGAAAAGTTCAACAGCAGCGAGACCGCTTACGAAGCCAGTCAGCAGGCATATCTTGACGAAGTCAACGATTATAACACCAGGGCAGAGTCCTACAATGAAGCTCACCGCAGCTACATGGAAGGACTGAACGGATATAAGGAGGAAGCAGAAAAGTACAACACTTCCCTGGAGACCTACCGGGAGGAGCTTAAGAACTACAACGACGCAGTAGACAGTTACGACAAAAAAGTTGATTCCTATAACAATTATGCCGCAGCCCACAACGAAGAGGAGGCAGCAAAGGAAGCGGCAGCCGCAGCGGAGGTCGCGGTCTATCAGGAACAGCTGGCAGAGTATGAGCGCAGAAGAACCCAGAGAGCCGCTATCAAGGAAGAGCATGCAGCCAAGGCAGCAGAGCAGGAAGAAGCGGTTGGAGAAATGGGACGCATTACCAAAGCGGACGTATTTGATGAGAATGGCAATCCGCTGGAGCATCCGGCCATCGGCAGCTTTGATGAGTACGGCAACCTGGTGATTGAATGGGCAGAACTGCAGAAGCAGTCCGATCCCAGGACGATCATGGTCCAGAAAGCGGATGAGCAGTCCGATTATGAAATCTACGTAACCAACTTCCATGTATACATGGACTATGCAGATGTCTATGATGCCATCTTCAACGGCGCCTACTTCAACGACTACATGGACAAGGGCCAGGTCCTGGATACCAACCGCGGCAAGCTCACCATTCCGGCCAGCCTGCTGCAGGACCTGAAGGTACTGGAGTATGAATGTGTCAAGGTCAACAAGAACGACATGGTGACCCTCACGAACCAGAGCTACATGTTCGGAACCACCAGAAGCGAGAAGGCGGCGGACGGATCCGTAAACTGGAAGTCCACGGAAGGCACGCTGATGACCGGCAGATATTTTGAGGACCGGGTTACCGGAGACTACTGGATCAATGATCAGATGTACCTTGGCCGCGCAGGCAGCTATGACGGGGAAGGCAACCGCATCAGCGCAGCCGATAACGGAATTGCCGGTGTAAGCGCCACCTATTCCTACAAAGATTACAGCGACGCCACCCTGGAGTGGGAGCGGTACTGGGACGAGCTGGACGGAAACCCGCTGCTTTGCGACTACTACATCTTCAACCAGTATACCTATAACTGGATGCAGTGGGACTCCAATCCCAAGCCGGCGGAAGTAACCGGATATACCCCCTCCTACCTGGAAATGGCAGAGAAGGCAGTTACCATCGAAGACAGCAGCGTACCGCTGGCAATGCCGGAAGCGGAAGGCGAAGAACTGGCAAAGGTAGAAGCGGAAAAAGAGCCCATTACCCTGAAGGGAATCCTGAGCCGCCTGGCCAGGATCACCGGCCTGGACCGCCTGATTAAGAAGGAAGAGCCGAAGGAAGACCCCGTTGCTGAGGAGCCCGTTCCGCAGGAAGAAATTGTACCGCAGGAAGAGGAAAAGCCGGAGGAGATCGTTCCCCAGGAAGAGAATAAGCCGGAAGAGATCGTTCCGCAGGAAGAGAATAAGCCGGAGGAGATCATTCCGCAGGAAGAGAATAAGCCGGAGGAAATCATTCCCCAGGAAGAGAACAAGCAGGAAGAGATCGTTCCGCAGGAAGAGACCAGGCAGGAAGAAGCCGCTCCGCAGGAACAGAATCAGCAGAATGAAGAAACCCCGCAGGAAGCAGCCCCGGTCATCCACCGCAATCAGAGCCGTGAAAGAGACGAGCGCTCCGATGATGTATACATCTACAACAGCGAGCCTCTTTCCGAGAATGCAGAAATCACCGTCAGCCAGGGTGTCCTGGGAGCACAGAGGGCAAGCTTTATCAGCACTTCGGCAGAAGAGAATTCTCCCATAGTCCTTGGCGCAAGCCGCGGCATCGTAAGCAATAATGACAGCGCAGTCCTTGGCGCAGCCAGAACCGGCGATGAGAATCACCCCGTACAGGGCGGCCTGCTCATGGCAATGTCCCTCCTGATGATGGGAGCCCTTGGACTCAGCCTCAGGAAAAAAGAAGAAAACTAAAGTATAAGCACTCTCATTAAAAAGTATAAGCACTCTCATAAAAAAGAAAAAAGCAAATTCATCCTCTCTCGTTTAATCTGAAGAAACGGCGGAGACAGCCAGAAAAAGCTGTTTCTGCCGCTTTCTTTTGATAAGGGTATGAAAAGGCCGAATATCCGGCTGCACTATGCAGGAGGGAAGCGTTTGTAAGAAGCAGGCATTCACTGTATAATACAAATAATGATAAATAAGAAAGACAGGGAAAGGCAGAGAAGTCTTTTAAATATGGATAAACACATTCTTATCTGCGGGCGCCGCCATGTGGGAAAAACCACGCTGGTCAATCATCTGATGGAACAGATCAGAGTACCGGTTTACGGATTCCAGACCAGCACCGTCCTGGAGGATGCCGACGGTACGCATCACATTTATATGTATCCTGCAGGGCAGGTGGACGGCCATATGGAAGAGGCCAATCATATCGGTGACTGCGACACAAGGAACCGGAAAGTCAACCTGTCCGTGTTTGACAGCCTGGGAGTGGAGCTGATAAAGGCGGCCCGGCCCGGGGGCATTATTGTCATGGACGAGATCGGTTTCATGGAAACCGGTTCACAGCGTTTCTGCGATGCGGTGCTGGAGGCGCTTGACGGGGAGATCCCGGTGCTTGCGACGGTCAAGGATACGGAATTAGGGGCGGAATTTCTGGATAAGGTCCGTCAGCACCCTCGGGCCGAACTGATTATGATGACGGCAGAAAACCGGGAGGAAGCAGCACGGCAGGCGGAAGATATGCTGCGCAGACGGTCCCTGTTAAGTTAAAGGATAAAAAGAGCTGATATGAACTTCGGTTTCGGCGGAAAAAAACCATTTTCAGCTACACGGGTCCTGGCGTATGGATTTCTGATTTCCATCCTCTGCGGGACCTTATTGCTGATGCTGCCCGTTTCCGCTGCGGACGGGACGGGGACCGCATTTATCGACGCGCTGTTTACGGCAGCCAGTTCGACATGTGTGACGGGCCTGGTTACGGTCCCGACATTTTCCCACTGGTCCTTCACCGGCCAGTTTATCCTCCTGCTGTTAATGGAAACCGGCGGTTTATGTTTCATCACGTTTACCATCATTTTCTATCTCGTCATGGGCAGGCGGATCGGCCTGAAGGAGCGCCTGCTTTTCCAGTCCGCCTATAACCTGGACACGCTGAACGGGCTGACGGTCATGGCGCGCAAGGTTTTTCTCGGGGCGCTTCTGGCAGAATGCTGCGGGGCGCTGCTTATCATGCCGCGTTTTCTGGCGGATTTCGGTCCGAGAGGTATCTGGGTCAGCATTTTCCATGCTGTTTCGGCGTTCTGCAATGCGGGGATGGATATCATCGGACCGGACAGTCTCGTGCCCTACCGGAGTGATCTGTGGGTCAATCTGGTGACCTCGGCGCTGATTATTCTGGGCGGTATCGGTTTTCCGGTATGGTGGCTCGTTCTGGAGAGGATCCGGGAACGCTTTGCACAAAAAGATGGCCGGACGGCAGCCGGCTATCCGGGACTCTACCTGAAGGTTGTTTTGTTCACGACCGCCGTGCTGCTTGTTTTTGGACCCGCGGCGGTGCTGATTCTTGAATATCATAACCCGGCGACGCTGGGAGGGCTGTCCTTCGGGGAAAAACTCCTTGCTTCGTTCTTTGAGTCGGTTACGCTCCGTACGGCGGGATTTTTTACGATTCCCCAGGGCGCGCTCCGGAACAGTACCTGCCTGATTGCGTGCATATTGATGTTTATCGGCGGGTCCCCGTCCGGTACGGCAGGCGGCATCAAGACAACGACATTTCTGATCGTTTGCTCGACCGTGGCATCCATGCTGCAGGAAAGGGAGTATACAAAACTGATGCGCCGCAAGGTCAGCGATAACATGGTCAGGCGGGCTTTCGCGATTTTCATGGTCAGCTTTTTCACGGCGCTCATTTCCCTGATTATCCTTACGGCGGTCCAGCCGGGGAACTTTCTGGACAGCCTGTTTGAAGTTTTTTCAGCAATCGGGACCGTGGGTCTTTCCCGCGGGATGACGGAACAGCTGGGCACAGCCGGGAAGCTTATTATCATTGCAGCGATGTATCTGGGGAGAATCGGGCCGGTTTCCTTATCCATGTTCTTTAATTCCAGCCGTTTCCAGAACCAGATTGTGTATGCGGAGGAGAAGCTGCATGTGGGCTGAGCTTCCGGCAGACAGGCTGCAGACGGGAGCCGGGCCGGGGAAATGATAATGACCGCGGAAAGAACCGCAGGTTCGCAGAGTATGAGCAGGAGGAACCGGATGAAGAAACAGTCGTACATAGTGATCGGGCTCAGCGTCTTCGGGCAGCATATCGTAAGGGCGCTTTCCCACACTTCTGTGGAATTGCTGGTCATTGACAGGGATGCAAGGAAACTGGAGGAGTTCGCAAACTTTGCCCTGAATTCGATCTGTGCCGATGCCGCGGAGCCGGATGTGCTCAATCAGCTGGGCGTTTCGGGATTTGACGGCGCGGTGGTAGCCATTGAACACAATCTGGAGAGCAGCGTCCTAATTACAATGCAGCTGAAGGAGCTGGGGGTTCCCAACGTGATCGTAAAGGCCGCTTCGGAGATCGAAGGCCGGGTACTCCGCCGTGTGGGCGCAGACAAGGTGATCCAGCCCGACCGGGAGATGGGTATCCGCATTGCGAACCAGATCGCCGGAGGAAAGTATTTTGAGGCAATTGAGCTGCCGCAGGATTATGATATTATAGATTTTGCGGTCCCTTCGGACTGGTTTGATCATACGATCCGGGAGCTGGGCATCCGCGCGAATTTTGAGGTGACGGTGATCGGCATTCGCCGGGATGACGCCCTGTTTGTTAACCCGTCTCCTGATTTCATGCTGGAAAGCGGGGACATTGCAGTGCTGCTGGGAAGCCGCGACCAGCTGAACGGACTCCTGGATCCGGCGGGGGATATCGGACCGTCGATACCTGCAACAGCGCCTTCCGGATTTTCTTCCGGCGCGGTGTAAAATAAACGTCCTGCATCGGGAGTATGCCGGCAGGACAAAGAAAAAAATTCCAAATTTAAAGGAAATACAGGGAAATGAAGAGAGACATCAGGAAAACACCGGGAACAATAAAAATGAATCTGAAGTCAGTGAAGCGGGGACTGCGGGCGGCTGCGGGGGCGGCAGTATGCGCGGCAGTGCTGTTTGCGCCGGCCGCGGAAGCCCGCGCGGCGCTTCCGACGACGGATGTGTCCTATATGCCTGCGGTAACGGATGAAATGACTTCCCCGGACTACTGGGTCCGGGAGGATGCCGCCGCGGATACGGTCCTGGCGGACATATGGAGTATCGGACGGCTGAATGCGGCCACCGTGCAGACGAAGGACTGCAATATGTACGATCTTTATGAAGTCCCTCAGCCGGTCAGCGCAGGACTTCCGGACAGGCTGTATGAATCTGCCCAAAGCGAGATGAAGGGCTATACCAACGGAAAATATTTTGACAGGGATGGCAATCCTTTCTCGGAAGAAAAGAAAAATGCGATTGCGGAGAACTGCCTCAGCACAGCCTGGAGCGGCGAACACGGCGTCCTGTACGGCATTGCGGTCAACCGCACGGACCTGCGGGCCTGGCCGACCGAGGAGATTGTCACCGATGAACGGGGCGACATCAATTTCGATTATGCCCAGCTGTCCTCCGTCCGGGTGAATGAACCCATGATTCTCCGCTCAATGTCCGCAGACGGGCGTTACTACTATGGCCATACGAATAACTGCAGCGGCTGGGTTCTGGCAGAGGATATCGCGGTTTGTTCCAACCGGGCGGAATGGCTCGGCGCCTGGGATATTGCCGAAGACAGGAAGCTGGTGGTAGCGGATAACCGGATCTACCTGGAGGAGTCCAACACGGATCCGGAGGTGTCCGGACTGATGCTGACCCAGGGCACGATCCTGGAGCTGGCGGTGGGACCGGGAACCTCCGGACTGATTACCAACCGGTCACCGCAGTACAATCATGTGGTTTATGTACCGGTCCGCCTGGCGGACGGCAGTTATCAGAAAAAGCCCGCCCTGATTTCCAAACACTATGACGTCAGTATCGGCTCTTTGCCGCTGACCCGGCGCAGCATTCTCCGGGTGGCTTTCAATATGCTGGGAGACGCCTATGGATGGGGAGGCATGCTGGGGGCCGAGGACTGTTCCGGCTATATCCGCGGCATATACCGCTGCTTCGGCCTGGAGCTGCCCCGCAACACCACCTGGCAGTCCAAGGCGCCGGCGCAGAAATACGACCTGACCGGGATGAGCGCAGAAGAAAAAAGCGCGGTGATCAGCCAGCTCCCCGCCGGTACGACACTGTTTTTCAGCGGGCATGAGATGATGTATCTCGGAACGGAGAACGGACAGCACTATGTCATCAGCTCTGTCAGCTCCGCCTCTGACCCCTTCGGTCCCGGACTGAGCCGCATGCGCGTGCGATCTGTGGTAATCAATACGCTGGACATCAGGAGGATGAACGGAAAAACCTGGCTGGAAAGCCTCAACGCCGCGATGGTTCCGTATCAGTTCTGAATAGACATTTTTATAGAAAAGAGCACGCTGGCAAAAAGGCACAATAACGGCACGCAAACCGCACAAAAACCGCAGTAAATGGACTTTAAAGCCATTTAAGAATCTATAATCTCCGTAGACATGAAAATATAGGTTTGCTATAATGTAATGTGACGATTCGGACGTTTTCCAAAGTCCGGGAAATGATCCGGAACAGTAGGATCAGAACTGATAGCATACATAGCTGTAATCAATTTGAAAGGAGCAAATATTATGGCGGAATATTTATCACCTGGTGTGTATGTGGAGGAATTTGATGCCGGTTCCAAACCTATGGAAGGCGTAGGAACCAGCACAGCCGGCTTTATCGGGCTTGCTGAGCGCGGCCCTGTCGGCGGGATTCCGCAGCTGGTAACCAGCCCGGCAGATTTCAAGCGTATTTATGGAGGCTATCTCTCAGAAAATGCTTTCGGCGATTATCGTTTTCTGGCGTACGCAGTGGACCAGTTCTTTGTGAACGGCGGGTCCCGCGCATTTATCGTGCGTGTAGCTCCGTCAGACGGTGTCTGTGCAGAAGGCAGCAGCAAGGTCCTTGCGATCACAGCAAAGAATCCCGGCACCTGGGGCGATGACATCCGCATTAACGCGGCACCGGCCAGCAAGGCCAAGACCCAGATCCTGGAGATCCTGGACACGGATGCCGGCAAGCGTTATATCGTCAAGAACGGCGCGGGCTTCAATGCAGGAGACGTTGTTGCGTTCAATGACGGCGAGAGCATTGTTTACAACCGCATCGTAAAGAACCAGGGCAACATCCTGACCCTGGAGAACGATCTGGATGAGTCCTGCGTGGATAAGGAGCTCCTTCCCACCAAGGTTCTCACCACCTGTGAGTTCAGCCTGGATGTAAGATACGGCGATGTTGTGGAGGTTTATGATAACCTGGGCTTCAACATCAACGCATCCAACTATGTAGACAAGAAGCTGGCCAAGTCCGACCTGGTGAACGTATCCTACACCGGCGAGGGCGCGGACGGGATTACAGCTCCCTTCGAGCTTATTGCAGGTCCTGACAATGCTGTGGCAACACTGATTCTTACCGGCGGCAAGGATGGCAGCGTGGACAATGTTACCGCTGCGGACTTCATCGGTGAGGACAAGGGCGCAGGCCTCCGTACCGGTATCCAGTCCTTCCTGGATAATGATTCCGTGGCCATCATCGCGGCACCGGGCGTTACGGATCCCAACGTACAGCTGACCCTGGTAGCGCACTGTGAGAATCTTGGCAGCCGCTTCGCTGTCCTGGATATGCCCAAAGACGCGAAGAAGGTGGAAGACCTGATCAATCATCGCGATATTTTCGATTCTCCTTATGCTGCAATGTATCATCCCTGGCTGACCGTTTTCGATCCGCTGGACAAGAAGAACATCGCGGTTCCGCCCTCAGGAGCAGTTCTCGGCATCTATGCAAGAACCGATACCACCAGAGGCGTTCATAAGGCTCCGGCCAATGAAGTCGTCCGCGGCTGTGTCGGACTGGACAGCCAGTTCAACAAGGGCGAGCAGGATATCCTGAACCCGAAGGGCATCAACCTGATTCGTTCCTTCCCGGGCCAGGGCATCCGTGTATGGGGCGCAAGAACAGCATGCAGCGATCCCAGCTGGAGATATGTAAACGTCAGACGTCTCTTCATCTTTATTGAGGAGTCTATCCGTGCCAATACCAACTGGGCAGTATTTGAGCCCAACGATGAAGTGCTTTGGGTGAGAGTACAGAGAACCATCAGCGTATTCCTGGAGAATATGTGGAGAAGCGGTTCCCTGGCTGGCGCAGCACCTGAAGAGGCATACTTTGTCAACATCGGCCGCGACACCATGACCCAGGACGACATCGACAACGGCCGCCTGATTTGTGTCATCGGCGTAGCACCTGTGAAGCCTGCTGAATTTGTAATCTTCCGTCTGTCTCAGAAGACGGCAGGATCTGACGCCGGCGGCGAAGGCTGATACATCAGGCATTGAGAGCCGTTATCCCGCAGGATAGCGGTGTACGGATAAATTGAACTTACATATGAGGAGGATTAGACATGGCTGGATATCCCAATGCAAAATTCAGATATAAAGTTGAGATCGACGGCATTGAGGCAGGCGGCTTTTCAGAAGTGACCGGAAGCGATATCACCATCGAGCCCATCGAGTATCGTGAAGGCGATATGACCGCTGAGACCCCGATGAAGGTGCCGGGTCTTAAGAAGTACGGCAACCTGACCCTTAAGCAGGGCATGACCGACAGCAAGGCAATGTACGACTGGCTGGCATCCGGCATCCAGGGCGCGGTGGAGCGCAAGACTGTGACCATCACGCTGCTGAATGAGACCCAGGCGCCGGTGGCGTCCTGGCAGGCGATCAACGCCTGGCCGACCAAGTATACGGCTCCGGATTTCAATGCGACGGCTTCCGAAATCGCTATTGAAACGCTGGAGATCGTACACGAGGGACTGACCAGAGTATCGTAAACACAGGCAATCTAAGCGGAGAGGGTACGGCCTGCGCGCCGTTCCCTCTTCCGATATTTGAGGAAAGTAAAAATGTTTCAGACAGAATTTCCCTTTACGCTTCCGAGAGGATACGTGGACAGGGACGGAAACCTGCACAAAGAAGGCGTTATGCGCCTCGCCAATGCGGCTGATGAGATTCTGCCGCTGAAGGATTCCAGAGTGCAGCAGAATCCGGGCTATCTGACGATCATTATCCTGGCGCGCGTCATTACCAGGCTGGGGACCCTTCCCGCCGTGGATACGCGCATCATCGAGGGTCTCTTCACGCCGGACCTGGCTTACCTGCAGGACCTGTACCAGCGGATCAACGCCATGGAGATCCCTGTTTACAAGGGGATCTGCCCCCATTGCGGCAAGGAGGTCGAGATCCCCGTAAATTTTACCGAAGCCGGGGTATAAAGCCTTATCCCTCGGACAAGATCTATGAGGAAGCAGGCTTTATCGCCTATTACATGCATTGGAGCCGGGAGGAGGTCATGGGCCTCAGCCATCTGGAGCGGATCCGGTGGTGCGGGGAGATCTCGAAGATCAACCGGAAGCTGAACGACGAACCGGAACGCGCGCCGCTGCTGCCTTAAGGGCAGGAGCAGGGAGGAGATATGGGTATACGGGAAAGCCTGCTGCTGAACAGCAATTTTGTGGTGCATATCGGCTCGGAAACCTACAGTTTCGCCAGGGTGAGGAATATCTCGGAGTCCATAGAGGTGGAGTCCGTCCGTGAAGGCGGGGACAACCAGAATGTACACAGCCTTTTAAAACAGCGGTCTTCCGAACAGAAGATCGTTTTTGAGAGAGGCCTGCTGGCGGATCCTGACGGCATTGCAGATAAGGATCTTCGGCCGGGCGCGTTGGTCAGCAATGTACAGATCCTGGTGATGAACCGGGGAGCCATCAAGAAGAAGGACTATTTCGACAGGGGACTGATCACACGCTTGGAGCTCTCCGGCCTGGACGCCATGGATGGAAAAACCATCTACCGGACCATTGAGATCATCCACAGCGGACTGCATGAAGGAAAGGTGCCCTGATTTTCCGGATTATGGAAATGTCGATCACAGCCAGGCAGATCAGCCGTATCCGGCCTCTGCCGGTGAATACCAGATATCGTATTCCGCGAGA
>JAEEGL016808454.1_pt1 | contig 10419 bp, 10 predicted proteins | sample 9134231 | NCBI WGS metagenome assembly JAEEGL01 (sample SAMN16246548, study PRJNA631951) | gut metagenome | biome: gut microbiome; feature: rumen; material: fiber-attached | host: Bos | place: Iran: Karaj | collected 2018-10
CAACGTATGTATCCAAAAGCAAAAGAGGGCAAGAAGCAGCTGCTTTCTGTAATCAAGAGAGCAAGCTGGGATATTCCTCCTGTATTTGGTGAACTGATTCGTCGTGGTGCTGATTTTGATAACGTTTACAATACTTTCAACATGGGTATTGGTTTTGTTCTTGCTGTTAATGCAAAAGAGGCAGACAGTGTTCTTGAAATGTTCAATGCTAATGCTTCTAAGTACCACAAGGACTACTGCCCAGATATGAAGGCTTACAAGATTGGCCGCGTTGAATACGCTAAGGGCGAAGTAAAGACTCAGCGCGACGCTGTATTGTTCGAGGATTAAGGCTACAATCGAAGAACCGTTAAAAAACGAGCTGCGACAGCGGGTCGTTTTAGGTTCATCGAAAAAATGCCTCAGGTGCGAGACTTGCGAGCACCATTTAGGAATGTAAATATGGATGTTTTAAAAACAGCAGTTTTAGTAAGTGGCGGTGGAACTAATTTGCAGGCTCTGATTGATTATCAGGCTGCTCAGGGCGATTCTTGCCCTTACAAAATTGTCTGTGTTATTTCTGATTCTAAAAAGGCCTTTGCACTCGAGAGGGCTGCAAAGGCTGGAATCCCGACTGCAATCTGTTCGCCTTACGCTGTTATGGGCGAAGAGGTTGCAAAGGCAAGTGACCGCGACACAAAGCGTCTTGCCGTTTCAAACGCTATGCTTGAGGCCTGCCAGAAATACGGCGCCCAGGCAATTGTAGAAGCCGGCTGTCTTACTGTTCTTGCCGGTGATATTCTTAAAGTTTACGAAAACCGCATAATAAACCTGCATCCGGCCCTGCTGCCAAAGTTTGGTGGAGTCGGAATGTTTGGTCATCATGTTCATGAGGCTGTGCTTGCAGCCGGTGAAAAAGAAAGCGGCTGTACAATTCACATTGCAGACGGCGGATGTGATACAGGCCGCATCCTTATTCAGAAAAAAGTACCTGTTATGCCGGACGATACTGTGGACACCCTGTATGCCCGCATTGCTCCAAAAGAACACGAGGCAATTGTAGAAGGTCTTTGTCTGCTTGCTAAAGAAATCAAAAACTAAAGAAAACTAAAGATATTTCTTTTCGTATTCTTCTAAAGGAATTGGCTTACTGTAATAGTAGCCCTGAATTACCTCGCAGCCTAGCTCCCTCAGCTTGTCTACCTGTGGCTTGGTTTCTGCACCCTCGGCAAGGCAGGTAAAGCCCAGTTCCTTTGCCAGTCTGATGATATGATTTACGACAATTATATCTTCTTCGCGTTCCTGCTCGCTTGAAACATTATCTACAAAGCTCTTGTCGATTTTAAGGGTGTCCAACGGCATTCTTGTTAAAAGAGAGAAGGAAGAATAGCCGGTTCCAAAGTCATCCATAGAAATTTTATAGCCGGCTTCGCGCAGCCCCTGCAGAACACTTATCATGTGGTCGGTGTTATCGTAGCCGGCACTTTCGGTAAGCTCAAAATCAATAATAGAATGGTCAACACCATATTTGTCTACAATCGAAGAAAGATGAGAAATTAAATCTCTGTCGTACATTCGGTTTCTCGAAAGATTTATGGAAACAGGGTAGAGAGGCTTTCCTTCTTTTTTCCAGCGGGCAAGAGCCTGACAAACCTTTTCGAGAACTATGTCATCGATTTTTCCAATTGAGCCGTCCTTTTCGAAGAATGGAATAAAGCGGCCCGGCGAAAGGAATTCCTTGTTTTTGTAATTCCAGCGGATAAGGGCTTCGGCACCCTTTATTACTTCCTTGTGGATATCGAACTTTGGCTGCAGGTAAACCACAAACTCATCGTTTTCGATTGCTGTTTCTACGTATGCCTTGATGTAATTTCCCCAGGAAATATCATTGTGCATTTTGTCGGTGTAGGTAATGATTTCTGTCTTGTTGTGATTCTGGCCCAGGGCCTGTGCCATCTTTCCTGCGTCGGCAACACGGTTACCCAGCAGCATTGCCTTCTGCATAGGGACAAAACCGCATCTGTAGAAAATCTTGTAATTAGGGTCTTCGGCAAGGTGTGAAAGGCCGTCGAAAAACTTTGTCAGCTTTTCGATGGTTTCTTCCTCGCTCATATCTTTAATCATCATTGCAAAATTGTCGTTATGGCAGCGGGCACTTGCGTAAACAAAGTCGGCGGCATTCATTGCATCTACAACATTGCACAAAACCTTGTTTGCTGCTATGTGGCCGTAAACCTCGTTTATAACGCGGAACTCTTTAATATCAAAATGAACAAAGGCAAAATCCTTGATTCCCTTATCCTCCGGCATTTCCAGGAAGGCAACAATATGATTCCAGTTATAGTGGCCTGTGATGGAGTCGTGGAAGGCAAGGTCGTAAAGCTTATTTTTATCCAGCATATCGGGATTTTCATTGATGACAAACTGGGCCGAATCCTTTGTAAGAACTCCTTCATACAGGATTCTGATTTTCTTGTAATCTGTAAAAATGCAAATCAGATAGGGATTATCTTTAATTGTGAAGTCTGAATAAATTCTGTGGGCATCATCATCTTTGGAAATTGAATCAAAAATTCCCTGAATAAAGCCTCTGGAAATTTCAACCTCTTCATCGAGTTCAATTGAATAAAAATAGCTTTTTCCGAGTTCAAGCTTTTCCAGTCCCTGAGGATAGGTAATATTTGCGTCGTCTTTTCGGAATTCAAGTCCGATAACCGGCTTTTCAAAATCGCGGATATAAAAGAGGCCTGGTGCATCATAAGTTCCAAAGGAGGCTTCATTGGCTTTAAGGCTTTCCGGCAGAATGCCTTTATAAAAAGCTGCAATCTCTTCTTCGGTCGGAATGACATAGTAGAGGATACGTTCTGGCTTATAAAGCTGATTCAGTTTATTTATAAACATGTGGCCTCCGTTTGTAGATTATTCTATTATATTTTATATCATTTCCGCCGCTTTCGCCAACGGTAATTTCATATAAGGATTTGTTAAAATCCGGAAAAAAAGTATCGCCGTCTTCAATTACTAGTTCAACCTCGGTGATATACAAAATATCTGCAAGGGGAAGGGCCTCTTTATAAATGCCATAGCCGCCGGCAAAAAAAATATCTTTGCCTGCAGTGTCGGAGTCGGTCTGGGCCATACGGACTGCTTCTTCCACGGAGCCTGCGGTTTTCAGATTTTCGCCCTCGAACTTTTTACTTTTGGAAACTACTATGGTCTTTCTGCCCGGCAGGGGACGGCCTATTTCTTCGTAAGTTTTGCGGCCCATTATTACAACATTGCCGGTGGTGAGCTCTTTGAACTGCTTCTGTTCACCTTCGATTTTCCAGGGGATACGGCCATTTTTTCCAATCACATTATTTTTCGAGCGTGCAGCAATCAAACCTATCATATTTTTATTATACAGGATATTAAAAAACTTGACATCCTTAAGAAAAGTGTTATATTGTGTATATACAATATACACAATATTCAGGAGATGACAAATGAATCTTATTGAAGTTAATGAACTGTGTAAAAACTTTGAAAGCTTTCAGCTGCATAAGGTAAGCTTCTCGCTGGAGGAAGGCTTTATTATGGGCTTTATAGGTCGTAACGGGGCTGGTAAATCTACAACCCTTAAGACCATGCTCAACCTTATGAAAAACGATGGTGGAGAAATAAAGCTCTGCGGTCTTTCCATGCCTAAGGATGAAATTGAAATAAAAAATCAGGTGGGTTATGTTTTCGGCGGAGTGGACTTTTATCCGGAAGCAAAAATCAGCAGCATAACCGATGTTACAAAAGCCTTTTACCGGGACTGGGACGATGCCCGCTACAAGGAGCTCTGCGAACGTTTTGAAATTGATGAGAAGAAAAAGTTCAAGCAGCTTTCTGCCGGCATGAAGGTAAAATATTCTATTGCGGTTGCAATGAGCCATAATCCAAAGCTTTTGATTCTTGATGAACCGACAAGCGGTCTGGACCCGGCTGCCCGCGATGATCTGGTTCTGCTCTTCCAGGAGTTTATTGAGGACGGAGCTCATTCAATTCTCTTTTCAACTCACATTACCTCCGACCTTGAAAAATGTGCCGACTATATCACCTACATCAAGCAGGGAAAAATTCTTGCAAGCAGCGATAAGGATTCCTTCCGCGAAAGCTACATCAGCGTAAGCGGCAAAAAGGAACAGCTTAGTTCTGAGGCAGAAGAAAAGATTATTGGTCTTCATACCCATCAGCTTGGTTTTGAAGGAATTATGAAGACTGAGGATAAGGCGCTGGCAGAGAAGGGTGGCTTTGAAATCGGCTCTCCGACTCTGGAAGATATTATGATTCACATTGAGCGTCGTTAGAAGAGAGGAGGAATCGTTATGAAATCACAGACTATAAATCTTTTGAAAAAAGAAATTAAGCTTGGAAATACTGTTCAGACTCTTATCTGGACAATCTGCTGCTTCTGTATGTTTTTTATTCCAAGTTATCCAAGCTATATCGGCCCCTTTTATATTACACTCAGCATTATGATGACCTTTGCACTGAACCAGTCTTCGCATGATATTCTTTATACCGTGCTGCTGCCGGTAAGGAAAATTGATACTGTAAAGGCCCGCTTTTTGTACTGCAGCATTCTGGAGGTTCTTTCCCTTTTGATGGGAGCCATTGCCGCAGTGATAAGACACTTTGGAAGCTTTCCTCATAATAATGCCGGAATTGACCTTACCTTTGCCTATTTCGGTTTGCAGCTGATTATTTTTGCTGTCTTTAATTTAATCTTCTTTGGAAATGTTTATAAGAATCCGCTTAAGCCGGGCTTGTGTTATTTTATTGCTGCGGTAGCATACTTTCTTGTGTACGCAATCTGTGAGCTGCCGGTGTGGATCTGGTATCATTACCAGAAGCTTATGACAAATGGAGAAGAAGTTACTCTCTCTTTCCTGGCCAGTGTCGGAGAAATGTTTGCAAATACGGATGGTGCAATGCTGGAAAGACAGCTGCTGGTGCTTTTGGGAGGAATCCTGATTTTTGCAGGCTCCTGGTATCTTACTTTCTGCTGTGCTGCTAAACAGTTTGAAAAGTATGACTTATAGATTATGGATATAGTGTTATCACAAAAAAGTGACAAGCCCATTTATACTCAGATTTACGAGCAGATTGCCGCCCAGATAATGAGCGGCGAGCTTGCTGCCGGCGAAAAGCTTCCACCTATCCGCACGGTTGCCGTAAATCTCCGCATAAGCGTAATCCCGGTAAAACAGGCCTGGGAAGAGCTGGAGCATAAGGGCTTTATTTCTACAGCAGTCGGCAGGGGAAGCTTTGTCTGTGAGCTTGCTCATCATGAAATATCAGATAAAAGAAACTCTGCCGCTCAGGAACTGCTGGTCCGCAATGTAAAAGCCTGCCGCGAAATGGGGCTCACTGTGGATGAGATAATTGAGATTGTCAGGAAAAGTTATTCAGCATGTGAATAATAGGCTTCCAGCTTTGGACGGGCCGCAAGATAGTATTTTTCCAGCTGCTTGTCGAAATGCTTGCCAAAGCTTTCCATCATAATTGCGTCTGCTTTTTCAAAGTCCATGGCATCCTTGTAAACGCGCTTACTTACAAGGGCATCATAAACATCGGCTACAGCCATAATGCGGGCTTCGAGAGGAATCTCTTCTCCCTTAAGACCTTCCGGATAGCCCGAACCATCCCAGCGTTCGTGATGATAGTGGGCAACATTTTCTGCAAGAATATGGAAGTTCTCGTCATCGGTTCCCTTAAGAATTTCATGAACAATGCGGGCACCTTCTGCGGCATGAGTTTTCATGATTTTAAATTCTTCGTCTGAAAAGCGGCCCGGCTTTCTGAGGATTGCATCGTCTACGGCAATTTTTCCAAGGTCGTGCATAGGGGCTGCCTTTATGATGTTGTGGCAGAACTCAGCTGAGAGCACAAGGCGGTCTTTGCTCTTGTCCTTCTGGATTTCCGAAATCAGTAATTCTACGACATCGCTTGTGCGTTTAATATGACCGCCTGTAGAATTGTCGCGGCTTTCAACCATAGTTGCCATACCAAGAATCATGTTGTTATGCATTTTTTTGAGGTTCTCGGTTTTTTTATTTACTTCATCGCGCAGGTTGTCGTTGAATTTGTTAATCTGGTCTATATATTTCTGGGCCTTGGTATCATCCTGCATGTAAAGAATATAACCGCGGTTTACGCGACCATCATAAAGCTTGTTAATAGTAATCTCGAAAATCTTATCATCAATTTCCTTGTAAAAGATATTTTTCTTTGAATTGATAATATACTCGCGTACATTTTTTATCAGGTCGGTATTCAAATCCTGCTTAGAAAGAATAGAGTCGTCTACCTTTAATTCATTAAGTCCAGGGAAAATCTCTTTTGCAATTTTATTGCTGCCCAGGTAGTGAAAGCCATCGTCTATAGAAACGAAACCTGTTTTGCCGTTGAAGGCAATTGTTTCAATTACAGTTTCAGTTACATCATAAAGAACAATGCGGCGGCTAATCATAAGTAATACAATTTCGCAGAGAACATAAGACAGAGGCAGGAAATCAACATTCAGCCTCAGTAATCTTCCGGTAAAAAAAGTGAGGACTGGAATTATTTCGCAGGTCAGCATGTAACGCAGGTTAAGGCGGGAAACATCATTCTTTTTGCGGAAGGCGTAAACTGTCGCACTGAGTGTTATTGCCACATAAATAAAAATCTGAATGTAATAGAGGGTGTGCAGGATTCCGTAGTTTTTATGCAGAATCAGCTTGTTGTCTACCAGTTCTGCGGTAATAGCCTTGTAAAAAATCGGATAGGAACCAATGGAAAGCGAAGAAAGAAAGAAGAAAGTAGAAACAGCAAGCAGCAGAATTCTGATTGATTTTTTTATATCCAGATTACAAAGGTTAAAGATTGCGTACATTATAAAAATATGAGCATAGATTCCCAGATAAGAAATCTTTATACCTATGATTGCTGCCGGTAACGTTTGAGCTGCGGCCAGTATATAATAGCCCAGGTTTACAACAGGAATAAATGAAAAATTAAGCGTGAGAAAAACGGAAAATCTTTTTCTCCAGATGACGGCATAAATCGCAGTCAAAACCAGTGAAACTATAAATAGAGCTGCGTAGTAAACTTTCATAATAATGTAACACCTCAGAAGTGTTTTTTTGATTTTTTATTTTATTAATGAACGGAAGAAATTACATTCTTCGTCATTACATCTTGCTGCTTCTTCCAGCTTAGGGTCGCAGTGGAAAACATGCCAGAGCGGCTGCTCTTCACTTCCGTAGCAGTGAAGCTCATTGCGGACTCCCGCCTTATCGAGAGCTGCCTTCATAATATCTGCCTGGTCCTTAAGAAAATCTCCGAGGCAGGTCATAATAAAGGCCGGCGGAAAAGCACTGCTTACATTTGCGGCAGTGTTAATAAGCTGAACCTCTTCCGGAGTTCCACCCTTAGGCAGATAGCCGCTTCTAAGCAGCTTGAATTTAGGCTCAGTATCATCAAGGGTATATTTTCCGCAGTTCAGGGCAAGGCCGCGAAGAATCATAGGCTTTTCCTTTATAAAAGGAAAGGCTTTTGCATATTCCTTATTTGTAATTGCGTCGGCATAAAGAGAAAGCAGGTGGCCGCCCGCAGAATCACCAACGGCAAAAACATTGCCGGTGTCCAGAGCGTATTTTTCAGCGTTATCGCAAACCCACTGGAAAACCGCTTCGGTATCTTCAACGGAAGCAGGAAATTTTCTTTCCGGGGCCAGTCTGTACGAAAAGTTTACAACTGCAAAACCGTGCTGAGCCAGATGCATGCAATAGAACTGATATTTGTCCTTGTCGCCGTAAACCCAGGCACCGCCATGAACACTTATAATAACCGGAAGCTTTTTGAGACTTCCATCGGCTTCGAGAGCTGCCTTAGGACGATACAAATCCAGAAGCTGCCACTTTTGAAGCTTGCTGTCTTTTCCATAGAGAATATTATCAAAACGTGTAATATCAGGCGGAGTTGTCTGGCCGGCGTCTCGTCTTTTGTCATTAGAGCCGTAATCGTGCCTGATTTTTCGTGATGCAATAAACTGTATGAGTGTTGTCATAAATCCTCTCGTATATTATATATATTATAACACAAAATTAGAGGAACACCAAAAAAAATATGAAAACCCTTGTGAACACTACACTCTGTTATATAGAAGAAAATAACTCTTATCTCATGCTCCACCGCACTAAGAAAGAGAAGGATTATAATAAGGATAAGTGGATAGGAATAGGCGGCAAGTTCGAAAACGGCGAGTCCCCGGAGGATTGTGCCGTAAGGGAAGTTCGGGAAGAAACCGGCCTGGTGATTGAACTCTCAGATCTGGAATACTGCGGAATAGTAACCTTTGTGGATGTTTCGCAGCCAGAGGCCTATACCGAGTTTATGCATGTTTTCCGGGCCCGCAAATTCAGCGGCGAGCTTAAGACAGACTGCCCCGAGGGCGAACTCGAGTGGGTGCCTCTTTCAAAGCTTAAGGAGCTGCCCCACTGGCAGGCCGACGAAATCTTTTACGACTTTCTTGCCCAGAACCATCCCTTTTTCTCGCTCAAGTGCATTTACAAAAATAATGTATTGATAAAAACCTATCTGGGCGGAAAAGAGTATAGCCACTGGGGAAACTAGTTCAAACTAAAGCTCTCCGGCAGCAGCTGCGCGAGGGTAAAGACCTTCTGTTCGCCTTTGCCGTTTGCAAGAATAATCTTAAAGTCCTTGTCGCAGAATTCGCTGAGCACCTGGCGGCAAACTCCGCAGGGCGGACAGAAATCCTGAATCTGTACATTACCAGTTTCATCTTCAGGACCTCCCACAACAGCAATAGCTTCAAAGTCGCGGGCACCCTCGCTTACAGCCTTAAAAACAGCAGTTCGCTCGGCGCAGTTACTTGGGCCGTAGGCAGCATTTTCAATATTGCAGCCGGTCCAGATTTTTCCATTTTTATCAAGAAGGGCTGCTCCTACATGAAAGTGTGAGTAGGGTACATAAGAGCGCTCCGTCATCTCGATTGCTTTTGAAATCAAATCATCATAATTCATATTTATATTGTATCATATTATTGTTTTATTTCATCAGAAAAGATGTTATATTTAAAATACAAAACTATTTTTCGGAGACCATTATGAATAAAAAGTTGAATTGTTTATTTCTGGCGGCCCTTATAACTGCCTTTACTTCCAGCCTTTTTGCTGCGAGTCGGGAAGAGCTTATTCCTGACGGCACAGAGGGCTTTCCGTTAATCAAAATTATCTCTACGGAAAATAATGGCAATAATGATTTTGTTACAAAACCGGTTGCAAAGCATGTAAGGGAATCACAGATGAGCTGGGGAGATTTTTCTAACAAAAATGCTCCGGAGCCCTGGTATGAAAAGTGCACTATTTCCCTTGGAGACAAGCTTATAGGAGAAGGCCAGGTGAAGGTCAGGGGAAACTGGACTACAAATTATCCGAAAAAATCACTCAGAATCAAGTTTGATAAAAAGCAGAATATTGCAGGTCTTCATGGCGGCGAAAAATTCAAAAACTGGGTATTGCTGGCTTCTTTTAAAGATGCTTCAATTCTGCGCGATTCAGTTGGTCTTCAGGCCTACCGTAAGATGTTCCCCGGCTATGCCAGCGACTGCTGCCTTGTAGAGCTTGAGGTGAACGGAGAGTATTTCGGTGTTTATCTTTTAGCAGAGCAGCAGGAAGCAAAAAGGGTAGGACTCACCGAACCGGAAAAGGATGACAAAAATACTGATATAGGCTATCTGATTGAGTTTGATTCTTACTATTATACAGAAGATAAAAATGAACAATTCGAAATTAATTATGGCGGAAGTCTTAAAGATTATGATGGCAAAAGACTTTATAATATTCAGAAGGGCTATAGTATCAAAAGTGATATAAACGATAAGGCTCAGCATGATTTTATTGCAGACTATATGAACAAGCTCTGGAAAATCTGTTATGAAGCGGTTTACAACAAAAAGTATTATAAGTTTGATTCAAACTACAAGCTCGTAAAATACTCTCCTGCAGGAAAGGATGACAGTGCAAAATGCTACGACTGCGTTTCTAAGGTAATCAATCTTGAATCTCTTGCGGACACTTATATTTTCAACGAACTTGTCTGCGACCCGGATATTTACCTTACCAGCTTTTTTATGAATGCTGATTTTGGTCCGGATAAGGACAGACTTCTTTACTTTAATGCTCCCTGGGATTTTGATTCCACTATGGGAAATAAAAATTTCTGTGCAGCTGAAAGCTCCAGCGGAAACATCACCGGCCGCAACGATATGTTTGCCGGCAGGTGTCAGACAGACGTAAACTGCAGTGACCAGAGAGTTCACGCAAATCCGTGGCTTGTGATTTTTATTAAGCAGGCCTGGTTCCAGGAGCTTGTAAAAGAAAGATGGGCTATGGTTGCGGCAGACCA
>JAEEGL010169179.1_pt1 | contig 10418 bp, 6 predicted proteins | sample 9134231 | NCBI WGS metagenome assembly JAEEGL01 (sample SAMN16246548, study PRJNA631951) | gut metagenome | biome: gut microbiome; feature: rumen; material: fiber-attached | host: Bos | place: Iran: Karaj | collected 2018-10
CCTCGGTCTCACCTACGGAATTGGTGGAGTAGACAAAAGATGCAAAAAAGCGAAGTGTTCCGTTTCCAAGGCCTGCAAAGAAACCGTCAACTGCCTTGGGAAGGGGTGAATCGGGAGCCTTAAGAAGAAGACTGTCAAGTTCTAAGGGCATTTCCGATACTCTTACGATCCAGGTACCTACTGCCGAGATATTGTTCTTTAACTGAGGAAGTTCTTCTATTACGTGCTCAGGATCCTTTGAAAGGTTCAGGGCTTCTGTTGCCATCTTTTCAAGAAGCGCCGTGTTTTCACCCTTCTCACCGGTGATCTCTATGATCTTGTTGACTACAGAGGTCAATCTCTCGCTCTCTGCAGCCATGTTAACTCTGAATTCAGGGATCTTTTTATCTACCTGATAATCGATGAACTTGCTGGGGGACTGACCCGTAAGCTGCACCACCTTAAGGTATGTGCTGTTAAGGACCTTAAGGCTTGCCTCAACCTCGGTGATGATTTCGCCGAAGGGTCCCATCACATCCTCAAGGGCAATGGTGTTGGTCCCTTCTTTTAAATGGATCAGCATGCTTTCGCCATCTGCGGTTGAAAGGGTGTAATAGTTCATCTCTGAGCTATAGTCAAAGCCTACAGCCTCAGCCTCTGCGTAAGGTACGCTACCGTTTACCACTAGTCTTCTGTAACTGGTAACTCCGCGGTTGGTGCTCTGGCGGCCCTTAAAGGCAAGTTCGTAAAGGCCTTCGCTCGGCGCCGTGATCTCCCAGGTCACCTTGTCACCGGGGTTTTTCCAGCTGCCGCCGCCAAGAGTGTTATATCTTGTCTTGAATGCATGATAGGGAACTACCAAAGAATCCGAGTAGTTCTTTTGAACGGAAATGACCGTTGCGCTCTTGGTTATTGCCGTTACACCGTCTCCGGTACGCTCTGCCTGAAGGGCAATGTCGCTTCCTGTGTACATATGGTACTGTGCCTGCAGCTTTTCAACCGCTTCGGCATATTCCGGTGCTTTTTCTCTGGCCTCAAAGGAAATGGCCGTATATTCAAGGGGTTCTTTGATGGTGGTAAAAGAAAGAGTGTGCTTACCCTTCTCAAGGTAAAAGATCAGGGGCTCGCCGCTTCGTCTGTCCGCATCCTCCACATACCAGTCGGTCTCTTCAAAAACCTCGTAGGAGTCGGGGCGAAGCTCGTTACCGTTCTTGACACTGATGGGATAATCCCTGAACTGCCTGCAGATGACCACACGGGAAAGATAATCGTAGACCGTTTCGCCGTCGATCTTTAATTCACGCTGGATGTCTGATGTAGTGCCGGGCAAAGGGATAAAAGAAAGCTTAAGATTGTAAAATCCTGATTCTGCAGCTGAAAAATCCCATGAGATGGTGCCGTCGCCTTCCGTTAAGAGTCCGTTTTCACTGCTTTCTGCGGTGATGTCTCCGGTGAGCTTAAACTTTGAAAGGTCAACGGTGATAACGCTGTCTGAAAGGGTCCCGTCATATCCGTTGGCTTCAAGATAGGCCTCGTATGATTCTTCGAGAGCTCCCCTTGAATCCGTGGCTACGGAAAGAGCCTTGATCACGGGATTCTTTTTAAATGCGTTTATGATGATCAGCAGCACAACCAGAACTGCTATCGCAGCTAAGGAAATGCCTAAGATATTTACCTTGTTTTTGGTCTGTTTATTGTTCTTCTTCATATTGTTTCAGAGAAAGAGGGACCGGGAACCCCGGCCCCTCATAGCATACTTTTTATTCAGAAACTACCTTAACGTCTACTTCAACTTCTGCGCTGTTGCCTGCAAAGTCGGTAACGGTAAGTTTAACCTTGTAGTCACCGGGTGTGGAAGCGTCAAGAGTTGACATATCGGCTGCAATATTAGCCTTAACATCAAGTCCGTCTGCATCCTTTGCTTCTTCTACAAAGTCGCCCCAGTTGATGGAAGAAGTATCTGTATCCATCTTAACTGTAGGAAGTTCAGCCTTAAGGGTAACGGTAGGAGCGGTCTTGTTGTCGGGATTGAATACAACAACCTTTGCGCGGGCACTGTTGGTGTTGCCTGCTGCATCCTTAACTTCTACCTTAAGAGCCTTGGCATATTCGCCAACCTTGGAGGTGTCAGGAGCATCTTCGTCGTCCTTCTCGCCATTGGAAATGGTGAAGACACCGGCATTTACATCAAGCTCGCCGTCAACGGAGTCTGAAGCGGTCCAGTAATCAGCCTTGTTGATGCTGTTAAGATCGGTACCGACGGGAACTACTACGTCCTTGGCGCTGATATCAGGCTTCTGGTTATCGTGTATTTCGCTTGAAGAAAGAAGTGCGGTCATTTCGTCTGCAACCTTGGTGAAGTCGGTCTTGTTGGCTGCTACAGCTACGGAGTAGTTGTCGGACATGCCGTCAACACCGTAAAGGCCCTTACCAAAGATGTCATCCCATGCAACTCTCATGCCGAGCATATCGGAGTAGTCATAGGAAAGGTGCTGTGAAACATAGATAAATGCATCAAGGATATCCTGTCCGTGAGCTTCGTTGTAAACATCGAAGCCGAAGGATGCAGCCTGGGTAGCACCCATAGCTGACTGATACTGGGTAAGGTCATCAACGTTACCAAGTGTCTTGTAATAGGTGAGCCAGTAAAGTCTGTAAGCCTTAACTGCGAGTTCGGTCTTGGCAGGATCGATACCCTTAAGGATACCTACGGAGTCGGAAATGGTCATTACCTGACCGTAAGCGGGAGAATCTACAGCGAGGCTGTCGGGTCTGGGCCAGGGAACGATACCCTGGGACTCGTTTCTCTTTGCAAGCTCTGTACCGTTACCGCCGAGCCACCAGTCGGGGCAGTCGGTAAATACAGTGTTGCCGCCCTGAAAGTCTGATGCAGCTTCACACCATCTGGGTGTGTAGTTGTCATCATAAACACCGGGGTTAAGAAGAAGGCCTTCGTCAAAGAGTTCCTTAACAAATGCAAGTGCGTCTACAGTTTCCTGGGAATCAACGGTAAGACCGTTTGAACCGTAGATAGCGCCGCCGTTACTGTACATAGCGGAAAGACCTGCAAATCTGTGATCGGTAACATATGCCTTGATAACATCGTAGTGGTTTCTGTCGTCGTTAACAGGAGTGTTTGCATAGAAAGCATTGAGCTTCTCAAGATACTCCTTGAACTTGGACCAGGTCCAGTTGCCATCCTTGAATACCTTTGCGGGATCCTCAAGACCTGCCTTCTCGATAAGAGTCACATTGTATACAAGGGGCCATCTGGGAACGAATCTTTCGGTAAAAGAAAGAAGGTAGTTGTGGCCGTAGATCTGATCGTCGAGCATCCACTTGGTCTCATCGTCTGCGAATAAAGAAGCATATTCGTCGATGGGCTGAAGAACGTTCTGTGCAAGGATGGTGGACTCTGCGCCGCCCCAGATATTGGCGATCTCACAAACGGGATCTCCTGCAAGAACGCTTGTCATAAGCTCTACTCTTGTGTCCTGTGCGAACTGAACAAATTCGAACTCAACATTGAGTTCATCCTTGACTGCCTGTAATGCAGCAAGACCTGCCTGACGCTCGTTCTCGGCCATGGTGTACTCGCCGGTAACCTCGTCTACATTGTTGGGATCAAGGCCTGCTACCCAGTGAGTACCATAGCGGATAACTACAGGCTCCGAAGGGGTGGTATCCTCTTTGCTTGTCTCGGTGCTTGTCTCAGTCTTGGTCTCGCTGACAGAGGTTTCTGTCTTGCTAGCGGGAGTTGAAGCAGATGCGCTTGCTGATGTGGAAGCGGAATCTCCACATCCTGCCAGTGTAGCAATGGCAAGTGTAGCGGTAAGCGCTGCTCCAAGCAGTTTTTGAACTAACTTGTTTTTCATAATTTCCTCCTATAAATGAAGTGTGCAACCGCTTTCATATGTACATGTTACATTGTGAAACCGGTTTCGTCAAGAGGTTTTTGTCAAAAATAACAGAAAGCGGTTTCCTTGAAACCGCTTTCATTAGCAAAATGCCCGATATATATATTTAGTTTCCTATACACTGGGAATTTAGAGTTTTTACGCCATCCTGTCTCGTATTATCGCTTTGTCACTTGCATAAGTCACCAGGAAGTATCCGCCGTATATGAGCACTATGATGATCGCTGTGACGGCTATAGGGCCTGCAAGCCTGTCCATTCCGAGGACTTCAAATATGTTGAGTGCGAACTTGAGTCCGAATACCGAGTGAAGTGTTCCAAGTAACAAAGGAAGCATGAAGAAGAGCCCTGTCTGTACAAAAAGCGACTTTGATATATCTTTTTCTTCCACTCCGATCTTTCTTAATATCTCGTACCTTGGAATGCTGTCTGCGCTGTCTGAGAGTTCTTTTAACGCAAGGATCGCACCACAGGAGATAAGGAACACAAGTCCCACATAAAGTCCCATAAAGGTAAGTATCGCCGTAAGACCTACCGTAGCATCCGCTATCTCGATCTTTGTATCAACATTATAGATGAATCCGATCTGCTGTCCGTTCTTGCAATATGCCTCCATGGCATCGTTAAACCACGCCACATCTTCCATGGCCTTTGCTTCCGCTGCCTTCTTTTCCTCTTTGGTCGTTGCATCGTAATTGCCATAGAAATGTGCGGTCATTGCCTTGCTTTCATCCGCAACACTGTCAGGGATCACGATGATACCGGGATTGACGGGCTGTGATGAAAGATTGATAAATCCGTCCTGACACTCGTCGTACTTAGGCTTGAGCGTATGTCCGAACACATTGATCCTTGTGCCTGTCTTAAGCACATAGTCTCTGATGCTCTTCATATTGCCAAAGTTGCAAAGTACTATGTATTCGTCGTCGGAAAGAGTCAGGGGCTTTCTTCCGAAGAATTCCTGCAGCCTGTTATAGTCGCTGACAGTTACTATGGTTTCAGTAGAATCCCATACGATAAATCTAAACTGTTCCGTTATAGCTTCCGCATTGTCCCCGAGAGTGGCCCTGAAAGTAAGGTTTTCGTCCATATACTGGTTAAATACGATGCTATCCTTAAAGTCAGCTTCAAGATCCACTCCAAAGTGCCTTGCATCCGCTAACAGATCCGACTTAAGCGGATCGTTACCTGCAAGTCTTGTGTAATCATATTCAAAATCCGCAGGGCAGAGCTTCTTTATATTTGAGTTCATGGAACTTCTCAGGGAAAAAGAAGCTGCAAGTGCACTGATGGTCACAAAGAGCATGAGGCAGATCACGGTCATCGAGAAGACCATGGTGTTCACTTTACTTGAAAGCTGCCTGAAGGTAAAGCTATTGATCCCGTTATAGTAACGGTTCTTTATTGACATTGCGATCCGTAAAAGAAGCCCCGAAACCGACCAGAAGATAAGGAAGGTCGATACACATCCCGTAATGATGACCGCGGTAAATTTCATTCTTCCCGCTTCTGCTCCGCCCGCAAAGAAGCCGGGATCAAACGCCACATGGTAGTAAGCCACTCCCAGTGCTGCTGCCGCCACGATGAATACAACGGTGCAGATCCAGGGGGTGTGAACCTTTAACTTTTCACTCTTTCTGCCTGACTGAAGAAGGTCAATGAGCTTGCATCTGCTGACTATCACGGTATTAAAGATCATGACTACCAAATACATCACGCCAAAGAACAAAACCGTCTTTGCGATAGCTTCGCCGGAAACCATGAACTTGTACGCTGTCATATCGGCCTCAAAAAGATTTGCCACAAGGGCGCTCATAAGCTGCGAAAGCCCTACGCCTGCCAAAAGTCCGACAGCAAGGGATCCAACGCCGATCAGGAGGGTTTCTGAAAGGATAACCGAAGAGATCTTTCTTTTACCCATTCCAAGGAGCATGTAAAGGGCAAATTCCCGGCTCCTTCTTTTCATAAGGAATCTGGTCGCATAAGCTATGAGAAGTCCCAAAACTCCCGCCACAAATACGCTCAATGCCGACAGGATCTGTTTAAACAGTACGATCACGTCGTTACGGCTTCCGGAGACATTCATATATACTGCCTGACTCCCGACGGCATTAAACACGTAGAAAACCGCAACGCCGATTATCAGTGTAAAGAAGTATATCGCATAGTCTCTAAGGCTTTTTCGAAGGTTTGATAATGATAATTTAAAGAGCATCGCTAACATCACCTCCAAGCATCGTGATCACGTCAATGATCTTGTCAAAGAACTGCTTTCTTGAGTCCTCGCCTCTGTTTATCTCGTTAAAGAGCTTGCCGTCTTTTATAAATACCACTCTTGATGCGTAACTTGCGGTAAAAGAATCATGAGTTACCATTATGATGGTGGCTCCCATGTCCTTGTTAAGGTAGTTAAAACGCTCAAGAAGCATCTTTGATGCCTTTGAATCAAGGGCACCGGTGGGTTCATCTGCAAGCACGAGCTTAGGTTCCGTTACGATGGCTCTTGCTGATGCTACCCTCTGCTTCTGTCCGCCTGACATCTGATAGGGATATTTGTTTAACACGTCCTCGATGCTTAACTGTCTTGCAACGGTCTCGACTCTTGACCGGATCTCTTTTGCCGGTGCCTTCTGAATGGAGAGGGCCAGTGCGATATTCTCAAAAGCCGTCATGGTATCAAGAAGGTTAAAATCCTGGAAGATGAATCCAAGCTTGTCTCTTCTGAACCGGTTAAGTTCCTTACCCTTAAGCGCGGTGATGTCTTCGCCCTCCAGGTAGATGTGTCCCGCAGTCACCCTGTCGATGGTGGAGATACAATTAAGGAGTGTGGTCTTTCCGCTTCCGGATGCACCCATGACTGCCACAAACTCTCCCTTGTCAACCGTAAGGCTGATGCCGTCGATGGCCTTTGTGAGGCTTGATCTGCTTCCGTAGTACTTTTCGATGTTGTCGATCTTTAAAAGTTCCATTGTCTTGTCCTTTCAATAAAACAGGTTTTCTTGTTGATACCATTAAAACATCAAAAAGAAAACCTGTCCTTCGCCTTAGCCTCGCTTAACCTTACAAATTTGTAACATTGATTATTCAAAAGTCATAAAGCCGTTTTTGCCAAAAGTGATGGTAAGCTTTGTATACTCCCCTTCTTTTGACTCTATCTCTATCCTGTGCCCAAGCCGCTCACAAAGGGTCTTAACTATATAAAGCCCCATTCCCGTAGACTTTGCAAGGGTCCGGCCGTTGCGCCCGGTAAAGGATTTGTCGAATACCCTCGGAAGATCTGCCGCGTTTATCCCTATCCCGTTATCGTAAAAAGAAACCTTTATCTCATCAGAAAGATCAACGGCTTCCACCCTGATCACCGGATCACGCTCGGTGGAAGCATACTTCATGGCATTACTTATAAGCTGCCCGAATATGAATTCAAGCCACTTGCTGTCGGTGCGCACACTTACGTCAAGCCCTTCCGTCTCAAGTGTGATATTCCGTAAAAGAAGTTCTTCCCTTGCCTTAAGTGCCGCATCCGTAAAGGCTCGTTTCAGCGAAACCTCGGTTATCAGGTAGTCTTTCTCCGAGTTTTCGCTCCTTGCATAATAAAGCACATTCTCTATATATTCATCCACACGTTTAAGCTGCGGGATGTATTTATCTTTGTTTGATTCGTCCGAATGGGCGGTCAAAAGAAGGCTTGCCACCGGAAGCTTGATCTCATGGACCCAAAGTTCTATGTAATTCTTAAACTCCTTATAATCGCTCCTGCAGGAATTTACCTCTTCGCACATGGCCTTACCCGCATCGCAAAGCGCATCGTAAGTGATGCTTCCTTCCAGGAAGTCGGGCCGTGCCAAAGTCTCAGACACAAGATACTTTTTGTCAAGTCCGCTCACATTGCAGGAAAGCGAATCATAAAAGCTTCTTTTACGGGAGAACTCGATGAAAAATGCGATGATCCTTGTAAGTATCAGGATCACTGTGATGATCACGATCTCAGAGATTGAAGATCTGAAGGCAAAAAAGAAAACAAGTGCCGCCAAAAGGCCGCAAAGATCCGTTACGATCAGGCCTGTCCTGTCTTTAACAAACGCTCTTACACTCATATAAGCATATACCCCTGTTTCTTGCGCGTTTCGATGGAAGCTTCGCTCCCCGCATCCAGAAGCTTCGTCCGAAGCCTTGAGATATTCACCGTCAGCGCGTTGTCGTTAAGATACTCCGCATTATCCCAAAGTACAGTCATAAGGTCGTCCCTTGATACGATCTTTTCCCGGTTTTCAAACAACTGCCGCAGTATGATCATCTCGTTCTTTGACAAAGAAACCTCATTTGCGCCACAGGAAAAAGAACCCTTGGCGTAATTGACCGTAAGGTTTTTGTATGACGCGGTGGAACTGTCCTTTGAATAGCGCTTAAGTACCGCAGATATCCGTAATAAAAGAATGGTGGGATTGTAGGGTTTTGTGATGTAATCGTCGGCTCCGTAGCTCATGGAAAGGACCTCGTCCATTTCGACCGCTCGGCTTGTTACCATGATGACCGGCGTGTCCTTTGCAGCCCGGAATTTCCGTAAAAGAAGCTCTCCGTTGTCACCGGGGAGCGTAATGTCAAGAAGTATGAGATCCGCATCGGAAGAGATCATCGCCCCCAGAGTATCAGTAAAATCCGTAACCGGCACGACCTCATAGCCTGCGCCTTTAAGTAGATCTGAGAGATTGGATCGGAGGGACTGATCATCCTCCACAATGCAGATTTTGTTCATATAGCCTCGTATCAGCACGCCATGGCGTGAGAATGAATGTACTTTTCAAGATCCGCGTTATATCCGCTGTAGGTAAGGGTAACGGCTCTTGAAAGATCAAGACCGAGAACACCAAGGATCGACTTTGCATCCACAATGTATCTGTTGTTGCTTGCTGCAATATCTATATCAAAGTCGCATCTTCCGGCGACCTTGACGAATTCCTTAACATCCCGGGGTGACAAAAAGATCTTAACTTTGTTTAACATACTGATTACCTCCATAGCTCTCATAACGAGCTAAAGAAGATTATATCAGCCCTATTTTGTATGTAAATCATCAAACTATCCAAAATTTAGGGGTCAGCCTCCAAAACTTTGGCAAGTTTAACAATTCGTTAATAGATCAACCTACTCTCCGCGAGCGGCTTTCTTTTCCTTTTTGTTACGATACATTTCTTTGTCCGCGTTCTCTATAAGGTCGTTAAGCGCTTCTTTTGACTCAAGGGTCGTGATGCAGTATCCGATGGAAGCTTCTAACTTGTAAAGCTTTCCGGAAGTCTCGTTAAAGCGCTCCATGCCACGTTCGATCCGCTCAATAACATTGCGGGCCTGATCGTCATTGTATCCTGATGCCAAAAGAACAAACTCATCACCGCCGTATCGCATCATGATCTCGCCGTGACGCTTTATTTCTTTTAACACCGACGCCACGCCCTTGATCAGGTTATCGCCCTCGTCGTGGCCGTACATATCATTGACCTTTTTGAGTCCGTCCACATCCATAAAGATCACGCAGACAGGCACCTTGTTCATAACGCTCTGTGCAACGGTAAACTCGGAAAGTTTAAAGAAGCCCGCTCTGTTATAAATACCAGTAAGAGTATCATAGATCCACATGCGGTCAAGCGCAGACACCATTTTTTCAAGGACCATACGGATACGGGAATTCTCTAAGGCATTGCTTACGATGGTACACCAGTTGGGGAAGAAATCGTTACGAACGAGCACTCCGTCACGCCCAAGTATCGCATAGCCAAAGTTACGGTTCATGTAATGGATCGGGAAAAAGTAATAGGTACCTCCCGCTCTTCCGCCTTCAGCCTGAGGAGGGAAAAGATCCGCTCTTTCAAAGCACTCGCCGTCGTCATCATCCCTGACCGCCCCGTTTATACAGGTAAGGGTCGACACCATCTCGTTTGTGTAGTTTTCCGCTTCGTTGTGATCAAGTTCCTGAAGTGCAAGGGAATAATCGGAATAATCGATCTTGGTATCGGGCTGCACATTTACACAAAGGTACAGCTCGTCCGGCTTGATCTTCTCAGTATAATGCTTAAGCCTTGAATAAAGCTCGGTAACATCGCGCTTACCGATAAGACCCGCAGTCATGCGCTTTATAAACTGTGTAAGCTCTGACTGGGTGTAGCGGTCTACAGCCAGGGAGTTGGTGGTTGCCGCATCCGCATTGGCGGTCTCGTCTTCCCTTACGCAGCCGCAGGTATCACCGCAAAACAGCACGATGGGACTCATGATAGTCTCACCGGGAATATGTTCTTTATACTCATGAAGCGCAGCAATGGCATTAAGGCCCTTATGATACTGCTGGCGCTTGATAGTGGTCACTCTTGGGGAAAAAACACGGGAAACGCTGTCGTAGTCTACACCCGTAACCTTTACGTCCTTGGGAACCCTGATGCCCCGGCGCTTAAACTCTGTGATAAGGCCGACAGCCATCTCGTCGTTACAGCATACGACCGCATCGGGAATACCCGACTTAAGATTAAGGAAATAG
>JAEEGL010518987.1_pt1 | contig 10418 bp, 6 predicted proteins | sample 9134231 | NCBI WGS metagenome assembly JAEEGL01 (sample SAMN16246548, study PRJNA631951) | gut metagenome | biome: gut microbiome; feature: rumen; material: fiber-attached | host: Bos | place: Iran: Karaj | collected 2018-10
AGGTTCACCTCAAGTTCGCTGGACAGATCCTTCATGGGTATCAAAAGCAGCGCCATGGGTATGTAGATCATCTGGCTCACGGTCTTGAGCTTGCCCCAGATGCCGGCGGCAATGACCTTGCCTTTTGTGGAAGCCACCAGCCTGAAGCCGCTCACCAGGAACTCCCTGGCCAGCATGAACATGCACACCCAGCCGGGCATATAGTTTCTTTCCACCAGCATTATCAGGGCGCTCATCACCAGCAGCTTGTCGGCTATGGGATCCATGAATTTGCCGAAATCCGTCACCAGGTGACGGCTGCGGGCGATCTTGCCGTCCAGCAGGTCGGTCACGCTGGCCAGCACGAATATAAGCAGCGCGATCCACTGGTACACCGCGCGGCTGGTCATGGATGCAAACCACACGAAAATGGGCACCAAGGCGATCCTCAGCATCGTAAGTTTATTGGGCAGGTTCATTCAATCACCCCCATCAGGTCATATGCGTCGCAGTCGGTTATTCTGACGGTCACGAAATCCCCGGGCTTGTACCTTGCGTCCGCTTTCACGCGGATTATGCCGTCCGCCTCGGGCGACTCGGCGTAGCTGCGGGCAATGTAATACCCGTCCTCCTCGCCGTCTATCAGCGCTTCCGTCTTTGTGCCGATCCGCTTTTGGTTGTTTCCCAGCGATATCTGCTGCTGGGTCATCATGAGCAGGTCCAGCCTGCGCGTCTTTTCTTCATCGTCTATCTGATCAGGCATTTCGGCGGCGGGAGTATCCTCCTCCGGAGAATACGTGAATGCGCCCATGCGGTCGAATTTCCACTCTTTCACGAAATCCAGAAGTTCATTAAACTGTTCGGGCATCTCTCCCGGGAAGCCCACTATGAACGTGGTGCGCAGTATAATGCCGTATTCGCGGCACTTCGACAGCAGGCGTTCTATATGCGCCCTATCTCCCCTGCGGTTCATCTTTTTAAGCAGATCATCGTTCACATGCTGAAGCGGCAGATCGAGATACGAACAGATTTTCGGATTCTCACTGATCTCCCTGAGAAGCTCGTCGTTCACCGTATCGGGATAGCAGTACAGCACCCTGACCCACTTTACGCCGTCTATTTTGCTCGCTTCGTTCAGCAGTTTTTTCAGCAGCAGCGGATGTCCGTCAAAATCGCTGCCGTAGCGGGAAGTATCCTGGGCTATGAACGTCAGTTCCTTTACCCCGCTTTTGGCGAGCTGACGGCACTCCTCCATTATGTCTTCGTAAGGGCGCGAGGAATACCTGCCCCTTATCAGGGGGATCGCGCAGTAAGTGCAGCGGTTGTCGCAGCCGTCGGAGATCTTGACGTACGCGGAAAACGCGGGCGTGGTGAGCACCCGTCTCTGTTTAAGGAACCTTTCGCCCCGCTCCATACACACGGGACGCCCGCCTTTAAGCAGCTCGTCCACCACCTGATTCAGCTTTGAATAGTCGTGGACGCCCATAAAGCCGTCCACCTCCGGCAGCTCCTTTACCAGCTCCGAAGCGTATCTCTGGGCAAGGCAGCCCGTGACCAGCAGCTTTTGGGGACAACCCTGTTTTTTGAGCTCCGCCATCTCCAGTATCGCGTCTATGGACTCCTGCTTGGCGCTGTCTATAAAACCGCAGGTGTTGACTATGGCTATGTCCGCCAGGGACGGGTCTGAGACTATCTCGCAGCCCTTGTCCCTGAGCATTCCCAGCATGACCTCGGTATCCACCAGGTTTTTGGAGCAGCCCAGCGAGACCACCCCTATCTTAATACCCATATCAGTTTTCTCCGTTAAATATCTCGTCCAGCTGGGCGCGGGTGATCAGCACCTCGCGGCTCTTGGAGCCCTCGCTCTGGCTCACGTAACCTCTCAGAGCCATCTCATCTATCAGCCTGCCCGCCCTGGCGTAACCTATCCTCAGTCTCCTCTGCAGCATGCTTATGGACGCCTGACCCGCCTCGACACAGGCGCGCAGCGCTTCTTCAAACAGTTCGTCGGTGCTGCTGGAGGCTTCCTCTTCCTTCTTGTCCTTCTTTTCGGCGTCGGAAAGCGTGGCGTTCTCCATCTGGATAAGCATGTCTTCGTCGTATACGTTGCCTTCGGGCGAAGAAACGAAGTCCACCACGTGCTGCACTTCTTCCTCGCTGACCCAGGCGCCCTGCAGGCGCATGGGCTTGTTGCGGTCGGGCGGCAGATACAGCATATCGCCCTTGCCCAAAAGCTTCTCTGCGCCGACTACGTCCAGTATGGTGCGGCTGTCCACGCCGCTGGCCACGGTAAACGCGATACGCGTGGGGATGTTGGCCTTTATAAGGCCTGTAATGACGTCCACGCTGGGGCGCTGGGTAGCGATCACCAGGTGCATGCCTGCCGCCCTGGCCAGCTGCGCCAGGCGGTTGATGGCGTCTTCCACGTCCCTGGGGCTGGTCATCATAAGATCTGCCAATTCGTCTATGATTATGACGATCTGGGGCATCTTTTCTTCGTTGGGAGCAAGGCGCTGGTTGTAGGACTCTATGTTCTTTGCGCCTTTTTCGGCAAATACCTTGTAGCGCCTGGTCATTTCCCCGACCGCCCATTCCAGCGCGCCCGCCGCCTTCTTGGGGTCTGTGACCACGGGCACCAGCAGATGAGGTATGGTGTTATACACGTTCAGTTCCACCATCTTGGGGTCGATGAGTATCATCTTGACCTCGTCGGGCTTCGCGCGGTAAAGGATGGATATGATAATGGAGTTAATGCACACCGATTTACCGGAACCCGTCTGTCCCGCGATAAGCACGTGAGGCATGCCCGCCAGGTCCGCGACTATGTACTTGCCGGAGTTGTCTTTGCCCAGACCGAACATCAGCCGCTTGGTATTCTTGCGCGCTTCGGGGCTTTCCAGCACGTCCCTCAGATGCACGACTTCCTTGCTGGTGTTCGGGACTTCCACGCCCACGGCGTTCTTGCCGGGAATGGGCGCCTCGATCCTCACGGACACCGCTTCCAGCGCCATGGCGATGTCGTCCGCGTAAGATGCGACCTTGCTCACCTTTATTCCGGGAGCGGGCAGTATCTCAAAGCGGGTAACGCTGGGGCCGTGGCTGATGCCCGTAAGCTTTACGGGCACGGAGAAGGACTGCAGCGTCTTGATAAGCACCTCGGCAGTCTTGCGGTCCATGTCCTCATTTGACAGGCCGCCGGCTTTTTTTGTTCCGCCGGTCTCCATCAGGCTCATGGACGGATATACGTAAAGCCTGGGCTGTATCGGCTTGGTTTTGGGTTCCTTGCGGGACGTCTCGGGCTTGGGCTGAGGCTTCGTTTCCGGCGCTTCCGCTTTGACTGCCTGCGGTGGCTTGACGTAAGTCGTTTCGGAAGGTTTGCCCTGCTCGGTATTCTGCACGACCGTTTTGCCCTCTTCTTTTTTGCCGGACACGCCGTCAAACCAGGAAGGCTTGGGCTGCTGAGGCTGGCGGGGCGTCTGTGCGCTTGCGGGCTTCTGCTCCGGTTTCGGTTCTTCCTTAGAGGGAACGTGCCGCGCCGCGTATGCGGGCTCGGGTGCTTTGGCCGTGCTCGTTTCGGGCTTGACCTTTCTTGCCGGCGGCGCCGGCTTCACGGCAGGCTTGTCCCGTTCTATGCGGGAGAATACGTCTTCGATACCGTCATCGATCATCCCGGTGCCGGCTGAACGCTTGGGTTTTTTATTCGTTACGCTGGGCACGGTATACTCGTCCCCAACGCCTTTTATGGGTGTGACTCTGCTTCTGACGCGCTTTTTGCCGGACAGCCCCCGGGTATCCAGGGGAGGCACGTCCTGGCCGTCGTATATCTGCTCGTTGAACAGTTCTTCTTCCTGCTTGCGGCGCCGCCTCTCGTTTATGCCGTTGACCGTTTTCCTCGCCACGTTGCTGACACCCTCAGCTGCCTTTTTGCCCTGATTCAGGGCTTTGGCAGCCACGTCGCCCACGGACAGCGCGCCGGATTTCTGCAGCATGAACACGCTCAGCGCAAGCAGCGCGACGAGCGTTCCCCATTTAGTGATCAATCTGGTGAGCGGATAGCCCAAAAACGAACCGATGAGACCGCCGCCCTCACCCATGCGATACGCCTGAGCCAGGAAATTCGTGTATGTTTTGAGGCCCATGGAAGCCTCCACTTTTGCAACGTGGAATCCCTGTACCGCGCTCAGCACGAAAAAGCAGATCAGCGAGGGCGTGAGTGCCCATTTAATGCCCGAATTGCCCCTGCGGGATACCGCAAAAGCCAGTACTCCCAGCAATGCTAACAGCATTATGACAAGCACAGTCAGCGAACCGAACAGCCCCCTGAAAAACCCGTTGGTCCACTCAAGCGCCGCGTTCCTGTCGCCTCCCAGCACGATCGCCAGCATGACCGCGGCGATCAGAAGGAACAGCGTAGCCCTCGCTTCGTTGGGGTTTTTATACTGTGTCTGACGGCTGGACGGTTTTTTTACGGTTTTTCTGGTTTTAGCGCCGCTCTTTCTGACGTTTTTGCCGCGGACCGGCGCTTTGCGCGTATTTGATGCCATCTATCCTCCAATATATTTTAAGCCATATTATCTCATATAGCATTATACACGAAAGCGGCGCAAAAATCAAGCTTTCCGCCCATTTTGCACATCGCTGTGAGCAAATGCTTTCCATTATATTCATATACTTTTTGCTTGATTGAAACCGGGCTTTGATGTATAATATAGGTTAGTGTAGTATGGAGAGTAATGCGTATGAAGTTTAACAGGCGCATCGTGCTGGCTTCCTCCTCTCCCCGCAGGCGGGAAATACTGGAAAAGCTGGGCATAGCGTTCGACATAATCCCTTCAAACGCCGACGAAGGCGGCGTCACCGGCAGCGCAGACGAGACCGTTATGATCCTCGCCGCGCGCAAGGCAAAAAGCGTGGCGGAAAAGCTGAGCGACGCCCTTGTCATCGGCTGCGACACGCTGGTCGCGCTGGAAAACTACGTTTTCGGCAAGCCCGAAAGTACCGCTCAGGCGGAAGAAATGCTTTCCCGCCTGTCCGGGAATACCCACAGGGTGCTCAGCGGGCTGTGCCTGATCGACACGGCGACGGGCGAAACGCGCGTTTCCCGCGAAGAGACGTTCGTCAGTTTCAAGGCGCTTTCGCCGGAAGAGATCCGTGCTTACGTCGTGAGCGGCGAGCCCATGGACAAGGCAGGCGCGTACGCCATACAGGGCGGTGCGGGCAAATTCGTGTCCGAAGTTAAAGGATCATACGACAACATAGTGGGCTTTCCCAGTGAACTGTTTCTTAGGGAAGTCCGTCAAATGGGAATACTGGAGGACTAATGGCAGGCATCTCTTTTAGCAGTCTTATCGCAGCCGACCTCGGCAGCGCTTACACATACGTGATGACGGATGAAAAAACTCCCGTCACCAGATGCCGTAGCGTCGTAATGGTGGACGCCCTGAAAAGTTCGGAAGTGTACGCCGCCGGTGACGACGCCGCGCGCATGAGCGGGCGCAGCGGGCAGGACACGCTTGTGGTCAGTCCCATATCCTACGGCGGAGTGGCGGACAGCGAACTTGCCGCCATACTGCTGCTCAGCGCCGTGGAAAAGAGCGCGGGTCACAGAAAAACCCTGGAAAAGTCCCGCCTTGCGCTCACCTGCCCCGAAGGCGCGACGAGGGTCGAGCGCGCCGCTCTGGCCAACGCCGCCCTTCTGGCCGGCGCGAAAAAAGCCGTGATAATCAAGGCTCCCGTAGCCGCCGCGCTGTGCATGCAGCGCAAAATCGACCGGCCCCAGGCGCAGCTCGTGGTGTCCATAGGCGCCAGCGTGACCGAAGTCAGCGTGATATCTTCCTATGCCGTGGTCCTGTCCCGCCACATGAAGACAGGCTCCTCCGCCTTCGACAGCGCCATAATCGACCACGTGCGCAGGAAATACTCCCTGCTTTTGTCCCGCGACGTGGCGAGCGAACTTAAGGAACAGCTGGGCAGCGCGACCCGCCCCGATTCGGACGCGTCCCATACCCTGTACGGCAGGAACGTGATAACCGGCAGGCCCGTGAGCGCCAACGTGAGCGCCATGGACGTATTCGAGGCGCTTCAGCGGCCTTTGGAGGAGCTTACCGGCCTGATATCCGACGCGCTGTACAATATCCCCGTGGAATACTCGGGCGACATTCTCAAAAACGGCATCAGCCTTACCGGTGGCGGCAGCGAACTGTTCAGCCTTGCCGACAGGCTCAAAAACGACACGCAGCTGGACGTCTATCAAAGCGGCGAACCCCGTTATGACGCAGTCAGGGGCGCGCTTATGGCTGCGGGAGACGACAGGCTGCTGCGCAGGCTCGAAAACACCTATTCCGCATACGAAGTATAACCTTTGAGGTCAAAGAAACATGGCAACGCAGAGCGCGAGCGCTAAAAAAGCAAAAAAACAGAGAAGCCGCCGCATCCGCAGCATCGTGTACACGGTGCTTGTGGTCATTATAGTCTTTACGCTGGTCAGATACCTGCTGCTGCGCCCCTCCGGAGACATTTCCATAGTCGAAAACGGCGCCGGCACGGTATTCACCCCCGTTCAGAGAGTATTCACCAACATAACCTCCTTCTTCAAAAGCTGGTTCGGCGCGCCCTCGGATTCCAACCTGCAGGACGAGGTGGACGATCTGCGCCAGCAGGTGAACCTGCTCCAGATACAGATCAATTCATACGACGAAATAATAAGCGAAAACGAGCGGCTCACCACCATGCTGGGCGCCAAGGACGAATACGAGGCGCTTTCTCCCGTATACGCCAAGGTCATCGCCAAGGACACGGGCGTGTGGTTCGAGACGTTCACCATAAACAAGGGCCTTAACGACGGTATCGCCCAGAACATGGCCGTGGTCAACGCCAGCGGCCTGATCGGCAGGATCAACACCGTAGGCTACAACTTTTCCACGGTCGTGACCATAATAGATTCCCGTTCCTCCGTCGCCTCGCTCATAGGCCGTACCCGCGACAACGGCATGCTTCAGGGCGTAAGGCAGACGGGAGACAGCCTTAACGAGTGCCGCATGTACTACCTTTCCAATCTGGGCAACGTGCGTATCGGCGACACGGTGTACACCAGCGGGCTGGACAGCCGCTTCCCCAAGGGGCTGCTGATCGGCTCCGTCACTGCCGTGAGCCGTTCCCAGAGCACTTCGGACAAATACGTGTCCGTGCTGCCCGCGGTCGATTTTTCCGCGATAGAGGAAGTGTTCGTGTTAAGAGAAATGGTGCAGTCTATCGATGAACTGGAAGCCGTGCCCACGCCCACTCCCAACCCCATCATCACCGCGCAGCCCACGACCACGACCAATATCTACTCTTACACCACGCCTTCCACAGTGGACGACAACGCCATATTCCACTTCCCCACCGCGACGCCGGATCCCAACGTGACACCAACACCCTCCCCCACTCCCAGACCTACGAAGCCCGTGCCTGAGGCCGCGTGGCTCAACGATTAAGCATATGCGGGCAAGACGCAGGTTATTCTGCATTATCACGACCCTGCTGGCGGTGATACTGGACGCGTCCGTATTGCCGTTCACGGGGCTCAACATGAGTTACGTGCCCAGGCTCTGCCTGGTGAATGCCGCGCTGATAGGCACGGTGCTGGGCGCTACCCAGGGCATCATCTACGGCGCGTTCGCAGGTACGGCGCTGGACATAACCGTGTACCAGCCTGCGGGCGTGACAGCGCTTATGTACACCCTGTGCGGGCTCGTATCTGGCTTTCTCACTCACAGGGTCAGGCCCTGGCTGGTCACGCTGGTGCCCAGTCTGAGCGCGTTTCTGCTGTATGAAGCGGGCATGGCGGTGTACACCTACTTTGTGACTGGCTTCTTCCCGGGCGGGAAGATAGGCTACGCCCTTATACGCGCGGTGATCTCCCTGGCGCTGACCCAGATACTGTACCTGCCGTACCTGCGCGCGCTCAAACCCTCAAAGATCGGCAAAGGCAGACGCCGCTGACAAAAGGAACTGACATGAAACAAAAAAACCGGGACAGATACACAGTTTTATGCTCCATCCTCGTGCTGTTCGCCGTGGCAATAATCGTCCGGCTGTACAGCATGCAGGTCGTGCACTCGGATGAATACGCGGCCCAGGTGGAAAACAAGTCCACCAAAACCATAAGGCTGTACGGCATGCGGGGAACGATCTACGATAAAAACATGATACCCCTGGCCTACGACCAGTCGTCATACAACATCCAGTTCTACCGCGACCCGTCCCGTTCCGGCGCAGCTGACAGGGCGGCGTACACCCAAAGCATCTACCAGACCATACTGCTTATAGAATCCAACGGCAAATCCACTCTGGACCCGGCTACGGAATTCTGGATCAGGAAGGACGCCAACGGTCAGTGGGAATGGAATCTGGGTACCGACTCCGAAGTCGTCGCCGAGACGCGCGAAAAACAGTGGCGCGGCAACTTCACCCTCTCCAGCAAGACCAGATATCCGGTGGATGTACTGTTCGACACCCTTTGCCAGAACTACTCCATACCCGAGGACCTGAGTGAGGAATACAAGCTCAAGATACTGGCTATCTGGCAGGCCTCCCGCATGAATAACTACAACTCCACTCCCGTCACCATCGCTTACGACGTGGGCTTTGAGACCGTGGCGGAAGTCGAGGTGCGTTCTCTTGAACTTGAGGGCATGAGCGTGCAGGAATCCTCGACCCGCGTGTATCCCTTTGACAGCGTCGCCTGCCACGCGGTAGGCTACGTCAGCCGTATAACCACCTCCGACGCTTTGGAAAACTACCGTTCCCAGGGCTACCCCACCGACGCACACGTGGGCGCCACCGGGCTCGAGTACTCCATGGAAGACCAGCTGTCCCCCTATCTCGCATACAGGCAGGGCGAAAGGGTGGTCGAGATCAACACCAAGGGCGCCGTGGTGCGCGAAATATCCTACTCCGCCCCCACCGACGGCAACTCCGTGGTCACTACCATCGACACCTCCCTGCAGGCGGTCATGGAAAAGGCTCTGGCGGACGTCATAGAAGACATAAACGAAAAGCAGACCCAGATCCTTTACGCCCAGACTTCCGAAGGCATAAGATGGAACCAGAGAAAGTCCGCCACCCTGGCGATGTACGCCGAGAACGGCTACGAGATCTCCCTGGCGCAGACCGGGGCCATGGTGGCTCTGGACCCCAACACCGGCCGGGTGCTGGGCATCGCCTCCCATCCCACATTTGACCTGAGCATTTTCGAAGGTGCTTCCGTCGATCCCGGCGGATGGTCCGCCATCGCCGCGGATGCCCGCAATCCCATGTTCAACCGCGCCATATCCGCCAAGGATACGCCCGGTTCCATATTTAAGCTGGTCACATCGCTGGGCGGGCTCACCGAAGGCGCCATCTCGGTCACCGAAAGGATCTCCGACGGCGGCGACTACGTGCGTGAAGGCACCGACACTTCCCGCGCCCCCAAATGCTGGATAGGCGAAAGCAAGCGCTACCTCCACGCCAACCAGACCATCGTCGAGGCGATCAAAAACAGCTGCAATTACTTCTTCTACGAAGTCTCCTACCGCCTGGGTTCCACCAACCTGACCAAGTGGGCCGCCGCGCTGGGTCTGACCACCAAGACAAATATCGAGCTGCCCAGCGAAGCCACCGGCTTTGTGGGCAATCAGTCCATGCTGTACGACCCCGACCGCTCGGTTGAAGACCAGTACACCTACAAGCCCCAGATCGCCGCGTCCATGATAAAGCGCCTGCTCCAGCAGGTGGCGGCGGACAGAGGCGTCGAGTACGACGCGCAGTTCCTCGAGGACATCGCCATAGACTTTCTGAACATAGTCATCACATACGAGACAAAGGCGGAGTGGCTGCCCGCCATAAGGGATATCCTGGTGTACGACTGCAAGATCCCCGCAAACTACGTTTCCAGTCACTTCATGGTCAACACCATAAACACTTACCTGAACGACCTTAAGTGGACGCCTGCCGAGACCATAATGGTGGGCATAGGCCAGTCCATAACCCAGGTGACCCCCATCGCGGTCGCCCGTTACGTGGCTGCCATTGCCAACAACGGCACCGTGTACGACTGCCAGATAGTTGACAAGGTGATCGACGCCAATGGCAATATAGTGCTTGAAAAGCATCCGGTCGTGGCCAACCGCATCATCACCAGCCAGGCATATTTTGACGCCATACACAAAGGAATGGAAGAAGTTACTTCCACGGAAAACGACGGTACCGCCGCCGAACAGTTCTCCAAATCCAAATACAAGATCGCCGCTAAAACGGGAACGTCCCAGCGTACTCAGCTGGACCTTGAGAACAACTCCTGGCTGGTGACCTACGCTCCCATCGACGACCCGCAGATAGTGGTCGTGGTCTACATACAGAACGGTTACGCGGGCGCTTACGCGTCCCAGGCGGCCATCACCACCATAGAGTACTAT
>JAEEGL010781086.1_pt1 | contig 10418 bp, 9 predicted proteins | sample 9134231 | NCBI WGS metagenome assembly JAEEGL01 (sample SAMN16246548, study PRJNA631951) | gut metagenome | biome: gut microbiome; feature: rumen; material: fiber-attached | host: Bos | place: Iran: Karaj | collected 2018-10
TATATCAGATATAAGATAAGCTATGATAAGAGGCTATCAACACTCTCATATGTGGCAAGCAGATGCATATCCCAGAACAGATCAGGGCGCTACCAGTCTGCAGATGAACTGATATATAATCTAAACCACCCTGAAAGCATCGAATACAGACTTCCGAGTATTGGAATAGTTATACGAAGATTAACGGATATTCTGTATAAGAATGTTGTTGCCATCTTCAGCATCTTAAGTTTCCATATGTATGCGCAGTCACGTAACCTGCCTTATATGCTGCTAGGCACAGTCTTACTTATACTCCTTATTCTGTTATCCGCAAGGAATAGTACCGACAAGTCCTGCGAGGTGTGGCACTGTTATAAGGATATATATCTGCGAGACATTACAGGAATACTGCTCTTAGGAACCCTATGCGTAATACTCTGCGGTACCCACAGCCACGCCGCCACCCCGGCCGATACCGCCCCACCGCGCGAAGGCCCGCTGGCAGATGCTTCTATGGCAGACGGTGACTCCCCGCCGACCTCCAGGATCACCATATATGATCAGGACGGCATTCCCGTATTATATAAGGGCCAATATGCAGTTAAAGTCGGGGATGACATCAGAGTATATATCCCGAATGAGAGTCTGGCCACGGGCCATATCCCCACAAGGATCGAAGTAAGCGACTAGACTCCGTCGCGCGACCGGATAAGCGAACAGCCATCGGCGACCGCCCCGGATAAGTGAACACACTTCGCCGCGCGGTCTGGTACGTCCAAGACCGAATCCCGACGGGCAGAATAAATAATGCTAAAACAGTAGACAAATAAGCAGAATATGTGGTAGTATATCTAACGTTGAGATTCGGTAATGCTGATATAGCTCAGTCGGTAGAGCGTCGCATTGGTAGTGCGGAGGTCACGGGTCCGATTCCCGTTATCAGCTTAATAATAAAAGCCTTGTGATGATTGGCCACAAGGCTTTTTAATTGCAATATAATTCCGATCGCGTGGCGCCGTCTACTTATTAAGTCTCTGTCTTACCGCTTCGTAACCGAGCACTGCGGCTGCAACCGAAGCATTAAGGCTGTCGATATCGCCCTTCATGGGTATCGATGCAACATAGTCGCATTTGCTCTTAACAAGGCGACTTACGCCCTCTCCTTCATTACCTATGATAAGGCCGATCGATCCTGTCATATCCACGTTATACATAGGCTCGCCGTCCATATCGGCACAGACAAACCACATGCCTCTCTTCTTAAGGTCTTCTATCGTAGCCGAAATATTAGTCACACGTACTACGGGAGTATAATTAATGGCCCCGGCGCTTGTTCGTGCCACAACTCCTGTAAGTCCCACTGCTCTGTTCTTGGGAATGATCACACCGTGTGCTCCCGACAGATTCGCGGTACGGATGATGGCTCCGAGATTATGCGGATCCTCAATACCGTCTAAGATATATACGAAAGGCGATTCACCCCTTTCCTCAGCTAGTGCGAAAATATCTTCCATATCGCTGTATTCATAAGCTGCAGCTACCGCGATCACGCCCTGATGCATGCCTGTATCGGACATCTTATCAAGCCTTGCCTTATCCACGAACTTCACATATATATCGCGTTTCTTGGCCTCGCGCTTAACCGTCGATATAGGGCCGTCATTAAGTCCGTCCTGAATATAGAGTCTGTCGATGGGCTGACCCGCCCTGATAGCCTCTATAACCGGATTTCTTCCCTCTATCTTATTCTCATTAACCTTATTTATCTCTGTTCTCTGTTCCATGTTCTCTCCAAACCGAGCTTAATCAAATGCAATATCCTGTCCTGTTCATGCGTAAGGTAGAGATATCCAAGCATTGCCTCAAATCCTGTCGCTTTATGATAATCCGTAAAACTGGCATTCTTGGCCTTCGTGGCCGTATGGGCGTTCCTGCCCCTCATATATACGGACAGTTCGTCCTCGGTAAGCTCATCCATTATGGCTTCGACAAACTCAGCCTGTGCGGGTGCTTTTACAATGTCAGCCTTCTGCTTATGCAGCTTATTGACCTGCATATTGCCCTCTCCCACAAGCATCGAACGAATGACCAGATCGTATACGCAATCGCCTATAAAGGCAAGCGTAAGAGGTGAATACGTTCTGATATCCACCTCTTTAATATCTAAGCTTGACTGTATTGCCGCAAATATATCCATTCAGACTCCGCAGTTATCCTATAACTTCCCAGACGGTTCCTTCTCTGGTATCCTTGATCTCTATACCCTTGGCCTTAAGTTCATCTCTTATGGCATCGGCGCCGGCATAATCCTTATTGGCCTTGGCCTCTTTACGCTTGGCGATCATGCTCTCAACATAAGCCGCAAGTTCTGAATCCACCTCTGCGGGTGCTTCTTCGTCGGGAATCAAGAGATTAAGGGATAACACCTTATCATAATCATCTATAATCGCTCTCTTGGTAACATCCGATACATCCGCCTTAAGCACATCATATACAAGGGTAATACCCATTGAAGTATTAAGATCGCTGCCTACTTCTTCCGCAAACTTATTATGCCATTCCTTAACCGCAGCCTCATCAACGGCACCGTCTTCAGCCAGAGAAGCTATACGCTTCTTAAGCTTCTTGTATGTAGCTGCCATCTGATCAAGTGATTCATATGAAAAAGTGAGGGGTTTGCGGTAATGGCTCTGTAAGCAGAACAGTCTGTACGCCAACGGATCATAACCCTTCTCCGTAAGAAGGCTTACTGTTAAGAACTCGCCCTTAGACTTACTCATCTTACCCGTCTCATCATTAAGATGGTGAACATGGAACCAGTAATTAACCCACTTATGGCCCATGTAACTCTCAGACTGAGCTATCTCATTGGTATGATGAGGGAACATGTTATCAACACCGCCGCAGTGAATATCAATATATTCACCCAGATGCTTCATGCTGATGCATGAGCACTCTATATGCCAACCGGGATAACCAACACCCCAGGGGCTGTCCCATTTAAGAGCCTGATCTTCGAACTTAGACTTCGTAAACCAGAGCACGAAATCGTTCCTGTTACGCTTATTGGTATCCTCTGATACATCGTCTCTTACGCCCACCATGAGTTCTTCCTCATTCTGAGCGCCGAATACGTAGTATTCCTTAAGCTTGGACGTATCGAAGTAGATATTCTCCCCTGCCTTATATGCATAGCCCTTCTCAAGCAATACCTCTATCATATGAATGAACTCGGTTATGCAGTTGGTAGCAGGCTCAACGACATCGGGAGTCTTGATATTAAGCTTGGCGCAATCTGCAAAGAAAGCATCCGTATAGAACTTGGCGATCTCCATAACGGTCTTATGCTCACGCTTAGCACCCTTAAGCATCTTATCTTCACCCGTATCGGCATCTGATGAGAGATGACCCACATCGGTGATATTCATAACGCGCTTAACGTCATATCCCGAATATCTTAAGATCTTCTCAAGGACATCCTCCATTATGTATGTGCGGAGATTACCGATATGTGCGAAATGATATACGGTGGGTCCGCAGGTATACATCGATACCTTGCCTTCTTCATTGGGTTTAAAATCTTCTACTCTCTTGGTTAAGGAATTATATAACTTCACCTTTGTCTACCTGTATTCTACCTTCCTTAATATTTCCTGATCATTACTGATCACTGTTCTTTCTGTTCTGCTCTTTAAGCTGTCTCTCAAGTTCAAGCACTCTGTTGATAAGCTCTGAATTGGCCATCTGAAGATTACGTATATCCTCTCTGACAGGGTCGGGAAGATGTACATGATCGAGATTGTCCTGAGGCAGACAATCGCTTGATGATTTTACCACACGACCTGGCACACCTACAACAGTGGAACCCTCTGGAACTTCCTCAAGTACCACGCTGCCGGCACCGATCTTACTGTTATCACCTATCTTAAATGATCCAAGCACCTTGGCACCCGTACTTATCATTACATTATTACCGATGGTGGGATGACGCTTACCCTGTTCCTTACCGGTTCCGCCTAGTGTTACTCCCTGATAGAGTGTAACATTATCACCTATCTCGGCAGTCTCGCCGATGACCACACCCGTACCGTGATCAATAAAGAAGCCCTTACCTATCTTGGCGCCGGGATGTATCTCAATACCGGTCTTACGAACGGCCCTCTGAGATATAAGCCTTGCTAAGAAATAATGTCCCTTAAGATACTGCTTATGTGCCACTCTGTAATACATCATGGCCTTAAAGCTGGGGTATAAGAAGACTTCCATATTGCTGTGTATTGCAGGGTCTCTGTCTTTAATTAAGTTAATCTCTTCTTTGACGGTTTTAATGAAACTCATGCTGTTATCTTCCTAATAATTAATTCTTGAATTAATTTCTCTTGCCACAACCCGAACTCATCGGACAGGCCGAACATGCGGAAGCATCACATGAAGCAGTACTGGCTTCTGAGCCCTCACCTTCGGTAAAAGTCGTCTCGTATGTTCCGTTTAGATCCTTCATATTCAATCCGGCGACATCCATTGTAGCAAATTCTCGCGGATTAGTCAGCATACAAATTGCCTGAGCCGCAATTCCTTCACCGGAACCCGTGAATCCGAGTCCCTCTTCCGTCGTTGCTTTGACGCTTACCTGTGAGACATCTATTCCCAGAGCTCCTGCGATATTCTCACGCATTCTGTCAATATAAGGTCTCATCTTAGGGGCCTGTGCAATGATCGTAGCATCAATATTCTCAATCATATAGCTGTCGGCTTCAAGCATGGCACCTACCATAGCCAACAGATTAAGGCTGTCGGCACCGGCAAATCTCGGATCCGTATCAGGGAAATGCTTACCTATATCACCCTTAGCCGCTGCACCTAACAGTGCATCCGATATTGCATGAAGCAATACATCGGCATCCGAATGACCAAGCAATCCTTTCTCATACGGAATCTTGATTCCGCCTATTATCAAATCTCTGTCCGGAACTAATCTGTGGACATCATATCCCATTCCTATTCGCATATCACTCCGTTCCCAGTATTAGTGTACAGAACTGCCTGCACTCCGTACTGTATCCTTCATAATCCTGTTTAATATAGTCGATTCTGCCTTCCTTAGCTGCCATCTCATGCTCATAAGATCTGGTACGTAGGGCCTCATAATATACCGAAGCCATCATTCCTTTAATACCGTGAGCTCTTATGGCATAATCTCCGTAATTACCCGTATCTAAGTCTTCTTTAAGTTTATCCAGAGACTGCAGTGTATCAAGTGCAACCTTGCTCATTATCTCATAAGCAAATTCCTTATTGCCATATACCTTGGCAAGCTTGGCGAATTCTTCTCTGTTAAATAAACCGTTATAGTCATTGCCCTCACCTGATTTAGAACTATCCGCAACAGAAGCAACAGGTGCAGAGGTCGCAGAAGCCGCCTTATGTTCGACATTATTATCCGTAACCTTAGATGGCGGCAGATACTGATAGAGCATATTCTCCAATGTCCTGCCGTCCACAGGCTTAGAGATATAATCGCTGAATCCGGCGCTTAGATACTCTTCTCTGCTGTTCTCGGTAGCGTTGGCCGTTAGAACAATAACAGGTGTTAGCTTATTGATCCCCAGAGGATTACTCTTAATCGCCTTAAGTACCGCAATACCGTCAGGTTCCGGCATCATATGATCTAAGAGAATCACATCAAAGTGTTTCTCATCAGCCAGTTCGATGGCATCCTTGCCGTTATCAACAAGCTCTATCTCAAGTCCCGTCTCCTTAAGCAACTGCTTGATTATCATAAGGTTGGAACCGTTATCATCTACAGCCATGATTCGCGCATCATGTGCCGTGAAGCTTGCCTTATATCTGGTTCTTTCCATAGCTCCGGCCTTATATTCCGCCATGGACATCCATGCATCGCCGACAGGCGACTCATCGACTACTTTCTGGGGGAATCTTACGATAAATGTGGAGCCTTTGCCGTATTCGCTTCTTACTTCCACCTTACCGCCCATAGCTTCGGTTAAACTTTTAACTATAGACAGTCCTAGGCCGGTACCCTGGATATTACGATTCTTCTTCTCATCAACTCGCTCAAATGAATTAAACAATTTGGGAATATCGTCTTTCTTGATACCGATGCCCGAATCGCTTATCTCAATATTGACGGTGGCAACCTTATATACCGTCAATTCATCATAGCATTCCTTGATATCGGTCACATAAGCCTTAAGCCCGATAAATCCCTTTTTGGTGTATTTGGCAGCGTTAGTGATAAGATTGATGACTACCTGCTTGATGTGATTCTCATCTCCGAAGAATGCTCGCGGAATATCCTTATCCACATTGAACTTAACTTCTAAGTTCTTGGGAACTGCCATCTGATTCATAAGATTATATACATCACTTATGAAAGAAGATGTATTATACGGCCCGTTGACCATATTAAGCTTACCTGACTCAATCCTTGATAAATCAAGGACATCACCGATGATCGATAACAGAAGTTTGCCTGATCTGTTGATATGTTCCGAATACTCGGCGATATTAGGATCGCTGCTCTCCCTTAATATCATCTCATTCATACCCATGATGGCATTGATCGGGGTACGGATCTCATGAGACATATTGGCTAAGAAGTTGGATTTGACAATACTGGCCTCAATGGCCTTACGTCTCTCCTTCTCTCTGTTGATTATATCTCCTGCGGTATGTACAAGGGCTGTTATGAGCATGAAGTATATACCTAAGATCAGCCACAGATCCGAGAATATGGGGAAAGTCGTATTAATAAAAATAATCTCAAGTATTGCCGATAATACCAGGCCGGCCAGACCTGCAGCCACCCATTTGTATTCTTTCAGATGACCGTTTCTATACTCACCGTAGAATAAGACAACCATAAGAAGGCAAGCTGATACTTCTGCGAAATTGCTGACCTTGAGTGTTCTTTCAAATGACAGAATATCGGTAAAATGCAGGAAACATGTCACCAATTCATCCAAGATAAGAAGCGCTATGACAAATGCATAGAGTTTCTCATAGCGGCTCTTCTGAAGTTCATTAATATATCTTATAAATGCTATGGGTATAAGGGGCGCTATGATATAGCTGACCGTACCTTCCACATAAATATTACCGAAAGCAAACTGATACATGTATGAATCGGTGATTATCCACACAGATATGGCAAGCATTCCGTATGCAAGCATTCTGAGTGCCTTATCATGTATCTTATAAAACGCGGATATAAGTATATTGCCGACACTCACACCTATCGAGATAACAAGTAATAACAGCGCTGCGATGAATTTGAATGCGTGCTCACTCATTATGGATCTGCACACGGCGTACAAATCACCGTATCTGATCTCTCCTAAATAGCCGTTATATGCCCCTGCCTCATCCTTAACTATCTTAATAGGCTTGCCCGCATCCGACTCATACAGCTGTATGGGGAAGAATCCGCTCTTAACTATCTTGCCGGGAATCTTGGAATCTGCCTGGGTGTGAACCAATCTTGCCTGACCGTCAATAAATATCGAGATATTGCGACCGGCTGCTATTATCATATACATTCCGTCTGTAATATCTTCAGGCATTGTTCCGTTAAATTCAATGGATGCTCCGATGGGTATTTCAACCCTTACTGGAGTCTTACATGTGCCGGAACTTCCATTAGAGGAAGTATATGACCAATCTGTACTGATCTTATTGGATACGCCGACCTTAAGCACATCATGCCTGTCAAAGCACTGCCCGTATATAAATATCAAACCGGCCATAAATGCAATAAGCCATGTTACGCCTATAAGAATGCGTATTATTCTCTTGTATACGGTCTCGGACTTCTCCGAATTCATATAATCCCCCGTTTTGCCGTCAACAGTGCCAAAAATCAGTATATCACAAGGATTACCCGACTATCAATCGGATATATCTACATCCGGCGATATTGTCACCTGATACTCAGGATACTTATGGCTCATATCTTCATAGAGAATACCAAGGCCCTTCTCATAATCGATATCAAAACTGAATACCACGTCAAATCTCATCTCCTTGGATTCCATGTCCAGATAGAATCCATGCATCTGCAAGGCAAAATCATGAGCCAATATGGTCTCCTGGACAGCGTTACGTATTCGCGCGGCCTCGTCGTTGCTTGTATTGTAGGAATAAACACCGACTCCCGTAAGAATAACACCTGTTTGCAAATAAACCCTGTTCTGTACGTGTCTTGTAAGCTTATCAACTTCATCAACCGTCATTGTATCCGGAAGTTCAAGATGAACTGATGCATAGTTCTTCTCAGGGCCATAGTTGTTGATTATAAGGTCATAGGCACCTCTTACTTCAGGCTCTTCATTAAGAATGGCCTTAATAGTCTTGGTAAGCTCCGGATCTGCTCTTCTTCCCAGAATATCACTGGCGGTATCAAGCAATATCTCAATACCTGCTTTAATGATAAATATGGAAATGATTATTCCCACATAAGCTTCAAGGGATATCCCGCTGGTCATATATACGATTGCCGATGCCAGAACGGATACCGAAATAACGGCATCAAATAACGCATCCTGGCCCGAAGCTTTCAAAGAAGCGCTGGATGTAACATGTGCCATACGATTATAGAAAGTTCCAAGGGCAATCTTAACAATGATCGCCGCCATAATCACAATAAGTGAAGGAGTATCGTAATGAGCCACGGTCGGGTTAATAATGTGTTTGACCGACTCAATAAATGCTGTAATACCGGCATACAATACGATTACCGCCACTACCATGGCACTTAAATACTCTATTCTTCCGTGTCCGAGGGGATGCTTCTTATCCGGTCTCTTGCCCGCAAGATATGTACCGACTATGGTCACTACGGATGATAACGCATCCGATAAGTTATTAACCGCATCCAATATAATGGCAATGGATCCTGACACAAATCCTACCATCGCTTTAAGTCCCGACAGTATAACATTGGCAGCTATACCGACAAGACTTGTCTTAATTATTGTTTTCTCTCTTTGGACCAATTCGTTGTTATTGTTGGTATTATTACTCATATTTATCATCCCACTTCATACGCGGTTATCCGCTAATCTTAAAAGGAGCCGGAGGCAATCTCCGACTCCCCATATGCTTAATTGATCAATATAACTATTCAGCGAGCTTGCTTCCGCACTTCTCACAGAACTTACTGCCTGCTTCATTGGGAGCACCACACTGTGAACAGTATACCTTGGCAGTAGCACCGCCTGCGCCGCCGCCTAATATATTCTTCTCGTTCTCTTCAAGTGCAGCCATCTGTTTCTTAAGGTCCTCTATTGCACTAACCTTCTCCTCAATACCGTCAAGCTGCTCCTTGATCATATCCATTGTAAAATTGGCACGATTAAGATATACTGTCTCACCGATCAACTTCTTAAGTGAAGCGATCTCATTCTCCTTGTTGGTTATCGCAGTCTTAATCTTGGATGTCTCCATAAGATTGGATGTCTTAACGTTAAGCGTTGCAAGTCCCTTGTTAACGCTGTCCATAAATCCTGCCATTACTAAAAACCTCCTTCTTAAGCCCGTATATCAGGCTTTCATATCATAATCATGTGACTATTTTACTTTGTTTTGTGCTTATATGCAATAGTATTTAGGCTTGTACCATGTGCAGACTCTCGCCGTTATCCTTAAGCCATTTGCGGTGTTTCTTATAATCAGGAATCACCTTCTTAACTTCTTCCCAGAACTTAGGTGAATGATTCATCTCTATTATATGACACAGTTCGTGCACCACCACGTAATCAAGCACTTCATCCGGCGCATTGACAAGCAGACAGTTAAAATTAAGATTATGCTTACCGGAACAGCTTCCCCACCTGGTCTTCTGGTATCGAATGGCTATCCTGCCGTACTCAACACCGATAATATCGGCATAATGCTTAACCCTTAGGGGAATTATCTTAGAGGCCTTACGCTTAAGAGCCGCAATCTCCTCATCATTTAACAACCTGGCGCCGGCACTTATGGCCCTGTCACGCTCTTCTTTTAGTTTCATAGCCTTACGCACATTGCGGTTGATCCAATCAGCCTTACTGTCTATGAAACGCTCTATCTCTTTCCTTGAAGTCAAGCGGTTTGCCCTTAATATAACCTCACAATCGGGAGTTACCTCAAGTGAGATCGTTCTGCGTCCGCTCTTGATCACACGTACATTGATATCCATGGTGTCTTTAATCACACGTTATTTATACAACTTCTTAAGCGCATCCAGTTCTTCTGCGAAGCGCTTAGTGACCGCCTCAGGGCCTATTATCTTAACTTTCGGTCCAAGGGCGAATATCCAGCCTAGGAACTGATCACTTACCGCAACATCAACGCTTATCTCTGACCAGCCCTTCTTCGTATAAGGAGTTATCGTTACATCCTTGCCGAATCGGTCTATAAAAACACCGACCATATCA
>JAEEGL011745734.1_pt1 | contig 10418 bp, 21 predicted proteins | sample 9134231 | NCBI WGS metagenome assembly JAEEGL01 (sample SAMN16246548, study PRJNA631951) | gut metagenome | biome: gut microbiome; feature: rumen; material: fiber-attached | host: Bos | place: Iran: Karaj | collected 2018-10
CACATGAGTTCTTTTTTGGTATTCATCCAGGCATCAATGGGTTTAACATCAGGGATGACAGGGGGATACTACATGATTGTCTGTTCCAGAATGGTGTGGTGAACATCTATGGAAATGACTCTGATGTCCTGGAAGAAAGAAGTCAAGCAGCAGAAATCTAATGGCAACAATCAGTTACAATACTTGGAAGAAGCACAACAATGGTATTCTCCTTGCAGAGGGATATAAACTATGTGGGGAGGATTGGGGATATGGTCTCTTCAAAAGTGTTTATCCCAAAGACATTGCAAAGGTTATCATTCATGAGACTTTCAGTGCAGAAGAGGAAAGTAAGTATGAGTTTGTCTATTGGCCTCATCCACACAAAGGTGTGAAGTATCAAGAAGACCATATTGAAATCTGGTGTAAGAAAATAAAGTAGATATGTTTACGGTTATAGTGTTTCCTGTAAAACCGGAGGACAAAGATTATCCATTCTATAAGTCTCCCAAGAAAGTGTTGGAGATTGAAGATGGTGAGGCAATGACTTACACATCACATACAAAAGGTGTGTATTATCTCACCCACCACATTAATGATATGGATGACCTACCAGACAAGGACTTGGTGGAATACTTCAACAGTAAGAACAATATGAAGGTGTTAATCAACTCCAGGAAGACAGGAAATGGTTACTCGACAGAGAACAAAGAATATTTTGTAAGAATCATAAGACAGAAGAAATAATGTTGACAGTTGAACAAATGAAAGCATCATCAGAACTTCACTCATTAAGGAAAGACCTTATGAGGCAGAAGTCTCCAGTGATGTTTTATTACAGACTTGGACAAGCCCTTATCAATGACCCTATGGGTGACAGGGACAAGATTTTTGACACTGATGTTTATCTTGAGAAATACAAGATGAACCTTCAGCGTCCTTATGTGTGGACATACCCACAGCAGAATGCATTCATCCAGTCTGTGTTATATAAGAAAATCATCACCCCTGTTGTCGTGATCGCACATTCTGTCACCAATGAATCATTTGGGAAACAGATTTACTATATCATTGATGGCAAGCAGAGGTTGACCACCATCCACAAGTTTATGAACAATGAGTTCCAGGTGGAGATTGGATCAGAGAAATACTTCTACAAGGACTTTGATGATGAACTCAAGACCTACTTTGACAGGAATCTGGACTATGGAATTGAAGCGATTTTCTATTATAGTTATCCTGACAATCCTATCACCGATGATGAGAAGATACAGATTTTCAACTTCTACAACTTCACCGGTACTCCCCAGGCAGAGGAACACAAGATCAAACTTCAAAATTTGTTAAAGTAATATGAGAACCAAACAGAAAAATGTACTCTATGATTTGTTCTATAAGGAGTTCAAGATGATTGACAAGATGAACTACATCAAGAAAGTTATGGACTCCTGTCAGACACATAAACAACTTGACTCCACTCTCAACTGGGGAAAGAAAGTCATCTGGCAGAACTATGATATGATGGATAAGAAACTTGACAAGTATGATTCTTGTTTTTCCTTTCACATTTCAAATAAGCTTATTGCTATGACAGGAAGTATTGAACGGGAACTTGTTAGGTACAGTAAAGAAAAATTAATTGTAAAATAATGAAACTACTTAATTCCAATAAAGTCCCTGTACTTCCTGATGATATGGACCAGGAGTGTATTGATTTATGTAATACCCTCAACACTTTGCCAGGGGTTAGTACCTTTGAGTCCTGTTGTGGGCATCTTAAATCACGATACAGTATCTGGTTCTACTGTAACAGTATTGACACCCTGTCCAGACTGGGGAGGGCAACTGAAAGGAACTATTCAGATGGTAAGTGGGAGGTTGTTGTTGACTCAACAGACACCAATCCTTATGGTGTGTTCTGGTTGAGATCCAAAGAGACATTCACCACTCCAGAAAAAATGATGGAATCTGTTACCAGGTTGATTGAGAATATCAAATATTGGTTCAAGGATGAGTTTGACAATTACTTCCTTGGTCAGCAACACATTGACAACACCAAACCACACTGGGTGGACATAAAAGACCTCCCAAGTTATGGTATCAATGTAGTTGCTGCATATAAGTACAATGATTGGGAAGATGGTATCTGGTTATATGAACTTTGTTACTGGAATGGTAATAAGTTTGAGAATAGAACAGGAAAGGGGAAAATTCTGAAGTGGATCCCCCAGACAGACATTGACAAAATCATAGAAGACTATGAATGATATTTTTATGGCAAAGGGTAAGGATGAAGTCCTGAACAGGATAGTCGTTGAGCACTATGACAAAAGATACATAGTGGAATCCCCATACAGTGATGGAAATCTTATTGAAGACCTTCCTGAACTGGTCTATAATATCTTGTTGATGGTTGGTTATCATCCTGACACTATCAATAAAGAATTTGTTGAACTGGCAGAAGAAAAGGGATACAGAAGAGATGAAGAAGATTGAGTACTCTGGTGTGTGTGATATGAATGGTGAACTCATTCCATATGGTGCCCCCATTGACTTCACCTGGTGGGCATTCAATGGTAGTGAAGTGGAATTACATTATGTGGCGAAAATCAGGAAAAGAAAATCAGGAGACATCTTTGAGTTCATAAAGGATGACAGGGGTAGAGACTGTCATTTCACACACAGACTCACATCCCTCAACTGGTGTAATGATGATTTAGAATTGTTGAAATAATATGTCAGAAGAAAAATTCATAGAAAAAATCTGTTCCTATCTTGGAAAGAACTACCTCTTGAAGAATAATAATACAATGAGGTGGACATCTATAAACCAAGTACAGGAAGAACTTATAAAGTACTGTAAACTCACAAAGATGGACAAGAAGAAATACTTCTCTGAATTGTGTGAGAAACTTAATGCACTTGTACCCTGTAAGTCACAAGAGGATATTGACAAGATGACCGCACTCCTTCAAGATATGGTTGATTTTCCATCACAAGCAAAATCACAAATCTACTGGGACAGGAATGTGTGGATTGACTCTGGGTTCAATGATGAAGTATGTATGGATATGCTCATCAAGACTGATAAACTTTATTTTGAACCATCTGATGATCTCACAGAACATCCTGGTGTATGGGTAAAGTACAAGTGGATGAAAGAAAAATGAAAAAGATTATCTTAAGTATTGCTCCTGGAAAGTGTTTGATAAAATGTATAACAAGTATGTCAGACAACTATAAGAAAATCATATTCCTTGACATTGATGGTGTCTTGGCATCAATCCCTTATCTCTGTAAAGGTAAGGGTTTTATTGATCCATCCAAGTGTAAACTCCTGAACCAGTTGGAAGACATTAGTGCAGAAGTGGTTATCTCATCATCCTGGGGTTATGATGGAGGCAGGACAGAACAGTCTCTTAAAGCATGTGGTCTCAAACTCCCAATCATTGGTTACACAGACCACAGTGTCCACTACAACCACAACTGGGCATGCAGGGGAAATGAGATTGAGAAGTGGTTGCTGGAGAATATGTATAAAAAGAAGGATAGTCCTGGTACAAAATACGGTTACGATTATTACCGCAAGCACTACAATGAAGGTGACATTGATTATGAATATGTTATCCTTGATGATGACAATGATATGCTTCTGGGTCAGGCAGATAACTTCATCCTGGTCAACAGATATACTGGTCTCACCAAGAGGCATATCAACAAAATGAGAAAAATATTAAACAGAAACGTTGAAATAAAAAAGAAATCATGAAACACAGAGAAGCAAAAGAAGTGAGTAGATGGTTGAGAAGGAGATTGTGGTTCAACAAGTACAAGAGGAACATCATTAAAGAAGATGAATCAAAACTTGACTACTTCTTGTCCGGTAATGCTGGAATGACCACAATTTCAGCGGCCTTTATGTACAGGGACACCCCGGAAGGTATCAAATATTGGGGCAAAAGGGAAGAGAGATTTCTCAGATGGTACTACTATCAGAACAAGGAAATTTTCAGATGCAAGTGGTTCACCATACAAATTGGGTTATAAAAATTTGGATATTTAAATAAAAATTATTATATTTGTATTGTAAAACAAAATCACTATGGCAAAAGTAGAAGACCAAAACAAAGAAAAGGAGATCACTCCGAGTCAGTACTTTGATTACCTCAAAGGTGCAAAGAATGTTATCACCACAGAGGCACTCAAGAAGTCATATGATGCCTTCATCAAGTTGGCAGAGAAGTATCAGAAACTTGGACAGGTAGAGTCTCTCAAGAAACTCTGCTTCCTGGCTGACACCCTGGTCAAGGAGGAAAAACTCATTGAACTGGGAATCAACACGTTTGTCTATAAGGACACCATTGAGGACTACATTGAGAATGTGGCGGACAAAGCAGTGAAGATTGTCGAACTCTCCCGTTATATGAGAGAAATCCCTGATGAACTTGTGGATACCATTGAGAAGTCCAAGGAACTCTTTGATGAGTTCTATGTGGTGTTCACCGACTACACCGGCAAGGAAGAAAGGAAGGTGGAGAAAGAGAGAAGGGACAAGGACCCCATCCTCTTCGGTGTGTTCAAGAACCAGACCAATGTGGCAGACCGTTTCTACTTCCTGGGTGACTGGGTGGATGAGTACTGTGACCTCACACTGGACAAGATGGTGGAACAATACCAGGAAAAGAATGATGTATCTCCAGTTGTGAACACTAACATCCCCAAGACATCGGAGGAACTGGTTGCTGTATTGAAGACCTACAAGATCGACACAAAGAAGGAACAGAGTTATGTGACTTTCAATGAGGCTCAGAGTCTCCCTGTTGCATCATTTTTTGTTGACAGTGGAATAAAAGTGAAACCTGGGTTCTTCCAGAAAGTCCGCAGTATCTTCAAGAAGTAAGTTATGCTCTCAACAAGGGTAGATCTCACAGAACATAGGGATTTCAGTGGAGGTGGTACAATTCTTTTTGACACACCCATTGAAATTCCATTGGACAAATATCAACCCATGACTTGTGATGAGTATGAGTGGTTCAAGTGGTGGGAAAGTATTTTTGGAAGAAGGGGTCACAGGAATCAGAAGCATGAGATTTTCAATCCAGATGGAACATTAAATGAATGTAGGTCACACTGTTACAGATGTGGTAAACCATTCAGGATTCCCTGGGACAATATAGGTGGTGTTTGTAGGAAGTGTGATAGTGAGATATGTGACTCTGGACACAATATACCTTGGAAAAAATATTCAAGTCAAAGAGAAAGAGATATTGCATATAACTTATTTAACAGAAGATAATTATGAGTATTTGGAGTGATTTACAAGACAGGAGTGCTGGTATTACAGTAAGAAAGGAAGATGAAATCAACATTACTCTTCAAGATTTAACACCCAAGCTTACATTTGTTGGTGTGATTAAAGACATAAAGACCTTACCTGTTGCATCACAGGACAACATTGGCAAGATATATCTGATTGATACAGATTGTGGCATATTTAATAAAGGTGACATCATCTGTAATTCTGGTCCAGCAAATGGAGGGTGGGTTGTCATTGGATCAAATGCAGATACTTATGTTGGACAATATAATGATGATAAATTAGAAAACACCTATCAAGGTTGGAGTGATTAATTATGAAACTTACATTAGAGAATATTACAATCAAAGACCACAAGATTTATGACCAGGATGGAAGATTCCGGGGAGAAATCCTGTATGAGTATGTCAGAGGTTCCCATCTCTACTCCACCAATGTGGAGACATCTGATGAGGACCAGGGAGGTATCTATATCATGCCTAACAACACCCTTCTTGGTCTGGGTCTTGATTACCAGAATGAAATCAAGGACTCATCCAATGACAAGTGTATCTGGGAACTGGGAAGGTTCCTGGAGTTGGCACTGTCTTCCAACCCTACTGTCCTGGAGGCACTCTTTGTTCCTGATGACAAGGTTATCTATGAACATCCTGTCATCAAGGAACTCAGGTCACACAGGAATGAGTTTGTGACCAAGAAGTGTTTTGCACCTTTTGGTGGTTATGCAGTGAGTCAGATTAAGAAGGCCCAGGGTCAGAACAAGAAGATTCACTGGGACATTGCCCAGATGGTAAGGAAGACTCCTATGGACTTCTGTTACACCTTCAAAGGTCAGGGTAGTCAGTCTATGCAGGAGTGGTTGAATGAAAGGGGACTTGACCAGAGGAACTGTGGTCTTGTCAATGTCCCTAATATACCTAACATCTTTGGTGTATATTATGACTGGGGTCAGCACATCAGGCTTGCCGGTATCACAAAGGAATACTTCACCAACAGCATCAACTATTACAAAGACAAGTTCATCCAGACAATGGTAAACCATTTCAATGATGAAATTTATTGGGAAGATGCAAACCTGAATGACACACTGGATTACATCTGGTTCAAGCACTCCACTCCTCTTGGTGGTTACTGTGGAATCATCTCTCCTAATGAGGACTCCAACACCATCAGGTTTGCCTCTGTTGCCAAAGGTGACAAACCTATCTGCTTCATGTCCTACAATGCCAATGCATATGCTACACACTGTAGGGAGTACAAGGAGTATGAGGATTGGAAGGAGCACAGGAATCCAGCAAGGTATGAATCCAATATGAAGGGTGAGATGTCTGGTGATGCAGATATGAAGTATGACTGCAAGAATATGATGCACTGCTTCAGGTTGATGGCGATGGCGAAAGAGATCGCAGAAGGAAAGGGTGTCATCCTTGACAGGACAGGTATTGACCGTGACTTCCTCCTGGATGTAAGGAACAGGAAGTATGGTTACTCTGAACTACAGAAGAGGATGCTTACCCTGAAGGATGAGATGGATGCTGCAATTGAGAACTCCACCATCAAGGAGGAGATTGACCCAAGGATGGTCAATGAAATTCTCCTGGAAGCAAGGAAAGAATTCAACAAGTAAAGGTTATGGAAACTTATTCTATCATCTTTGGTATCATCTGTGCAGCAATTGCGGACTTCAAGAACAGGAGCCTCGTCTGGGGATTCATATGGGGCTGCCTGTTTGGAGCCCTGGCTGCCATAATCTATCTTCTTATTGATAAAAAGGAATATTAACAATTTAAAAATCAAACAAATATGCTTATTTTTGTAATTATTTTTGCTGTCATTGCCATTATCACATGCATCATTGCTTCCATTATGAATGCCCGTATTGGTAATTATGGGGTATCTCTTTTAATGGCGATCCTTGTTGGTATCAACACTTATATCTTAATCCTCAACATCAATAGACTCAATAACCAACAAGATGAAGTGGAAACTCATGTTGTCAGGAATGTAAAAGAGTACTATGTGGACAGCACAACTGTCATCAATGGTACAGACACAACCAAGACTTATACTATAACTTATTTGAAATAATATGAACAGTAAAAACAGAGCAAAATTAAATAAGGCCGTTGAAATCCTGAATGGTCTTCACTTCAAGAATGAAAACATTATGGTCACAGGTAGTATCGCACTTGATGCACAAGGATTGTTGACTGACAGAATTGCCCATGATGTTGATCTCATCATCAAGATGGATGAACAAACCTGGAGATGTCTCAAACTCATTGAAGCGATCAACCTTGTAGATGAAGATGATAAGTTCAAGGACTATGACACCCCGGTAAGGAAGAAGACTGTCTTTCTCAAAGTAGATGGACTTGTACTGAACATCTGGAAGTATGATGAAGGATCTGACTGGTCTGACATCAAGGATGCTGACACTGGGGTATATGTTGCCACTGTGAATCACATCATTGAGGCCAAGAAGAAGTATGGCAGGGACAAGGACATTGTTGACATCTATAACATCACAAAAAGTATATTATGACATTCAAGTTCAACGGAGGTAGAGGTGCCATCCTTTGCAGCAAGTGTGGGGTCATCCTCAAATCAGGAAGTCAAATCCCGGAGTATGTATGGGAGGCGGTCAGGAATGGTACTGTAAGTCAGTTACCAGATATGTACTGTGAAGATGGATGTGAGAGAAGTATGAAAGTACTTGCAGAGTCTGACAGGATTATGAACAAGATAAAAGAAGAAAACAAAAACAAATGAAACATTTAATAAGAGAATCCTTATTTGCCGGTATCCTTATCGGACTTGGTGCATTCGGTTACCTTGCCCTGGGTGGAATCCCTGGTGCAGTCATCTTTGCCTTTGGTCTCATTGGTATTGTACTGACCAAGACTCTACTCTATACAGGTCAGGCAGGTGTCCTCAGGAATGTTTGGGATGTGACGAAGATTTGGTTCTTCAACATCCTTGCCTGTGTGGTCATTGGACTTTTGGTCTGGTATCTTGGCGGAGAACCTGTTGAAAGGGCAAAGACCGTTGTCGCAGGTCGCCTCGCAGTGGATCCTGTCAGGGTGTTCCTCAAAGCACTGGGATGTGGACTCATCATTGACATTGCCTGTTTTGCTTACAGGGAATCAGGAAACATCCTTCCTGTGGTGTTCGGTGTCCCTCTCTTCATCCTGTGTGGGTTCTATCACTCCATTGCCGACGTGGTTTATATTGTTGCAGCAGGTACTTGGGATAATGGACTTCTCTTGTATTATCCTTTGATTGTCCTAGGGAACTATGCTGGTTGTAATGTAAGAAGAATTGTATTAAAGAGATAAGAGTATGAACAAAAATTTGAAATGTGACCATAAGGACAGGATAAGACTTGACCTTGTTTCAGGAAACCCAAATTGGTGTCTTTCTCTTGGAGAAAATGGAGGTATCAGAATTACAGACGACAAACTGTGGGGATATGGTAGAACTGTATATTCCATTGCTGTTTCCAGAGAAAGATTAAAACACCTCATTGAAGGGAAAGAAAAAGTGACTTTCCAGTTTGTTAATTATGGTGATAATGGAGTTTACCTTGATGGTGTCAGAATAAGTGCAACAGGAAAGAAGTCTGATTATGATAATTATCTTCAACAGAAAGAAGAACAGAGGAGACTTTTGAAGAAATGCTGGTCTAAAAAGAGATACAATGCTTTATATGATGACACTTGGTTTGTTGTTAAAACTAAAAATATTAAAGAACTGTTATAATGTATTTCAAAACTCTAAAAGAAAAAAATATTTTCATAAATATAGTATAAGAATTACTATAGTATGAAAAAGAAAACACTTGAAGAGTTTATAGAAGATGCTAAAAAAGTTCATGGTAACAAATATGATTACTCAAAAGTAAAATATATAAATACAAGAACAAAAGTTTGTATCATCTGTCCAGAACATGGAGAATTTTGGCAAACACCCAATAATCATCTTAATGGTCAAGATTGTTATGAATGTGGTAAAATTAAAACCATTGATAAACGATCATTAGGTTTATCTGAATTTATTCAAAGGGCAAATGAAATACACAAAAATAAATATGACTATTCCAAAGTAGTTTATAAAAATGCAATGGAAAAGGTGTGTATCATTTGTCCAGAACATGGAGAATTTTGGCAAATACCAGCAGCACATCTAAAAGGTATTGGTTGTCCAAAATGTGGTGTATTAACTGCTGCAATATCACGAAAATTAACAACAGATGAATTTATACAAAGAGCAAGGGAAGTTCATGGAAATAAATATGACTATTCAAAAACTGAATATAAATCCATGAAAGAACCTGTATGTATTATTTGTCCAGAGCATGGAGAATTTTGGCAACTTGCACATACACATTTAACAAATCATGGTTGCCCTAAATGTTCATCATCAAAATTAGAAATTATTGTAAAAGATGCTCTTGAACAAAATAATATACACTATATACACCAATGTAAATTTGATTGGCTAAAAGACATAAATCACCTAACTGTTGATTTTTACTTACCAGAATATAATGTTGTTATAGAGTGCCAGGGACTTCAACATTTTAGACCATGTGATTTTGGTTCCAAAAAAAGAGATAAGAATAAATTATATGAATCAATATTAAAACATGACAAAATCAAACTTGAAGAATGTAAAAAACACAATATAGATATTTTATACTTCTCAAATCTTGGAATAAATTATCCATATATTGTATATGAAAATGTCAATGAATTAATTAACTTTATTTTAAACAAACACTAAAATGTTTTTTAGAAATTTGAAAGACAAGTGCGAATTTTATCGTTCACTCACTGATTATAAACTGATGCCGAACTCTTATGTCCTGGCAATGGTAGATGGACACTGTTTCAGCAAACTCATCAAGAACAAGTTTGACAAACCCTTTGATGATTTGTTCATAAAGATGATGAATGAGACTGCCAAGTATCTGTGTGAGAACATCCAGGGTGCCAAGTTTGCTTATACCCAGTCAGATGAGATCAGTATCCTCATCACAGACTTTGACACACCAATGACTGACTCTTACTTCAGTTTCAGACTCTGTAAGATGCAGTCACTCATTGCTGCGATGGCGACA
>JAEEGL013786842.1_pt1 | contig 10418 bp, 11 predicted proteins | sample 9134231 | NCBI WGS metagenome assembly JAEEGL01 (sample SAMN16246548, study PRJNA631951) | gut metagenome | biome: gut microbiome; feature: rumen; material: fiber-attached | host: Bos | place: Iran: Karaj | collected 2018-10
AAAGAATATGATAATGAAAATGATAATAGTAATGTTATTTATACAGAATTAAATGGTTATAAGTTTATGTTTATGGGAGATGCTGGAGTTCCTACTGAAAAAGAAATAATGAATAAATATAATTTACCAGATATTGATGTATTAAAAGTAGGACATCATGGATCTAAGACAAGTAGTAGCAAAAATTTCATTAATGAAGTAAATCCTAAATTCTCCATTATCAGTGTTGGAAAGAACAATAGGTATGGTCATCCAAATAAAGAAGTATTAAATAATTTAAGAAATTCAAAAATATTTAGAACAGACGAGGATGGTAGTATTATGTTTAAGATTAAAAATAATAAATTAAAAATTAAGACTTGTTGCCCATAGAAAAGAAGTTGGATAAATTTGACAATCGTTTAAAAAAATTATATTATTGATGTGAGGTGGAAAGATGAAAAAAGATGGTAAATTTACATACGATGAACAAGAAGATAGAAAGTTTATTATTCCAGAAAGTGTAGAAAAATTATATCCATCTATTGGAGAAAAAATATATCAAATATGTCAAGCAAATAATGGAGATTTGGTATATAAAAAATCAGGAGATAAAGAAAAAATAATTGAAAGCATTGCTGAATTGTTAAAACTGGGCCGTCAACCAGAATTACAAAATGAAATGATTCAGTACTTTGAACAAATGGATATTGAAAGTTTAGTCGAACTTATAAATAGAAAAAGAAGAACTCATTTGTGGGAACCGTCACGTCATGATCATAAATATGTAGAGCGTGATTTGCCAATGGCTAGTGAGAAAGATATTGCTAGAATTGCTAATCAAGCATGTGAATCAGCAAGAATTTCCAGAGAAATTGAAGAAGAATTAGCAAATAAAAATAACGGTAATAGCCATAAATTATAGTTATTAAGATTGCATTTTGCAATCTTTTCTTTTGGTACTGAATTCGACTTACTTTTTGACAATCATCATATGAGACTAGGTTAATATTACATATGTACTAACCACTCAATATCAGTCGGCAAGAATAATAGGTATGGACACCCTAATAAAGAAGTACTAGAGTTAAAGAATTGGCTAAATTTCATAATGTTGGATATAAAGGACCTTGTAATGGTGAAACAGAAGATGATATATTTAAAAGAAAAATAGTGTGTTATAATACTCATAGAGGTGTAGCATATGTTTTTAAAAAAGAAGAAAATGATTGTTAAACAATCTAGTTGGTCAGGATGGTCAGAAGACTACAAACCACAAGAAATAGAAAATGAGTATGATATTGTTGTTAATAAAAAATATATCATAACCAATAAAGTTTTAACTTGGCAAGATGAAGAAATAGTTGAAAAAGAAGTAGAAGTTTTATCTTTCGTTATTTCAGAAGTTAATGATAACAGCATAAAGATAAACACAAATCGAGTATTATCTGATAATGAGGAAGGTATAGATTTATATACAAAGAAAAAAGAATTTATTATTACTACCGAAAAACCATTAGAATTAATAACACCTACAATGGATCAAGGATATATATTCATTTTTACTTTAATAGTTTAGTGCTTAATATTAGTAATAAATTATTAGTAAATCAGATAAAAATATTATAATTATTATAGAGGAGTTTTATGATTGATATAAATAGTGCCATTGAAGAGTCTAAAAATAAGAAGAATATTAGTGATGGTGGAAGCAAATGTTTCGATTTTGGTGATAATGTTTTAGTTAAATATTCATGTCCAATAAAATATTTAAAAAATGGTGAACATACTAGAGAAAAATCTGAAGAAATAATGGAAGCTATAAATAAAAAAGCAAATGATGGTGTTAACACACCTAGACATTTAGCAGTTAAAAGAGTTATAGAAGCTGAAGATGATGTATGCTATGTATTACAACAAAAGTGTCCAGGACGCAATTGTGCTAGTATGTTTACATATGGAGTTCCATATGATGAAGCATATAAAAGTTTAAAATATGTATTAAATATACCATTTGAACATTATGAAAAATTAATTGAAGATGGTTTTGATTTATTTGAAATGGGATATGAATCAAAAAACAAAAATTTATTTTATGATACAAATAGCGGTTTTTGGTTTATTGATTTTTTGGATAATGAAAAAAATTATACATTTGATCCAAATGATATTACAAAAGTTTTTGAAGCTCTAAAGAATAGAATGCCAAAACCTGTTAGAGTTGCTTCTTCTGTCGGATTTGGTGAGAAATTAACAGAAGAGCAAAGTAATAAAATAAATGAATTAAAATATGCTATCGAAGCAAAAACATTATTAGCAATAAAAAGTGTATTACCAAATTTTGAAAAGTATGAAAAATTTTTCTTACTTGAAGAAGATGAATATTGTAAACAATACTTAATGTCAAAAGGAATTGTTAAGCAAGACATAACAAAAATAGATTCAGAAGATTATGAAGTGTTTAATGAATTATATGAAGTAGTAATTAATAGATTAATTGATAAAGTTGTGAATAGAGGAGAAAAATTTTGGAGCATAGAATGTAATGACATAAGAAATGATAGTGGTTTGTTTAATTTACAATTATTTTTTGAAAATAGTAAATATAATAGTGTAAATATTTCTGAATTTGATAATAAATATGATTATGAATATGAAGTAAGAAAATTATATACAAGAACAGTATTGACTGATCTTGTTAATAGAATAAAACAATTAACACCTAATGAAAACATTAACAAATTTTTAGTAGATGCTGATGCTTATTTTAATAAATCTAGTAAAGGGTTATAATAGAAACAATTAATAACAGAACATAATAAAGATTACTATTAAATAGTAGTCTTTTAAAATATAAATATAACTTTGTAACAAAATGTAAAAAAGTTATTGACAAAAAGATTACTTTGTATTAAAATGTAATTATGTGGTGAGGCGGTGTTATGACATCTTCAATAAATTTTAAAACAGCAATAGAACTTTTAGAAAAACGTTATAGAAAAGAGTGTGAAAACTACAAAGATGTATCTATTGAGTTTTATACAATAGAAGTTAAAAATTTTACTACCGATCGTTCTGGTCCTGGTATGCCTTATAGTAATTATTATTTGTATGCAAGTATTAGTTATAATCCTAATATTGCAGATGTTGTTATTAAATTTGAAAAAGTGAAAACCGATTTAGATATAAAAAATGATTTGACTAGTATACTTAATGAATTATTTGCAGATGAATATAGTGTTTCAAGTATACGGATACCGATATTAAAAAGTAATAAAATTGATTTAGATAAAGAAATATCAATCGATTTAAAAAAAGTAGTTAATAATACTTTAATAAAAAATATAAGTTAGGGGGGGAAAATATGAAAGTATTAGAAAAAGGACAAGGATGGAGTATTGAGCAAAGATGTACGGGTAAAGGAAATGGAGATGGAGGATGTAATTCATTATTACTAATCGAAGAAGATGATTTTTATACAACATTTCATACTGATTTAAGAGGTGATAAAGATTGCTATTATACATTTCATTGTCCAGTATGTGGAAAAGAAACTGATATAGATGAATCATTAATACCAACAAGTATTAAAAGGCAAAAACTAGTAAGTACACGTACAATACATAGAGAATGGAGATAAAATGATTATTTAGGAGGAATAAAAATGAAAATATTAGAAAGAGGTCCAGGATGGAATATTCAATTAAGATGTACAGGCAAAGGATTTGGTGGAGGAGGGTGTAATTCATTATTGCTAGTTGAGAAAGATGATATTGTAGCATTTATAGAAAAAGATATGGGTGGAGTTACTGAGACAAGTTTTGGATTTCGATGTCCAGTATGTAATACAACAACTTGTGTTAGTGAATCAAAAATTCCTTCATCAATTCAAAGTAGTAAAATAGTAGAATGTGAACAGCGAAGAGCAAAAGTAATGAGAATGGAGCATAATTATGATGGATTATACAGTTGATATATTAATATTTGGAATTTCTTATAAAGAAAATAGTAATGTAAGACAATTGGCAAATAGAAATTTAAGTGTCATCTTAGTTAAAAGAGACAAAGAGCCATTTAAAGATATGCTTGTTTTGCCAGGAGGATATGTTGATAAAAATGAAACTTCAGAAGAGGCTGCTAAAAGAGTACTAGAAAAAGAAACTGGGTTAACAGATATTCAGTTATATTTATCTAATGTTAATGATGGAATAAATAGGGACCCAAGAAAAAGAACAATATCAGTTTCATATATTGCTTTAGTGGATGTTGAAAAAATAGATAAAGAATTGAAAGAAAATTCTAATTGGTATGATGTTGATTATTGTATTAATCAAGATAGTATAAACGTTAAACTTTCTAATGCAGAAGATGATGTAATATTTACAGTTAAACGTGATATTGTTGACGAAAGATGCAAATATGAAAATTATTCTTTCATTAATAAACAAAAATTAGGATTTGATCATGAAATTATATTTATAAAAGGACTTATGGATTTAAGAAATAAAGTTCAAAATACAGATATCGTATTTAATTTGCTACCTGAATATTTTACTATTGGTTCACTAGAACAAATATATGGTAATATTCTTAAAGAAAAAGTTGTAAATTCCGCTTTTAGAAGAACTTTTGCTGAAAAATTACAAATAACAAATAAAATTGTTAAAACAGGTGGACATAGGCCAAGTTGTTTATATAAATATAAAAGTAGTTCAAAATCACCTACAAAAGTATTTACTTCTGAAATGGTAGATGTATATAATCCAAATACTTTAGAAAAAACCGTAGATGTTATATCTAAGAATATTGCTCATAGATTAGGAATTTGGCATAGTTCTATACATTTAGTTATAGTAAATAAAGATAAAACTAAAACTTTATTTCAACAAAGAGCTCAAGAAAAAGATTTATATCCTAATATGTGGGATATCGCAGTAGGAGGACATATTTCAAGTGGAGAAAATGATAATGAGGCAGTTAAAAGAGAATTAAAAGAAGAACTAGGAATAGACTCTGATAAGCTTGAAATAAAATTAGTAAAAAAATATAAAGAAGAATTAAATAATAATGGTGTTAATAACAAAGAAATAGTAAGCTTATTCATTCTTTATTTAGATGTTGATATAGATAAGTTAAAATTACAAAAAGAAGAAGTAAAAGCTGTTAAATGGATAAATAAAGAAGAAATGAATTTGTTATTTAAAGATAAAAAAGTAATTCCTCATATTGAAGAGTATAATTTATTAAATGAATTATTAAAATAAATAAAAAAGATTATTATTTTTGAAAAAAAATAATCTTTTTTTAAACTAAAGCATAATATATAATAGAAAAATATTTAAATATAATTGCTTTGTTATGCCACCCTAGGTGTTTAATATAGATTAGAGACTGTAAAGTCTCTTTTAATTATTATTAAAAAGATTTATAATAATATTATGAATAAAGTAGAATTTGGTTTATCATATTTAGTAAATAATTTTATAAATCATATTAAGAATAAAAACTATTCTGACAATACAGTAAATTCTTATTTAACAGATTTATATTACTTTTATTTGTTTATTAAAAAAGATCTAGATAAAACTACTGAAGAAGATATTAGAGACTATATAGAATATTTAAACTTAAAAAAAGAAAAAGCTTCATCCGTTAGAAGAAAGATTAGTACACTAAAATCATTTTATAAATTTTTATATAAAAACAATTATATAGATAAAAAGAATTATCCTTTAAATAGAACAGCAACACCTAAATTAGAAAAGAGATTACCTAAATTTGTATATTATAATGATTTATTAGAAATAATAAATGAATCATCTAAAGATAAAGATAGTATTAGGGATAGATTAATAATTGAAATGTTGTATGCTACTGGAGTTAGAGTTTCTGAACTTGTAAGTATTAAAGTAAAAGATATAGATTTTAATAATAGAAGAATTGTAGTTACAGGAAAAGGAAATAAAATGAGAGTAGTATACTATGGTGAATATGCGGAAGAAGTATTAAAAGAATACTTAAATGTACATTATAGAAATACTGATTATTTATTTGTTAATTCTAGAGGTGAACAATTAACTGATAGAGGAGTAAGATATATTATTGATAAAATAATGGAAAAGCTAGCTATTAAAGTTCATGTTACACCACATGTTTTAAGGCATACATTTGCTACTGATATGTTGAATAATGGTTGTGATATTAAAGTGGTACAAGAACTACTTGGCCATACTTCTCTAAAGGCTACAGAAATATATACACATGTCACAAATGAAAGATTAAAAGAAGTTTATTATAAATGTTTTCCAAGGAGGGATAAAGATGAGTAAATTATATTATAGATATGGAGCAATGAATAGTGGAAAAACTACACTATTATTACAAGTCGCACATAATTATGAAGAAAGAGGCATGAAAGTGCTAATATTAAAACCTAAAATTGATACAAAGGGTGATGACACAATTGTTACAAGAATAGGCTTAAAAAGAAAAGTAGATCATTTAATTGACAAAGATGAAAAATTAATTCATTATTTAAATAAGATACCTAAAGATATAGTATGTATTTTAGTAGATGAGGCTCAATTTTTAACTCGCGATCAAGTAGATGAATTATTTATGTTTACAAAACTAAAAGATGTTGCAGTTATTTGTTATGGACTTAGAAGTGATTTTAAGACAATGGCATTTCCTGGAAGTTTAAGACTATTCGAAATAGCTGATACTATGGAAGAGTTATATACAATATGTAGATGTGGTAAGAGAGCAAAATTTAATGGAAGAATTGTTAATGGAGAATTTACTGCTGTAGGAGATCAAGTTGCGATAGACGGTGAAAATCAAGTTGAATATGAATCTCTTTGTGGTAAATGTTATTTGGAAAAAGTTCTTAAAATAACAGAAGAAAATCTAAATGAATAAAAGTTCTAGAGATAGAACTTTTTAAATATATAAATTTCACATATTTTTAACATTCTTTTTTATTTCATTTCATTTTTTAAAAATATAATTAATTTGGAAGGTGAAAGAATGTATATATTAAAAAATGCAATTACAAGTATTAAAAGAAATAAAGGAAGGAACTTTTTAATTGGAATAATATTAATTGTTATAGCTATTTCTTGTACAATTACACTAGCTATTAGAAGTAGTGCAAATAATATAGTTACCGCTTATAAAGAGAAAAATCCAATTGAGGCAACTATCGAAATGGATAGACGAGCATTAATGGATTATCTTAGAGATGGTGATAAGTCTCAAGAAGAAATGATAAATGCATTTAATGAAATAAAAACAATTACAGAAGAAGAAATAATCAATTATGGAGATAGTGAATACGTAATCAAATATTATTATACTTATACTCTTGGTGTAGATGCTAAAAATTTGACTGAAGCAACTGATAGTTTAGTTAAAGAAACTACAACAACAAAAACTGAAACTACAAGAAAAACTAGAACAAGAAATTATCCAAGCAGTGGAAATATGCCTCCAAATTTTCCAGGAGGAGGATCTGGCGGAAGCAGAACGACTAGTACAACAATAAAAAAAACAACAACAACTAAGACTGAAAAAATATTTAATGAGCGTGCACAAGACGGAGCATTTACTTTAATAGGATATAATAGTTATGAGGATATGACAGATTTTATTAATGGTAAATATACAATTACTAGTGGAGAAGTAAGTAGTGACTTTGAGAGTAATAATTGTGTAATAAGTGAAGAACTTGCAACATTAAATAATTTAAGTGTAGGGGATACTATTACAATAGTAGATCCTAATACAAATTCAAACACTTATGAGTTAACAATAACAGGAATTTATAAAGAAGAATCTGAAACATCTAGTGATATGACATCAATGTTTACAAACTCTGCGAATAATATAATAACAAATGCTAAATTTATTAAAACAATTTTAGAAAAAAATAGTAACTTAGAAGCTACAATAACACCTACATTCATAATTAAAGATGCTGAAAGCACCGAATTATTTGCAACAGAGGTAAGTGAAAAAGGATTAAGTGAATATTATAAAGTAACCAACAACTTAGAAGATATAGAAAGTGCTACCGAAGTAGTTAATAATGTTAAAATATTTGCAACAACATTTTTGATAATAACATTAGCAATTGGTGGAGTTGTATTAATTGTAATAAACATGATTAATATTCGTGAACGTAAATATGAAATTGGTGTACTAAGAACCATAGGAATGAAAAAATCAAAAGTGTCTATTCAATTTATGTCAGAATTATTAATGGTATGTATTGTTTCATTATTAATTGGTGCAGGTATTGGTTCTACGTTAAGTGTACCAGTATCTAATATGTTACTTTCAAATGAAATAGAAAATGTTAATTCAAAATATGAAGATATTAGTAATAACTTTGGAATGGGAAGAAATAAACCAGAAAATATAAAAGAAGATACCTCAAAAACAACAGAAGATGCAAAAGAAGAAGAAACAGCAAATACAGAAGAAAGTGAAAATAACAAGGCAAAAGAGCCAGAAATAGAAAATGATGAAAAATATGATTTTGGTCTTGCTAATATTAGTGAAGTTGATTCAATAGATGCTGTTGTAGATTTCAAAGTATTGTTAGAACTTTTAGGAATAGGAATATCTTTAACACTTTTAAGTTCACTAGCAACAATGATAGCTATATCTAGATTTTCACCACTAACTATATTAAAGGAGAGAAGTTAATGAAAAAAGAAATTGTATTAACTATAAAAAATGTAAACTATAGATATAAAGATGCTGAAAAAGATGATTATGTACTTAGAGATATTAATTTTACATTTGAAAAAGGAAAAGTATACTCAATAAGAGGAAAAAGCGGAAGTGGTAAGACAACATTACTATCATTAATTAGTGGTCTTGAAAATAAATATGAGGGAAATATTTATTATGAAGATAAAGATCTTAAAAAGATGGATTTAGATAGATATAGAAATACTGATATTGGAATTGTATTTCAAAGTTATAATTTACTTCCACATTTAACAGCACTTGAAAATATAATTCTATCTATGGATATTAGTAAAGTTAAATTTAAAGATAAAGAAAAGAAAGCAATAGAACTTATGAAAAGTGTTGGACTTAAAGAAAGCTATAAAAACAGAAGAGTATTAAAACTATCCGGCGGTGAACAACAAAGAGTGGCTATTGCTAGAAGTTTATCATATAATCCAAAAATAATCCTTGCAGATGAGCCAACAGGTAATTTAGATAGTGAAACTGAGAATGAAATCCTTGATATTTTTATTAAATTGGCACACGAAGAAAATAAATGTGTAATAATCGTAACTCATTCAGATAATGTATGTAGTAAGAGTGATATTGTTTATGAACTAAAGAAACATTAAAAATTGACAAAAAATGTTTCTTTTTTTAAAAAAAATATATTAATCGAAAAATAATAATGTTATAATAGTTAAGTCGGGAATGCGATAGGAGGAAATAATATGAAATATGTTTACATGTTTAGTGAAGGAAACAAAGACATGAGAAACCTTCTTGGAGGAAAGGGAGCAAATTTAGCTGAGATGACAGGAATTGGTCTTCCAGTACCAAGAGGTTTTACAGTTACTACTGAAGCTTGTACTGCATATTATGATGCAGGAAAAGTAATCAGTGAAGATATCATAAATGAAATTTATGAAAAACTTGCTGAATTAGAAAAGTTAACTGGTAAAAAAATGGGAGATTTAGAAAATCCATTATTAGTATCAGTTAGAAGTGGTGCAAGAGCAAGTATGCCAGGTATGATGGATACAGTACTTAATTTAGGACTTAATGATAAAGTTGCAGAAGCATTTGCCAAAAGTACTAATAATAAGAGATTTGTATATGATTCATATCGTAGATTTATTATGATGTTCGCTGATGTAGTAAAAGGATATTCTAAGAATTCATTCGAAAGAGTATTAGATAAATTTAAAGAAGATAAAGGAGCAAAATTTGATACTGATTTAACAGCAGATGATATGTATGAATTAAGTGTTAAATTTAAAGATATATATAAAGAATTATCTGGAGTAGAATTTCCACAAGATCCAAAAGTTCAATTAATTGAAGCTGTAACTGCTGTATTTAGAAGTTGGAATAATGAAAGAGCTATTTACTATAGACGTATGAATGATATTCCATCAAGTTGGGGAACAGCTGTTAATGTTCAAGAAATGGTTTATGGAAATAAAAATGATATGAGCGGAACTGGAGTTGCATTTACTAGAAACCCAGCTACAGGTGAAAAGAAACTTTATGGTGAATATTTAATGAATGCACAAGGTGAAGATGTAGTTGCAGGAGTTAGAACACCTCAATCAATTGAAACATTAGCTGAAACTATGCCAGGTGCATATGAGGATTTTGTAAGAACTTGTGAAATACTAGAAAAGCATTATAAAGATATGCAAGATATGGAATTT
>JAEEGL014071672.1_pt1 | contig 10418 bp, 7 predicted proteins | sample 9134231 | NCBI WGS metagenome assembly JAEEGL01 (sample SAMN16246548, study PRJNA631951) | gut metagenome | biome: gut microbiome; feature: rumen; material: fiber-attached | host: Bos | place: Iran: Karaj | collected 2018-10
CAGGAAACGTTGCTATATATGCTATCCAGAAGGCTCAGCAGCTAGGCGCAAAGCCTGTTACATGTTCTGATTCTACCGGTTGGATCTACGATCCCGAAGGAATCGATGTTGAACTCCTTAAGGAGGTTAAGGAAGTTAACAGAGCAAGACTTACTGAATATGCAGCTAAGCGTCCTTCAGCTCAGTACCATGATAAGGCTTCTGAAGGAACAAATCAGTGGGAAGTTAAGGTTGATATCGCTCTTCCCTGTGCAACACAGAACGAACTTAATCTGGATGATGCCAAGAAACTTGTTGCTAATGGCGTTATCGCTGTGTGTGAAGGTGCTAATATGCCTACTACCCTGGAAGCAACTCAGTACTTCCAGCAGAACAAGGTATACTTTGTTCCCGGTAAGGCAGCAAATGCCGGTGGTGTTGCTACATCAGCACTTGAGATGAGCCAGAACTCTGAAAGACTTTCATGGTCATTCGAAGAAGTTGATGCCAAGCTTAAGAATATCATGGTTAATATTTTCCACAATCTTGATGATGCAGCTAAGAAATACGGTCTGGATGGAGACTACGTTGCAGGCGCAAATATCGCAGGATTCCTTAAGGTTGCGGAAGCTATGAAGGCACAGGGCATCGTATAAAAACGGCCGTTATTCAATAATCAGCTTACAAATTAGAGTATAAATTTAGCCCTGCATTCTTTTACCGGCAGACACGCGTTGCGAAAGGTCTGCCCGGTAAAAGAGTGCAGGGCTTTTGAATTTTGGATCGAAGTCGTCTATTTTTCCATGTGTGCTTTGAAGAAAGCCGCTTCATCATCGTTGCATTCCTTCTGGAAGATATTGTTCATATCTACATGGAATACATGGTAAGCTTTTTCCGGGTCGGGTTCGCCGTAAACCTTTGATTCATTTTCAATCCCATGCTCAGAAAGAGCCTTTTTAAAGGGTTCAAGCTGGGGAAGAAGGAAATCGTTTGTCCCGCTCATGAGGTATACCGGAGGATAAGAGGGTGTAAGGAAATTTTCAGTGCAGAGATATTCAGGTGATCTTTCCTTCCAGTCAGGTCCCATGAGGTATTCGGTTGCATTGTCAAGGCCGTCCCTTTTTTCAAGCCTTAGAGGATCATAGACTCCGCAGTTTAATGCACATGCCCTGATCTTAAGGTCATGGTCGATCATTAATCCCACACGATCTGCATATTCACTGTTTGAATAAGCAGCACAGAAAAGAGAAGCGTAATGCGCACCGGCTGAGTCCCCGACGATAAACATATTACTGATATCTAAATCGTATTTATCGGCATTTTCTTTTATCCAGTTCATTACAAGACATGTATCCTCAAGTGCTCCGGGGAATTTGCATTCTGGAGCAAGCCTGTAGGTAAAGTTAACAAAGGCAAAACCGCGCATTGCCAGGTTCATTCCATAATACTGGTATATTTCTTTGGTGCCGTATACATAGGCGCCTCCGTGGATGCTTACAATAACGCTTATTGGAGCTTTAAAGCCATCCGGAACATAAAGGTCGAGGAGATTCCATTTTTTATCCGGTCCGTACTGGATGTTGTCATACCTTTTAATACCGGCAGGATCTTTCTGGTCTTTATCGCGTTCAGTATCGGATTTAAGCCATTCTTCACGAATTTTAAGATATTCTTCCATACATTCTCCTTTTACATCATTTTCTAAACAAAACAGTCACGGAGGAGTCCTCCGTGACTGCCTGTAAGTTATGTCTAATGTAGAAATCCGAAAGATTTCAGTCGGATAACTCCGTCATCACGGAAGGTAAGGTATATTGCAGATACACCGCTTGTCTTTTCCATGCTTCCTTCAAAGTACTCATCGATGTTTGCGGAATTTATATTGATCTTTCCAAGTACAGGACCGTCAAGTTCGGTTCTGATCTCAAAGTATCCGTGCCCATAACCCTGGGTACGGATATACATGCCCGTAACATCCTTCAGGTCAAAGTATTTAAAGCCCAGTGTGTATCCGTCAGAAATATTCTTTATATAACCGATATTTCTGTCTCCGTCGGCACCATCCTGAGTAACACAGGGAGCTTTGGGATTAACGTAGATATCATCATCATCACCAAAGATGTTGCAGACGATATAAGCAGGATATTCGGCTGTATCATTTAATGGAGCGTTGTTGGGACCGCATGAAGTGATCTCGGCCTGCTTAATGCTGCCATCGGGCAGGAATTCGATCTTTTCGAGACAACCCTGACGTGAGAACCAGTTGCCGTTTGTATGTCTGTGATAGAATATATACCACTCGTTATTTATTTCAATGATACTTCCGTGGTTATTTGCTCCGTAGCAGGTTCTCTTCTTGGCGGGTTTATACGAATCGATTCCTATATCGCAGTTACTGATGATCACTCCGCCGTACTTAAAATCTCTGTCCGGATATTTAGAAGTAGCATAGCACAGTTCATGCATAACTTCCGAAGAATATACAAAATAATATGTGTCGTTGCGTTTCCTTATTGAAGGAGCCTCGAAGAAAGCATGTCCTTCGTATTCAGACCCCTGACTGTGCATTTTGCCGGGTGCTATGAATTTCATACCGTCAACGATGGTCAGCATGTCTTTGTCGAGCTTTACATACATGGCTCCGTGCCGGCTGCTGTCTGTCTGACCGCAGAATCCGGTGTACAGATATGTGTAGTCACCTTCGGTAAGGACACCGGGATCGAACTGGGGCTCATCGCCCGGTTTTCTTCCGTAAAGAGTTCCGTCCGGATAATGAACGTATCCGAGGAACTTGTATTTTCCCGCCGGGGTATCACAGACTGCAACAGATACGATGTCCATACGATCAAGTACATAGAACAGATAATACCTGCCGTCAGGGCCCTTAGTTACATCGGGAGCATACAGACATCCGAGCCGTTTGGGGTTTTCAGGCTCCTGAGTGCTTTCATAGATGACACCTTCATACCGCCATGATCGAAGATCGTCCACGGGAGCTGAGTAGCAAACATAATCTCCGGGACAGAATGTTGCTCCGTTAAAATAATCATGAGATCCGTAAACATAGACTCTGTCATCAAATACATAAGGTTCACCGTCGGGGATATATTCCCATGAAGGAAGATAAGGATTAAAGCCCTGCAGTGTACTGCCAATAAGTTCAGCAGCTTTATCTATATCACGTTCATTTCCGATACCTGCCTTAGGACCGTCCGAGGTGAAGTTCATTTCATTCCTGTCATTGTAGCGGTAATTTTTCCATTCGGGAAGAGTAACACCATCAAACCCGCATCCGTTGGGATTTCCTGTCTTGATGAAATTTGTGAAATAGTCACACATGTTCATTGCAAGTTCATAATGTCTTCCCTTGTAAGGGCGTGAACATTTGCTGATGGTATTAAACCAGTACCAGAGATCACAGGAGTGGAAGCATCCGGGATTATCGCTTCCCGGGATATCGGGCATGAACCGATAATAATACATAGATCCTTTAGAAGGATTTGCAGTATTTCTGTTAAATACTGCTTTGACAGAAGCTTCGACTATTTGAACATCGCCTTTTTCAAACACGTCATCGGTATCCTTCGAAGGTGCTTTTGCGAGGAATTCATCAAGAGTATTTCCGCTGATAACATTGATCGGAGCATATTTGCCTTCAAGGAAAAGCTTATATGGATCGTCTTTGACGATATTATGGTCGATCACGGTAGCCATGAATCCGTTTTCGACACGGAACTGTGCATATTTATCCCTGATATAGATCGCATCAAGGGCTCTTGCCTCTTCCAGTGTCTTAACACCTAGGAATTCAAAGAATTTTTCACCGATTTTTTCGGTATCTTTGATATCTCTGGGGATAATGATAGGATCGGTTATAAAGGGATTGCGGATAAGACCGCTCATAATGACGGCATTTTTGATATCATCAAAATTGTCTTCACAGGTCATCTGGGTAAGAACGGATGAGCCGCCAGCTGACTGTCCTGCTATAGTGATATTGTCTGGGTCACCGCCAAAATTGGCTATATTACGTCGAACCCACTTTAAACCTGCCTGCTGGTCAAGGTTACCAAAGTTTCCGGGAGCATCGGGTGATTCTTTTGAGATCTCGGGATGCGTCAAAAATCCGAGAGCACCCAGACGATAATTAACGCTGACAACGATAACACCTCTTCGTGCTATCTGCTCACCGTCGAATTCCATTTCTGCTGTATATCCCCACTGGAAACCGCCACCGAAGAACCATACCAGAACCGGAAGCCGGTCATCAGTTTTTTTGGCTCCTGTCCAAACATTCAGATACAGGCAGTCTTCGCCCATTGGTATTTCCGGATCGACATGCCATTCTCTGCAGTATAAGTCATCACCTAAACCAGGAGTATCCTGCACAGAGATCGGACCATAGGTAAATGCATCCAAAACACCGTCCCAGTCAGCCGCCTTCTGGGGAGCCCGCCATCTGTTTGCACCAACAGGAGGAGCGGCAAAGGGAATTCCTTTAAAGGATGTAACTCTCGGATCTGTTCCGGGCAGTCCTCTGACCGCACCGTTTTCAGTAACAGTCTGTCTAATCATGTTTTATAACCTCCCTAAAACTCATAATAGTATAATTCTATTAAGGATAAAAAAAGTATACTTACATAAATATGCATGTGCTCGTCATTTTTTGCGGGTATACGGAGCAAATATTGCTATTTTTATGTACCTGAAGATATGATAGAATAGCATTTATGAGAATTGTAAAGCAGAAGGAATTTGACGAATTTTCATGTGCGGCTGACAAATGTACGGACAATTGCTGCGGTGGCTGGCTGATAGAGATAGATGCAGACACTCTTCAGGCATTAAAGGAGTATGAAGGTCCGTTAAGATGTGCGATCGATAAAGCAGTTGATTTTGAAGCCTCATGCATAAGAATGAATGACGAGGGCAGATGCGAACTGCTTAATGAAAAGGGCCTTTGCAGGCTTGTTCTGGAAAGAGGAGAGGACTTTATTTCTCAGATCTGTCATCTTTATCCCAGACATGTTGAAGAATATGAAGGGATCAGAGAATGGTCAATATCACTTTCGTGTCCGGTTGCTGCCAAAATGCTTATAGACAGAAGTGAACCCTCAGAGTATACGGTAACGGATAATGATGATCCGGACCCCTTAGAGAATGATTTTGATGATTTTGACGTTCTGCTCTTTACTAAACTTGAAGATGGCAGAGACGTCATTTTTGATATTCTTAACAACAGGGATATTTCAATATTTAAAAGGATGAAGATGATCCTTTTATTTTCGCATACCCTTCAGGAGCTGCTTGAAGAAGACAGGCTCTTTGACATGGACGAATATATTGAAAGTATTCGGACAAATCCGGAAAAGATCATTTTAAACGTTGATAATGGATCTCTGGAGCTTTTTGATGAGCCCGGAAAACTGATCGAATATATTAATGACAATTCGTCAATCCTGTATCGTCTTGAAAGACTTAAAAAGGACTGGGAGGAGGAACTTTCGATCCTTGTGGATATGAAAGACAGATGTGAAGACTTTCACTCAGAGTATAAGGCAGCCATAGATAGTCTTGGAGGATCATATCATGATATAATCCTTGAAAATGTACTTCATACGTTTATCTTTACATATTTTCTCGGTGCAGTTTACGATGACTGCATATATGAAAAGGCAAGTATGAGTATTTTCTGTACGCTGCTTATAGATCTGATATACATGAGTGTACGCATGAGAGATGCTAACAGAACCGGAACAGATGCTTTTATAAGAGTCGCTTACCGGTTTGCCAAAGAAATAGAACATTCTGACATCAACCTTGGTATCATGGAAGAGTTCTGCGGTGATTTATTTCTTTAAAAATTTTTCAAGGAGACCGACATGGATAACAAATCGCCTGTTTTATACTTGGTTTTACCGTGCTACAACGAATCGGAAACCATAGAGTTTTCTTCTGCAAAAGTCAGGGAAAAGCTTCATAAACTCATTGAAAACGGGACTATATCCGGTTTTTCGAAAGCGCTGTTCGTAGATGACGGAAGTAAAGACGATACTTTAAGCAAACTTCATAAACTGTCATCCGATGATCCAATGTTTGCCGTTGCAGCTCTTTCATCAAACAGAGGACATCAGAATGCGATAATGGCTGGAATGATGGTGGCAAAAGAATATGCGGATATCGTGATCACAATAGATGCCGACCTTCAGCAGGATATAGAAGCGCTGGATGAGTTTATAGCCAAATACAAAGCAGGAAATGATGTTGTTTACGGCATCAGAAATAACAGAAAGTCGGACGGACCGATAAAAAAACTGACGGCATCGTGCTTTTACGGAATTATGCATATGATGGGAGCAGATATAATGACCAATCATGCGGACTATCGTCTGATGTCAAGAAAGGCGCTTGAAATGCTATCTGCCTATGAAGAGACGAACCTGTTCCTCAGAGGTCTTATACCGACAATGGGATTTAATTCGGATGTAGTATATTTTGATGTAAAAGAGCGGGAATTCGGGAAATCCAAGTATACCGCCAGGAAAATGATGTCATTGGCCCTTGACGGGATCACTTCGATGAGCATCCGACCGCTTCAGATAATAAGTGTGATCGGTTTTATCATATTTATTATCAGCATAGCGCTGGGAATCTTTACACTGGTTGAATATTTTAAGGGAAATAATATACCGGGATATACTACAAGCATATTTGTTTCGCTGCTGATGGGAGGAGTCACGCTCGTATCCCTCGGCGTCATGGGAGAATATATAGGCAAAATATATATGGAAACAAAGCATCGCCCCAGATATATGATAGATTCCGTGGTCATCAAAGAGACCGGAAGCGAAGAAAGGTGATCCTGAAGCCTGGACAGGGGAGAAAGCATTAATATCTATTGTTATTTAATGAACTTTTTTGTGATGGGCCGTTGACATAAAAATAATATGTAAACCATAGGTTGACATAACATTTCGCAATACTTCGCCGGGCGAAAGTGGTTTACATAACTCTCTATCTGGCCGGTCTCAGCAATAAACTATGGATAACACCCGTATTCTTTAAAGGATAGCATTGACATAATATGAATGAAGATATTAAAGGGATAATTAGTAAAATCTTTCAAAATGATCCTGACAAGATCATTTTTTCCAACCCTTCAGTCAAGTCTGCAGCAGAATTCAGAAAGATTGTTTTCAATAAAAAATTCATAAAAAACGAATCTGTTTTTCAGATGGAAAAGTATACCGACAAACAGGTTTTTCATAAAAATATCACACGTGATTTACTGTGCGATTCCCTTGCGGACTGTTTTGAAAAGCCTTATAAACAGGTAAATGTTTATTCTGCCGGTCTTCAGATGGAGATCAGGATCAACCGTAACGGTGATTTCCATATCACTCAGAAACATATCGATAATGCTGTACCTAAAATAATGAACAGAGCAAATAACAGAACCAAGAATTATATTCTGTGCGAGGGGATGGATATCCCTGTATTTAAGGAACTGGGTATCTTTACGGATGATCTTAAAGTTCGTAATCAGATGCAGGATAAATTCAGACAGATCAACAGATTTACGGAGTTTATCGATGACTGTATCAGGGATTATCACAGGGATGAAATAAATGTCATAGATTTCGGGTGCGGTAAATCCTATCTGACATTTATCGTCTATCATTATCTGAAAAATATAAAGAATATCAGGCCTCACATAATAGGTCTTGATCTTAAGGAAGATGTTATAAAAAGGTGTAATGATCTGACTGAAAAGTTTGGATATGATGATCTTTGCTTTAAAGTTGGGGATATAAACGGCTTTACTCCGCCTTTTGAGCGCGTGGACATGGTTCTTACACTTCATGCGTGCGATACCGCAACAGATTATGCTTTGTATAATGCAATAAAATGGCATGCTGACATGATACTTTCTGTTCCGTGCTGCCAGCACGAGATAAACAGACAGCTGGAAACAGAGCGCCTTAGTGCTCTTACCAGATACGGCCTTGTCAAGGAAAGGGTCTCGGCTCTTATAACCGATTCCATCAGAGGGTGCATGCTTGAGTATTCCGGTTACAGAACGGATCTTATGGAGTTTGTTGAAATAGAACATTCGCCCAAAAACATATTGATTCGTGGCAGAAAACGAAATCTGAGCTTGGAAAAACGTAAAAAAGCTCTTAATGAAGCCGAGGAATTGTGCCGTGAATTCAACATAAGGCAGAAACTAATGGAACTGCTCTTAAACTGAAACGATATTTCGATTCTTTCTTGACTTTGTTTTTCGGTAAGTACGATTCATTTGATCATGGCTGATTTTTTATAAATAATTAAATCACAAATTAGCAAATTATGAATGAAAGGAATCCTGTCTGCCGTGTGTATAGTATGATGTGTTTTTCCCGAAAAAAAAGAATCACGTTATTACTCGAGACAATAAAAAACGACACCGCACAATAAAAACCCCATAAAAATAAAGGGAAACTCGTTAAGCCAATATGAAATATATTAAAATATGATTTAATAAAACCATTCAATAACCATATGAAGGATATAGAGATACTGATCATTAAATCATTTTTGAAACCGGATATATTTTTTGCCTTGATCACCTGGGCGTAACAGCGAGGTTTATTTCGTGACAATGTCGATATTTCGATAAAAGAACCCGCGATATTAATACATGATTTCGGCATTACACGAGGGACGATCTTAACAGTACGGAGACAATATCCGGAGAATTGGATCCGGGAGCGTTTCATATCCTGTCGACAATATTATTATGACTTTTTGATCTGATTTAAATAACAAAATGTTATGTAAATATATTTCAGAAGTAAAATATGCATCATGAAGAGCTGGACAGGTAAATATTTATTTACAAAATAATCTTCCGGCAGACATGATCCTGATTTTTATATTTTTAAAATAATATCATATGATATGTTATAAGGTATTTATACCGTTTTTTAGCCATGATTTTAGTTTACATAATATAGTTGACTTTCAGTTATTCATTATATTTTGGGTATTTTGTTATGAGTAAGATCAGATTAAATAAATATCTGGCCATGTCGGGGATATGTTCGAGAAGAGAAGCTGACAGACTGATTGAAGATGGTAATATAACCGTAAACGGCCAGAAGGCATCTCTTGGAACGAGTGTTTCTGACGAGGATGTTGTCTGTTTTAACGGGAAAAGGGTCAGAAATGACATTAATAAGGTTGTCCTGGCATATAATAAACCGATTGGCGTCGTATGCACGGAAAAGGACAGGTTTGCCGATAAGAAGATAACAGATATGATCGATTATCCTGTAAGGGTAACCTATGCAGGAAGATTGGATAAGGACTCTGAAGGCCTGATCTTACTTACAAATGACGGTGATCTGATAAATGGTCTTATGAGCGGAAGTTACGGTCATGAGAAAGAATATGCGGTAAAGATCAACAAAGAAGTCACTCCGGAATTTGTTCAAAAAATGTCGAACGGTATTTATTTGAAGGAACTTGACATAACAACAAAGCCATGTGTTGTGGAAAAAACGGGAAAGTTTTCATTCAGGATAGTTTTGACTGAAGGAGTCAACAGACAGATCCGCAGGATGTGTAAGACATTAAACTGTTATGTTACCCACCTTAAAAGGGTCAGAATAGCCAATATTGGACTTGCAAATCTGAAAACAGGTCAATATCGCGAAATCAGTGGAATTGAATTACAGACGTTATACAATGAAATCCATAACGTTTGATGCTTTTGTTTTTTTGTTGTACAATATATTGTGTTTTGTTTGATTTAAATAAATTGTATGCGCAATTAATGCAATAGTTAGCCTATTAAAAGAAAACAAGTTTTATCGAATATCGTTTTGAAAGGGATTTGACCAAAAATGAATGAAAACTTGCAAAATCGTGATGCCAAAATCGAGCGTATAAAAGAGCTCACAAAGGCCCTAAATGACGCATCTGCGGCATATTATGGCGGTCGTGAGGAACTAATATCCAACTTTGAGTGGGATTCGATGTATGATGAGCTTCTTGCATTAGAAAAAGAAACTTCTTTTTCTCTTCCCGAATCACCAACCGGAAATACCGGGGCAGAGGAAACCGGTTCCAACAGGGACGTTCACGAGTTCCCCGCATTGTCTCTTGCCAAGACCAAAAAAGTTTCTGATCTGCAGGAGTGGGCCGGTGACAGAGATATTTACCTGAGCTATAAGCTGGATGGTCTTACGCTTGTTCTTACATATGATAATGGTATTCTTTCAAGAATACTGACCAGAGGAAACGGTATTGTTGGCAAGAATATCACGCTCCTTAAGGATTCCATTTCGGGATTTCCTCTTAACATAGATTATAAAGGGCATATGGTCGTAAGAGGTGAAGCGACCATATCATATACTGATTTTGAATATATAAATGATCTTTTTGAAGATGAA
>JAEEGL015625666.1_pt1 | contig 10418 bp, 7 predicted proteins | sample 9134231 | NCBI WGS metagenome assembly JAEEGL01 (sample SAMN16246548, study PRJNA631951) | gut metagenome | biome: gut microbiome; feature: rumen; material: fiber-attached | host: Bos | place: Iran: Karaj | collected 2018-10
GGCAAGGCCGACAAGCTCCGCAAGGCCATGGGCAAGAAGCAGAAATCCGTGCTGGATTCGCTCAAGGAAGCCTTCATGGAAGGCGCCCTGGCCAACGGCCACCCCCGCGAGTCCCTGGAGAAAATCTGGTCGGACTGGGAAGCCTTCGCCAAATACGCCTTCAACAAGTCGCACGCCACCTGCTATGCCTGGGTAAGCTACCAGACGGCCTGGATCAAGGCCCATTATCCGTCAGAATTCCAAGCCTCCAACCTCACGCAGAACATCTCCGACATGGATGAGCTGAAGGAAATCATGGCGGACTGCCGCAAGTCCGGCATCAAGGTCCTCAGCCCTGACGTCAACGAATCTGACGCCCGGTTCTCCGTGAACAAGAACGGGGATATCCGCTACGGCCTGGGCGGCCTCAAAGGCTTCGGCGACAACGTCGTGGATGCCATCATCCGCGAGCGGGAGTGCGGCGGGACCTTCTCGGACCTGTTTGATTTCGTGGAGCGCATGGCTGAGATGCTGAACCGCCGCAACCTGGAGACGCTCGTGTATTCCGGAGCCCTGGATTCCTTCGGTTACAAGCGTTCGCAATATTTCCTTCCCTGCAAGAACGGGGAGCAGTTCATCGACGAGGTTGTGCGCTATGCCTCCCTGTACCGCAACGACCAGCTGGATGCCGCCAATTCCCTGTTCGGCGAAGTCGAGGAACTCAAGCCCGTCCGTCCTGAAATCCCGTTCAGCTCGGAAGAAGAAGATGTCCTCGCGCTGCTCCAGCAGGAAAAGGAATATGTGGGGATGTACCTGTCCTCGCACCCGCTGGACCGCTACCGCTTCGAAATAGAGACCTTTGCCGACTGCCCGCTTGCGAAGCTGCAGGAGCACATCGACGCCTGCGAGGCGGCCGAGAAGAAGGGCAGGGCCAGCGTCGCCGGCATCGTGAGCGAAGTCAAGTCCATCACCACCCGGACCGGCACACCCGGGGCCCGGGTCACGATGGAAGATTACAGCGGAACCTTCGAGTTCGCCCTCTTTGGCCAGGATTACCAGAACTGGCTGCCCTATATGCAGCTGCATGCCCAGCTCTATCTTGACGGGGAGATTGCCGCCCGCTACAGCCTCAAGTCCGAGGAGCGGGCCCAGGGCAAGCGCGTCCCTTACAACTTCCGGATCAAGAAGATCCTGCTGCTGGGCAACGTCGGTACGGAGATGATCAGCGGCTTCAGCATCCAACTGGATTCCGACCGGCTCACACCCCAATTCCGCACCCGCCTGGTCAAGACCCTCAAAACCCACCCGGGTGCGACCCCGCTTTCGCTCTTCCTGCATGACCAGGCAACAGGCTACCACCTGGAATTCTTCTCCAAGAAATTCCAGGTAGCTGTCAACGAAGCGTTTATCACGGCCCTGCAGCAGCTCGGGGTCACCTACAACGTCGAGCGCAAATCCCGCTAGGCATAGCTGTGCATGCCCCCGAGCAGGAGATTCACCCCGAAATACGTAATCAATACGCTGAGGAACGCCAGGATCGTATAGGCGTGGAAAAAGCGCGGATTGCGGAACAGCCTGAGCGAATCGCCGTGCAGGGTGAACGAATATACCAGCATCGTCACCAGCGCCCAGGTCTCCTTGGGATCCCAGGCCCAGTAGCTGCCCCAGGAAATATTGGCCCAGACGGCGCCCAGGAAGGTTCCGAAAGTCAGCAGGAAAACCGCCGGGTACAGGATCACCAGGCTCGCGTCCCGCAGGCGTTCACGCGCCTGCTGCGAGGAAACTGACACGCCCATGATGCCGTTGAAGGCCGCCAGGCCGAAGAAGGTATAGGACATCATCATGCTCAGGACATGGATGGACAGCAACGGGGAGCGGAGCACCGGCATCAGCGGCATGATCTGCGGGCTTACGCTCTCGCGGCTGGCCAGCAGCATGGTGAATCCGCCTAACAGGAAACCCAGGGATTCGATCAGGGGAAACCGGCGGTGCAGCAGCAGGATGGCAAGCATGGCGAACCAGGCCATGAGCATCATGACGTTATAGCGGCCCACGTAGGGACCTGTCCCCGAGACATACCAGCGCAACCCGATGGCCAGCGTAAGGTAGATCCACAACAACAGCGCGACAACGGCGCCAGCCAGTATGACCCGGCGGGAAAAATTCTTCCCGCGGGACAGCCATATGCCCCCCACCACGAAGAGGACCAGGCCCAGGCACAGACAGAGCATAAACTGGACCCGGGGCCGCGCAATACGGATATAGAGGCGCTCCGCACGCACTTTCGCAGCCGGAGGAATGACGCTCGCCGCCACCTTTTCCTGATACGCCCTGATACCGCCCAGAATCTGCAGTGCACTCGCCTCGGAGCCGTTCCGCAGGTCGGAAACGGCCATTTCCGGCGATTTGCGAATGAAGGTCCACAGGTCCGCATCGTCGTACACAGCTTCAGGCAATTCGTCTTCAGAAGAATACCAGCCGATGCTGCCTGATCCGTCCGCCAGTGGGAAGAGCTTCATCTCCGGAAGTTTCTCCAAGGTCTGTTCCATCCCTTTCTCCTGCAGATAAGTGTCGAACGGGCAGACCCGCTGTCCGTAATAGACATACATCCCGCCCAGGGCTTCCCGCACATCCCGGCCGTCCGCCCGGGCCGTCAGGGCCGGGACCAGCAGCAGCGCAAGGGCCAGCGACGATGCTTCCGTCACGCGTCGGAGGGCCCTTCGGAAACCGGTACCCTTCTGGAAGAAGAAGCCGACTATCGAGAGGAGCAGCAGGAGGTAGCCCGCATAGGTGATTCCCACGCCCCAGGGGTCGTGGCTGACCGCCAGGATGCTTCCCAGGCCGTCTTCGTCGTAATCCGCCTGGTAGAAACGGTAGCCCCGGTACTTGGCGATGTTGTTCATCGAGATGAGTTCGGACCGTCCCTCCGGCAGGAAGGTGATGGCGGACCTGTAGTCGGACGGAGCCATGGACCCGGGATGATAATCAATGGCGAATTCTTCCAGCCGGATGCTGAAGGGGAAGGTCACGTCGCCCCCTTCGTCCAGCTCGAAGGTCGCATTCGCTTCGTCCTGCCGCAGGTGGATCATGCCGCTCCGGCCGGATACATGGGTGACCAGCGCACCCGCCAGGATGACGAGCAGGGCCACATGCAGTCCCAGGGTGAAGGGTTTGCGCGCGTCTGGGCGGGACAGCAGGTACCAGAAACCGGCAACGGCCGCGACACCCCACAGGACGATGAAAACAGGATTGTTGTAAACCCAACGGAAAGCCATCTCGGTTCCGTACAGTTTTTCGACAACCGTGGCAGCCATCATCGCAGTGATGAGTACGGCCAGGATTCCGTAACTCAGGGGTTTGAGGATTTTGGGTGTATGCATCAAATGGATTCGATAAATTTAACGACAGCGTCCCGGTCCGCTTTTTCGAGGTTGTAGAAACGTTCCGCAGACTCGTAGGCGTCGCTCTCCTTGCTGTAGGCGTGCCACATGATCGCCTCCACCACGTTGCGGGCACGGCAGTCGTGAAGGCGGTCGCCCCGGCCCGTGTTCATGGTATGCAGGCCGCGGCCCCACAGCGGCGTGGTGCGGCACCAGGTCCCGTGGATGTCATTCTTCATGAACAGGCGGTGTTGGATGAAGTCGGAGTACGGCCAGATGGTCTGGTTGGCATAGCGGGGAAGCGGCTTGTTTTCGTTCATCGCAGGGCTCCAGTAGTTGTCATCGCCGGTCTTCCAAGAGGGCTTGTGGCAGGACGCGCAGCCCATCTCGGTAAAGAGTTTCTTGCCCCGCTGGACGGACTCGTCGTTGAGGTCGCGGGCGCGCGGGACGGCCAGGCCGCGGTGCCAGACCATGAAGTCGTAGAACTCGTCGGCACTCATCTCCGGGGTGAAATTGTGGTAGGCATTGTCGAACTGGTTGGTGCCGGGACGGAGCAGTTCATAGACCGCCTCGGCCACTTCGGCTTCGGTCACGGTCCCGTCGCCGTCCACATCCACATAGTACGGGGAAGCCGTCCCGGCGTCCATAATTGCATCGATGACCGACTCCGTCTCGGACATCTTCCTGGCCCAGGCGTCGGTCGTGTACAGGAAAGCGCGGTCGGGGCGGGACACATTGGTGATGTTCCAGATCGCATTGGCTCCTGCACCGTCCTGCAGACTGCCGCGGGTCATGGCGTAGGTGAAACGCTTGACCGGCTTGTACTCACCGCGGGCTACGAAGGTGCCGTCGGCCAGATAGCCGTCGCCATACGCTCCCGGCTGCCAGTTGGCGTAGAACGCCGAAGCGGCGAAGTCGTTCGCGGCTTTGTCCCAGAATGCTGGGTTCAGCTCCACGTAGGGCGCTTCTGCACGGTACTGCTCGCGGATGGCCTCTTCGGAGAGCGCGTCGATCAGTCCGGTTCCCCCGATACCGATGGTGCTCTCGAGGCGGAAGCCCAAGGTCTTGCCCATTCCTTCGGCCGTATCGAACGGATTGGGACTGGTATTGAACGCCTCGTAGTCGATGCTCAAGTCCGGATAGATGAGTTCGTAGGCCTCGCCGTCCGCGAATTGGAGGGGGAGACCGCTTTCCATCGCCGGAACGGCGCTCCAGACCAGGTGGATGCCGCTCTCGTCGATCGGGGGCAGGAACGGCTCCGCGGACATGGTCTGCGGCATACCGGTCACTTCGGACACGTACGGTCCGTCATTGCTGCCGGGTTCGTCGGCATAAAATACGACGAGCAGGTAGCCGTTGCTCCATGCTCCGGGACCGTTGGCGACATAGCGGGCCTGCCAATGCCCGTGGCCATAGGCCGGGTGGCAGTCCAGGCAGGACTTGCGCACCGCAGCAGGCCCCAGGCCCTTGAACGGGGCCGTGTTGAGGGTCACATTGCGCTCGAAGAACATTTCGCCATGGTTGAAGGCGCGGGAGAGTCCTTGTGCAGTAACCGCCGGCGTCTCATCCTCATAGCTACCTTCCGTGATGTTGAGGGTCGTTCCCAACATACCGCCCGGATACCATTCTTCGGCTGTGAAATTGCCGACCGCCTGACCGACGTATTTGGCATCGGATTCGGTCTTGCCGCTACCGACGCGGGTGGAATAACGATCGAGCTGGCAGCCCGATACCAGAAGTGCCAGGCTGCACCCGACTGCTAACAACAGTTTATTGTAATCCATATTTTACAGTTTTGAAACCCAATCGGCCGCGTCGTTCAGCAACTCGTCCAGGGCATTGATTTTCTCGATGGCGGTACCGGCCACGGCCGCTTTCTTGTCGTCCACGAAGGCGACACCGGAAAGGATACAGTCATCCAGGGATGCGAGGGCGGCCTGAAGGGCGCTTTCCAGCGCAGGAGCCTTGCTGTATCCGTGGTTCTCCAGGAAGGCCATGATGCTGTTGGCGCTTGCCGAAGCGGCGCCATTCTTGCCGTAGAGGCTGTATTGGATGGAAAGGATGTTGTCCTTGAAATCGACGTAGGACTTCTTGGAATACGGAGACTCGATATAGTCCAGCGATTCCTGGTCGTCGGCCGCCGCATAGTAGGCGGTTCCGATCTTGGTGTTGGCCACCTCGTTGCAAATGTTGGAGCACCCGGCCACGAGGATGTTGGAGACGGCGAACTGCCAGGTTCTGTAGGTACTGCCGGCTTCTCCGGCGGCGAGCAGGTTTTCGCCGTAGGTCATGCCGTTGTCCATCGTGGTATTCATTTCCAATTCTTCTTCTACCAGTTTCACGCGGTCCGCCGGGCATCCGGGGTCCCAGGCGGCCTGGAGCTGGAAGCAATAGTTGCGCAGGTCCTCGGCAACGGCGGCCGCGAAGATCAGTTCGGTCCGGCCGTCCACGCCCAGGGCGGCATCCGTATAGGATTCGCTGAAGCAGGAAGCGCCGCGGGGACTGCCCTCGCGGAAGAGGATGAACTCGATCCCGTGGAAGCCGAGGGCGGAAGCCCCCACGTAGCCTACGGCGGCTGCACCGTCCGCATCCAGGGCGGCAATGGCGCCGGCATTGGACAGGGCATTGCGCAAGGCGTCCAGGTCGAGCGGCCAGGAGTCGATGTGCGGGTCGATCCCGTAGGTAGTGGCGGCTCCGTACAGGAAGGCTTCACTCTTTTCCCACCAGCTGCGGGCGCTCAGGAAGATCGCGCAGGCGGTGCTTACCTGATTGCTGCTGACTGCAGAAGCTTCTTTCATGGCTGTCAGCTGATTGTAAAGCGTTTCGGTCTCGTCGGCCAGTTTGCCGTAGATGTCGTAGATGACGCCGGGGACATACTCCCCGACAGCAGCCTTCAGGGCCTTTTCTTCGGCCGTCAGGCCGGTGCTGATCTTGCTTCCTTCGCACGACATCACCAGCAGGCCCAGGGCCGCGACGGCGAGGATTTTCAGATTCTTTTTCATAATGTTATCGGTTTTGATGGGTTATCTGTTGAAAAATGCCATATAGCAGACGCCCAGGTTGATGGACGGTTCAGGGTTGTAGGCTGCAGGCAGGAAACGGTGGGAGTATTCCGCCTTGATGGCGATCTGCGGGATAGGATAGTAGTTCAGGCCCACGGCGATCCGATGCCGCCTCGTCCAGTCGGCGCGGGGCTGCCCTTCGTCGGGGATATAGGAATTATAATACTCGTATCGGCCGAAGGCAAACAGTTTCCCTCCGCTCCGGACGCCAAACCAGGGCAGGATGTCGTAGCCGGCTTCGAGGCCCGCCGCAACGGCGCCCCTGCCGACGTCGGATTTCTTGTACGGGGAATCGTTGGCGGAACGGTTGCGTTTCATGTAGCTGATGGACAGGGCGTCTCCCACATGGCCGTAATCGGCGTTTCCACGGGTGATGAAACGGCGCCCCTTGTATTCGAAGTCGAACGCCCCGATGGCGGTCCGGCCCTTGACGCCGTAGTAGCGGGATGTCTCTGCAATGGCTTCGTAAGGATAGGAATTGTCCATGGCTCGGCCGTAGAAGCCGCTCAGGGACAGGCGGAGGCCCCGGATGGATTCATTGTCGATGCGCGCGGCGAGCCCCAGCTGGTTGGCCACTTTGAACTCATAGGGGGAACCGGCACCGTTCTTGACAAAATTCTCCGTATTGAACAGGTAGGCGTCCAGGCCGGCGATCACCAGCGCTTCATAGCGCCATGCTCCGGCGCGGCCCCACAGGCTGATGCCCGTGTCGTGCCAGGTGGAGGGCAGGATGGTGTTTTCGCCCTCGGGACGGTACACCGTGAAGAAGTTGAGCGGTTCGTGGGCGTTGTTGAGTCCGCCCACAGGCACCACGATGTGGCCCATGCGCAGGTTCAGCGCCGGGGAGAAGGATTTCTGGATCCAGAACTGCTCCAACGCCACTTCTCCGCCCTTCTCAATCTCGGTTTCCCACTCGCCGGCCTCTTCGAATTCTTTCTCGACGGCCGCTCCGGTGCCGCCATGCTCGAATTCGATTTCGGTCTGCAGGCTCCAGCCCCGGCCAAAGTCATATCCCAGATAGATAACGGCATGCGGAATATCCACCCGGCTGTGGCGCTCGCCCTTGTGGGACGCGGCAGAAGAATAGCGATAGACGTGGTCACTGAAAAAGTTTCGGGAATAGACCGCTTCACCGTATCCGCCTAGGGAAAGGCGGGACTCCGGCATCACCTGGGCGGAGACCGGAAGCGCCGTCAGAAGAACGGCCAGCAGGATTAACATTCTTTTTCTCATAGCCTTTTCTGAATTGGACAACAAAAATATTTAGAAAACCGGCCCGAATCAATCCCCATTTTTTGTGAAACCGGCACGGGCCGTATCCCCATAAATGAGGATACGGCCCGTCCGGGTCCGGGACTTCAACATGCCGGACATATCAGGGATTATCTCTCCCAGACAAGCCCGGGTTAATATCTCGAAATTGGAAATTACGATTTCCCAATCGTAAAACAATAAAAATAAAAACGGCATCTGAATCGTGTCGGATGCCATTTATTCTTTTTCCTGTTGCCTCAGAAATCGCTAGCGCGTCAGCTTGAAGCCCGCATCCACGCTTTTGGCCGTGGACAGGATATTGCCGACCGTAGCGACGCCGGCGCTGGTGCTGATCTTGCGGGCGAACTCGACGACCCGCTGGATGAAGGTCATGAATTTCTCGCCGTTGAACAGGACCTTGCAGCCGTCTGAAGTGACGGACACCTTCCCGTTGAGCTGGAGGAAGGTCAGGGCCTTGCCGAACTTGAGGGTGACGTCATTGCCGTTCTGGACGTAGTTTCCGCCGATGGCGGGCAGTTTGCCGGCCTTGAAGGAGAAGGTCCCGTCGGGATTGAAGGTGAAGGTGGCCGCCCCGGGGGCGATGCCCGCCTTGGCAAGGATGGCGTCCGCCTTGCTTTCGATGGTGCCGACGGCCGCATTGCCGGCCACGGTGCTCAGGACGTTGTCGCCCTTGACGGAAGCGCCGACACCGTTGTAGTTCCAGGTTCCGGTCAGATCGACGGAGGCGCCGGTAACGCCGGAGATGACATTGGTGATCACGTCGGCGACATTGCCGCCACTGCCGCCGAGTACATTCCGAAGGCCGCCGAGAATCCCCTGGGCGTTCGCCGCCGAGGCGAAAAGCATCAGGGCGCCGAGGATGAGTGCTGTCTTTTTCATTATGCTTCGTTTTTGGGTTGATTCCATCCGGGAGCGGAGACGGGATGCTCCAGGCCGTCGGGAGACACCAGCACCACGCCGGCTTCCGGCCGGGCCAGGTGGCCGATGATATCGAAGGTCTGGAAATCGCTCCGGAAACGCTCAAATTGTGCGATCGGGACCACGTAAAGCAGCTGGCAGTCGTCACCGCCGTTCATCGCAGCGGAAACGGGGTCGAGATTCAGCGTCTTGCCCAGCTCGAAACTGCCTCCCTCGAAGGGGATCTTGTCGGCATAGACCTTGACGCCGAGCCCGCTGTCACGGTGCAGGCGCAGCAGGGCGTCCGCCAGTCCGCGCGTCACAAAATAGCCATAAGACGGAGTGATGCCGGTCTCGACAAACTGGCTGACGGTCTGCGGGTTCATTTCAGGCCGCAGATAGGCTCCGACCAGCATCTTGTACTGCTCCAGCGCTTTCCGGTCCGCATCGCCCCGTTCGAACTTGACACGCTCCCGCTCCAGCACCTGCAGGCCGAGATAGGCGGCACCCAGGCGGCCCGACACGCAGATCAGGTCCTTGGATTGCGCCTGCGGACGGGCGGCCGAGACGGCGGCGCTGTGCCGGCCCGCAGCCGAAAGCGCGATGGCCAGGCCGTTGCGGGAAGGCTGGAGGTCCAGGCAGAGCTGCCGGTAACCCTGCTCCTTCGCCGCGGCGGCGATGCCTCCCCAGAGTTCCCGGACCTGCGGGAAATCCAGCTTGGCCGAAACGCCCAGCTGGACGGAAAGCGTCTCCGGACGGGCCATCACCGCGTGAAGCTCTCCCGTCACCCGCAGCACGGCCTTGCGGCCGAGATGCTTGAGCGGGAAATAGACCAGGTCGAAGTCGATGCCTTCCAGCAGCAGGGCGGATGCCGTCGTGATGCATTCCTGCGGCAGGGCTTCGAAATACGGCGGCTCTGCGAAGGGGCGATAACCCGTCCCCTCGAAAAGCTGCCGCAACGCCTCGATGCGGCCCAGTTCCGAGAAACTTTGCGCCATTTATGCAAGATTGCGCAGGAGATTGTTGAGATTGACGCGTTCGTCAATCATCGCGCGCAGCGAATCGATGGGGACGCGCTGCTGCTCCATCGTGTCGCGGTCACGCACGGTCACGCAGCGGTCCGTGAGGGAGTCGTGGTCCACGGTGATGCAGAAAGGGGTTCCGATGGCATCCTGGCGGCGGTAGCGCTTGCCGATGCTGTCCTTCTCTTCGTACTGGCAGTTGAAATCGAATTTGAGCATGTCCATCACCTCCTGGGCCAGTTCGGGCAGACCGTCCTTCTTGACAAGCGGCAGGATGGCGGCTTTGACCGGGGCCAGCGGGGCGGGGATGCGCATCACCACGCGGGTCTCCCCGTTGTCCAGTTTCTCTTCATGCAGTGAGTGCGAGAGGACGGCGAGAACCATGCGGTCCACACCGATGGAGGTCTCGATCACGTACGGGGTGTAGGCGCTGCCTTCCTCCGGGTCGAAGTATTCGATTTTCTTGCCGGAGAATTTCTGATGGTTGCCCAGGTCGAAGTTCGTGCGGCTGTGAATACCTTCCAACTCCTTGAATCCGAAGGGGAAATTGAATTCGACGTCTGTGGCGGCGTTGGCGTAATGGGCCAGTTTCTCATGATCGTGGAAGCGGTAGTTCTCCGTGCCCATGCCCAAGTTGACATGCCATTTCATGCGGTTTTCCTTCCACTTGGCGAACCAGTCGAGCTCGGTGCCCGGCTTGATGAAGAACTGCATCTCCATCTGCTCGAACTCGCGCATGCGGAAGATGAACTGTCGGGCTACGATCTCGTTGCGGAAGGCCTTGCCGATCTGGGCGATGCCGA
>JAEEGL015830251.1_pt1 | contig 10418 bp, 10 predicted proteins | sample 9134231 | NCBI WGS metagenome assembly JAEEGL01 (sample SAMN16246548, study PRJNA631951) | gut metagenome | biome: gut microbiome; feature: rumen; material: fiber-attached | host: Bos | place: Iran: Karaj | collected 2018-10
AGACCGACGTCCACGAATACCACATTGACACCTTTGTTATTGGCGATGACTGGGAAGGCAAATTCGATTTCCTCAAAGACGAGGGGGTGGAGGTGGTATACCTTCCCCGGACGCCGGAAATCAGCTCCACCCAGATCAAGACAGACCTCCACGGCACCAGATAAAGGAACGAGGACCGGCTGACCGGTCCTCGTTTTGCTTTCTGCACATAATCTTCCGAATCCGGAATCCGAGCCCCGGCGCATACTGAACGAGGCGGAGGAAGTCCGCTTCGGAGGCCGGCAGAAAAACCGAACATGACCGGCGGGAAATGGCGACCATTTTCGGTCAGCAGAGACAATTGGCTTCCATGACGGAATTGGCAGGATTCCGGAGAAAGCGGCGTTCAATTCTGTGTCCTTTTCACAAAAATCCCGGAACGCCTTGACACGTTGTGCAAGTGCGTGCTAAGATACCTGCAAATCAAGCTGATTGAGGTGCGGTTATCATCAGTACCCCTGATCCGGGAAAGGCGTCCCATGGGGGAAAGGGAAAACCGCCGAAGGGCCGCAGAACGCCTTTGCTGCGGTTGCCTGGGCCGCCGGAGAACATCCGCCGGACTGCCACGAATTGTGGAGCGCTATTGGCCGGAACAACTGTTGTCGTACCGTCAGCCATGGCCTCGTCCATGACTGATTTTTATTTTCATCATTCATAATTGGAGGAATTTCAACATGAAAAGATTGTTTGCTCTGATGCTTGCGGCTGCCATGCTGCTTGCCCTCGCCGCCTGCGGCGCTGCAGCTGAATCCGCTCCTGCGGCTGAATCTGCTTCCGCTGCTTCTGCCGCCGAGGCCCCTGCTTCCGCCGCGGAGGAAGCCGCTGCCATCCCCGGCCTTGAGGACGGCGTGTTTACCATCGCGATGGAGTGTGCCTATGCACCTTATAACTGGACCCAGACCGACGATGCCAACGGTGCCGTACCGATCAAGGATTCCAGTGACTTTGCCAACGGATATGATATCATGATCGCCAAGAAACTATGCGAAGCCAACGGCTGGGAGCTGGAAGTCATCCGCTCCGACTGGGATTCTCTGGTACCCTCTGTTCAGACCGGCACCATTGATGCCGCCATTGCCGGACAGTCCATGACAGCTGAGCGTGCTGAGCAGGTCGACTTTGCAGGTCCCTATTTCTATGCCACCATCGTCTGCCTGACCAAGGCGGACAGCCCGCTTGCTGAGGCCAAGGGCATCTCCGATCTCTCCGGCGCGAGCTGCACCGCTCAGCTGGCTACCATCTGGTATGATACCTGCCTGCCCCAGATCGAGGGCGCCAACATCCAGCCTGCTGCTGAGACAGCTCCGGCCATGCTTATGGCGCTGGAAAGCGGCCAGGTGGACTTCGTCTGCACCGATATGCCCACTGCGCAGGGCGCTGTGGCGGCTTATCCCGATATGAAGATCCTGGACTTCTCCGGTACAGACGGAGACTTCCAGTTCAGCGAGCAGGAGCGTGCTGAGAACGTCAACATCGGCATTTCCGTCCAGAAGGGCAACACCGCTCTGGTAGATGCCATCAACAGTGTGCTGTCCCAGATGACTGCCGACGACTTCAACAACCTGATGGCTGAGGCGATCAAGATCCAGCCTGTCGGCGAATAATAAAATCAGAATCGAGAGATCCAGGCGAGAGGAGAAATCCTCTCGCCTTGACCCCTGTTCCGGGGAAATCTGATGAAATATCAAAAAGAGAGGAGAGACTGCCGTGAACCAGATCACACAGCTGGGTGCTGATATTGCAAAACTCTGGGGAAAATACGCCAGTTCCTATCTCAGCGGCGTCCGCAATACGCTGGTGCTTGCCTTGGTGGCTACGGTTATCGGCTGCATCATCGGCTTTATCTGCGGTGTGCTCAACACCATTCCCCACGCAAAGACAGACAATCCGGTCAAGCGGTTTGTCCTGGCCCTGATCCGGGTGGTCGTCCGCATCTATGTGGAGGTGTTCCGGGGAACGCCAATGGTGCTTCAGGCGGTTTTCGTGTATTACGGCCTGCCTTACTTCACCAACAATGCGGTTCAGTTCACTAACGTATGGCTGGCGGCTATTCTGGTGGTGTCCATCAACACCGGCGCCTACATGGCGGAGACCGTCCGGGGAGGCATATTGTCCATCGACCCGGGCCAGACCGAGGGTGCCAAGGCCATTGGCATGAACCATTTTCAGACTATGCTCCATGTGATTCTGCCCCAGGCCCTGCGGAATATCATGCCGCAGATCGGCAACAACTTCATCATCAACGTGAAGGACACCTCCGTCATGTTCATCATTTCCTTTACGGACTTTTTTGCAGCCCATCGGGGGGCTGTGGGAGCCACCTATCTCTATTTCCCGTCTGCCACCATTGAAATGCTGGGCTACCTCTGCATGACGCTGGCTGCGTCGTTCCTGCTGCGCTGGTGGGAGAAAAAGCTGGACGGGAGCGACAGCTACTCCCTGGCTACAAATGATCAGCTGGCAACCACCTCCGGCATGATGAATCATCCCGGGAAGGGCAGCAATTTCGATGAACGGAACCTGGAGTACAAGGAAGGAGAGGAGCGCTGAGATGGGAGAGAAGATCCTGCAGGTTAATCACCTGTCCAAGGCCTTCGGTGCCAATGTGGTGCTCCGGGACATTGACTTTACTGTGTCCGTAGGCGATGTGACCTGCATTATCGGAGCTTCCGGCTCCGGCAAGTCCACACTGCTGCGCTGCATAAACCTGCTTGAGACACCCACCTCCGGCCAGATCCTGTTTCACGACAGAGAGGTCACCGGACGGGGCATAAAGGCATCCGCCTACCGCACCAAGGTGGGAATGGTATTCCAGTCTTTCAACCTCTTTGACAACATGACTGTGTTGGAAAACTGCATGGTGGGACAGACCAAGGTTCTGAAGAAGAACAAAGAGGACGCAAAGAATAATGCCATGAAGTATCTGGAAAAGGTGGGGATGGCGCCCTTCATTAATGCCCGGCCCCGCCAGCTCTCCGGCGGACAGAAGCAGCGGGTGGCCATCGCCCGGGCGCTTGCCATGGAGCCGGAGCTTCTGCTGTTCGACGAGCCGACTTCTGCGCTGGATCCGGAGATGGTTGGCGAGGTGCTTTCGGTTATGCGGGACCTGGCCAGGGAGGGCATGACCATGATCGTCGTAACACACGAGATGGCGTTTGCCCGGGATGTGAGCAACCATGTGGTGTTCATGTCTGAAGGCGTGATCTGTGAGGAGGGCACGCCGGAGGCGGTTTTCGAGCACCCTGCACAGGCACGAACCAAAGAATTCCTGAGCCGCTTCCTCAACGGCTGAGATGATCTCAGAAGCGCTGCTGCAAATGCATTTTGCAGCAGCCTTTTTGCTTCCCGAGCATGGATTTTTTCGTGGACAATGCTCGGAATATGTGATAAAATATTTAGACCTATGGAAATCTTCGTCACGGGGGGCGATGCACCGATGCGAACGGACATAATGGGAGTTCCCTTTGACAATGTGACCATGGATGAAGCTCTGGATCGGGCAGAAATACTGATAGAGAATCCGGGCTGCTCCCTGTGCGTAACGCCGAACGCTGAGATTGTTTACGAAGCGATGGATGACCCGGAGCTGCGGGCCGTCCTTTCCTCAGCGGATATGGTGCTTCCGGATGGTGCCGGGGTTGTGCTGGCGGCAAAAATCCTGAGAACACCGCTTAAGGAAAAGGTAGCGGGAATAGAATTCGGAACGCATCTGATGGAACGGCTGGCGGGAACGGACCGAACCGTCTTTTTCCTGGGGGGAAAGCCCGGGGTAGCAGAAACCGCTGCGGAAAAGATGCAGGCGCAATTCCCCGGCCTGAAGGTCTGCGGCGTCCGGGACGGCTATTTTCAGGAGGACGGCCCGGTGATTGAAGCAGTCAACAACGCTTCCCCTGACGTGCTGTTTGTGTGTCTGGGAGCACCAAAGCAGGAACTGTTCATGGCCAGACACCGGGAGACGCTGAAGGCCTCTTTTGCGGCAGGTCTGGGCGGAAGCCTTGACGGCTTTGCCGGAAATGTGAAGCGTGCGCCCCGGTGGATGATCCGCAGCAACCTGGAGTGGCTGTACCGGCTTGCCAGGGAACCATGGCGGCTGGGGCGCATGATGCGGCTTCCCAAGTTTATGCTGCGGGTGCTTGCCCGCCGGATGAAAGGATGAAACCATGGGGAAACTGATTGTATTGGAGGGCACGGATGGCTCCGGAAAGGCCACCCAGACGGCAAGGCTGCTGGAGCGGCTTGAATCGGAGGGCATCAGTTGCCGTACTGTGGAGTTTCCCCGCTATGGAGAGGAATCCTCAGCTCTGATCCGCATGTATCTGGGCGGGGCGTTCGGGGACAAACCCTCGGATGTCAACGCTTATGCGGCTGCCACCTTTTTCGCGGTGGATCGCTATGCGGCCTTCAAGCAGGACTGGGGCGAATTCTACAGGGACGGAGGGCTCGTGCTGGCGGACCGGTACACCACATCCAATGCGGTCCATCAGGGCAGCAAGCTGCCTCCGGAACAGCGCAGGGAGTATTTCCAGTGGCTGTTTGACTTTGAATACAGGCTCATGGGGCTGCCTGCACCGGATCTGGTAATCTATCTGGATGTGCCGGTGGAGCAGACGGAGGAAAACATGCACCGGCGGGAGGCAGAAACGCATACCGCCGCAGATATCCACGAAAAGGATCAGGAATACCTCCGGCAGTGCCGGCTTGCCGCCATGGATGCGGCAGATCAGTTTGGCTGGAAACGGATCCCCTGTACACGAAACGGTGCCATGCGCTCCGTGGAGGAGATCCACAATGATGTATATGCAGCGGCAAAGGAGATTCTGCTATGATCTATATTATTCTTGGAAAAGGCTTTGAAGAGACAGAGGCCGTAGCTCCCGGTGATGTGCTCCGCCGGGCACAGATCCCCATGCAGTATGCCGGTATCGGCGGCAGACTGGTGGAGGGGGCCCACGGGATTACCCTGCAGGCTGACATCACGGTGGAGGAGATGAATCTCCGGGACATGGACATGATCGTTCTGCCGGGAGGCATGGGCGGTGTGGAGTCCATAGAGGCCAGTCCTGCCGCCATGGCGGCTGTGGAATACGCATTGAAGCACGACCGGTATGTAGCTGCCATCTGCGCCGCTCCCACCATCCTCGGCAAACGGGGCTGGCTGGACGGGAAGCATGCAGTCTGCTATCCCGGTATGGAAGGACAGATGGGCAAGGCCGTCGTCCACCCGGAGAAAGAGGCTGTTGCGGACGGAAAACTGATTACCGGCCGTGCGCCGGGGGCTGCCATAGAGTTCGGCCTTACCCTGGCGGGTGCCCTTCCCGGAAGCTTTACTCCGGACGAAGTGGCCTCCTATATGGTGTATGAACGCCGCTAAACAGGCTTTGCGGCAGAGTCTTCGGGCTGAACCGGTTTTCGGAGACGATGAAGCCCTGTGCCAGATGATAATAAAGACACCCTGGTTTGTCCGTGCGAAGACTGTTATGGCTTATATGGCCATGCCGTCGGAACCGGATCTGGGGCCGGTGATTGCGGAAATCCTTGAGCAGGGAAAGACCCTGCTCCTGCCCCGGTGCGAGGCGGAATACCGCCTGTCGGCCAGAAAAGTGACCGGTCTGGAGAAGCTGAATCCCGGCGTGTTCGGTATTCTGGAGCCGGGATCGGAGCTGCCGGCTTCGGCTCCGGAGGAGATTGATCTGGTACTGGTGCCTGGCATGGCTTTTGACCGGGCGGGTCGGCGGCTGGGCCGTGGAAAGGGATATTACGACCGGTTTCTCAGCACCTGTCCCGGCAGATCCATGGGCATCTGCAGACGAATGCTGGAAGAGATTCCGGTGGAGGACCATGACATTCAGATGGATGCGGTGGTCACAGAAGATCAAGTGCTGTATTTTAGAACGGAGGGCGGTACGAAATGAGAAAGAAGCGCGGAAAAGGCGCGGAGGAACCGCTGGAAAACGATATTCTCGCCTATCAGGAGGACCCGGAGACCTACTATGACGAGGAGGTCTATGAGGACGGGTACGACTACGGGGACGAGGAGTACGATGAGGAGTACGACGGCGAGTACGACGATGATGAGTACTACGACGATGATGAGTACTATGACGATGATGAGTACGCTGCCGGAGGATCTCTGCGCCGGACGGCGCTTTATATGCTGGCGGTACTCGTAGCATCGGTACTCCTTGCGGTGGCAGGCTGGTTTATGGCTGATGACGTGCTGGCCCTGACCAAGCCGGACAACGACATTACCGTGACCATAGGACAGGATGATGATCTGGGAGATGTTGCCCAGATCCTAAAGGATCACGGACTGATCCGGTACAAGCTGCTGTTTCTGCTTTACGGAAAATTCAGCCACGCTGAGGAGGATATCCACCCCGGCACCTTTGAACTGAACCAGCAGTTTGACTATCATGCACTGGTCAACGGACTTTCCGCAACCAGTGATACCCGCATGACCGTGACGCTGACTTTCCCGGAGGGATATTCCTGCGCACAGATATTCTCCATGCTGGACTCCAATGGTGTATGCAAGCTGGAGGAACTGGAGGACACTGCAGCCAACTTCGATTTTGACTATGAATTCCTCTCCGACCTGCCTCTCGGGGAACCAAACCGGCTGGAGGGGTATCTGTTCCCGGACACCTATGAGTTTTATGTCGATGACGATCCCGAGCGCGTAATCAACCGTCTGCTGAGCAACTTTGAGGACAAGTTCAGTGACGAGATGATCGAGGCTATCTCCGCACGGAATGAAGACATCCGCAGCCGCATGGAGGAGGAAGGCACTTTCTCCGAGGAAGAGATCGAGGCTGCCATGATGGACATGGGCAAGATCGTGACGCTGGCATCTCTGATCGAGAAGGAGGCCGGCTCGGAGTCTGAGCGGCCCCTGATTGCCTCCGTCATCTACAACCGTCTGACCACACACGTTCACGAGCTGCTGCAGGTGGACGCCACGGTAGAGTATGTGCTGGGTGAGGACCATGAGGGGCCGCTGACCGAAGCGGACTTGGAGGTGGAGAGTCCCTACAACACCTACCTGAACAAAGGACTTCCCCCCGGACCCATTGCAAACCCGGGCCTTGCCAGCCTGATGGCGGCCATTTATCCCAAGGATACCGACTTCTTCTTCTACGCTCTGTCCGAGGATGGAGACCATGAGTTCTTTGAGACCTATATGGATCAGCAGGACTATCTGATGGGGATCATCACAGAGGCTCCGGAATACGAGCCAGAGCCAGAGCCAGAGCCAGAGCCGGCACCCCTGCCGGGGGATCAGCTGGAGGATGGAGAAGGATTTGAGCAGGTTCCCGTAGACGGAGAGGAGCCGGAGGATGGTGAGTAAGCCGGAACTGCTGAGCCCGGCAGGAGATCCCGAACGGCTGCAGATGGCTGTGCGCTACGGTGCGGATGCGGTATACCTGGGCGGCAAAGCTTACGGTATGCGGGCTAAATGCGGGAACTTCAGCGACGAAGAACTGCAGGAGGCTGTCCGATTCTGCCACCAGCGGGGTGTGAAAGTCTACGTCACCGCCAACATCCTGGCCCGTACCGCGGAGATCCGGCAGATGCCGCCTTTCCTGGAAATGTGTCAGGATGCCGGGGTGGACGCCTTCATTCTGGGGGATCTGGGCGTTTTCAAGACTGCAGAAAAGTATGCACCGAAAGTGGAACGGCATATTTCGACCCAAATGGGTGTGGTGTCCGCAGACACGGCGCGGGCCTGGTATGACATGGGCGCCGCACGGGTGGTGCTTGCCCGGGAACTGAGCTTTCCGGAGATCCGGGATATCAGGGAGAACATCCCGAGAGAACTGGAGATAGAGGCCTTTGTCCATGGGGCCATGTGCGTGAGCTTTTCCGGCCGATGCCTTTTAAGCAATTATCTGGCAGGCCGGGACGCCAACCACGGCGCTTGCGCGCAGCCATGCCGATGGAAGTATGCGCTGATGGAGGAAAAACGTCCAGGCGAGTATTTTCCCATTGAGGAGGATGACGGCGGGGCCTACATCATGAACTCCCGGGATCTCTGCATGATTGACCACATTCCGGAGCTTATCGATGCCGGCATCAACTCCTTCAAGATTGAAGGAAGAGCCAAATCCGCCTACTATGCCGCCTGTGTTACGCACGCCTACCGTCACGGCATCGACGCCGCAATGGCCGGCCAGCCGCTGGATCCGGTCTGGCGGGCGGAGGTGGACAAGATCAGCCACAGATACTACTATGAGGGCTTCTATTACGGACAGCCCCAGTCGGGCCAGTTCTACGATGATGCCCGGTATATCCGGGACTGGGACGTAGCGGCATATGTGGTGTCCTGCGACGGGGACGGAAACGCTGTTCTGACCCAGCGGGGCCGGTTCTGGAAGGGCGACACCCTGGAGTTGCTGATTCCAGGACGGAAGCCTGTGGCGTTCACGGTGGGAGAAATGCAGAACGCGGATGGCGAATCCATCGACTACTGTCCCCATCCGGAGATGGAGATCCACATGACCCTGCCAGTCCCTGCGCCGGAATACGCCATCCTGCGGAGGCAGTCTGATGACAAGACCAGAAAATGACAGACAAGTCCAGCGCGCCGGAGTTTCTCCCCGGCGCGCTTTTCTGATGATAATCCATACAAAAACGAAGCGCAAACAGCCCGCAATTCCATAATATCCGTCATTGTAATTTTAACGGGAATTCAGTATGATAGGAGAAAACCAACTTTCCAGCGAAAAGAGGAATGCCACATGCAACACCAGACAGTCATTGTGCTGGATTTCGGCGGGCAGTACAATCAGCTGATAGCCCGGCGGGTTCGGGAGTGCAGCGTATACTGCGAGGTCAGGCCATATACCACGCCCCTGGAGGAGCTCAGATGTATGGATCCCATCGGATTCATCTTCACCGGCGGACCGGGCAGCGTCTACGCGGCGGACGCACCCCTGTGCGATCCGGCGATCTTCACACTGGGTGTGCCGGTGCTGGGAATCTGCTACGGCTGCCAGTTCATGGCTCACACTCTGGGGGGCCGGGTCACGGCGGCCCAGGCGGATACAGCCCGGGAGTACGGCAAGACAAAGACCGTTTTTGATACGGACTGCCGGCTGTTCCGGGGGCTTCCGGCGGAGGGCGTCACCTGGATGAGCCATGGAGACTACATGGCCAAAGTGCCAGAGGGATTTGCGCTGGCTGCCCATACGGACGCCTGCCCCACGGCGGCTATCTGCGACGAGAGCCGGGGCTTTTACGGCGTCCAGTTCCACCCGGAGGTTAACCACACGGAAAACGGCCTGCGGATGATCCGAAACTTCCTCTATGAGGTCTGCGGTGCGTCGGGCGACTGGACCATGGGCGATTACTGCAAAACGGCCGTCCGGGAGATTCGTGAGAAGGTGGGAAGCGGCAAAGTGCTCCTGGCTCTCAGCGGCGGTGTGGATTCCTCCGTGGCTGCAGCGCTGCTGGCGGAGGCAGTAGGAAAGCAGCTCACCTGCGTGTTTGTGGATCACGGCCTCATGCGGAAAGACGAGGGCGACGAGGTAGAAGCCGCCTTCTCCCGCTGGAACATCCGTTTTATCCGGGTCAACGCGGAGACGAGATTCCTTCTGAAGCTGGCCGGAGAGGCGGATCCGGAACGGAAGCGCAAGATCATCGGCGAGGAGTTCATCCGGGTCTTTGAAGAGGAAGGGCAGAAGATCGGGGCCGTGGACTATCTGGCCCAGGGGACGATCTACCCCGATGTGATCGAATCCGGCGCCGGGGACGCGGCGGTGATTAAGAGCCACCACAACGTGGGCGGCCTGCCTGATTTTGTGGACTTCCGGGAGATTCTGGAGCCCCTTCGGATGCTGTTCAAGGACGAGGTGCGGCAGCTTGGCCGGGAGCTGGGACTGCCGGAATACCTGGTTCGCCGACAGCCCTTCCCGGGGCCGGGCCTTGCCATCCGGATCATCGGGGACATCACCAAAGAAAAGGCCGACACCCTGCGTGAGGCAGACGCCATCTTCAGGGAGGAGATTGCAAACGCCGGGCTGGACACGGAGATCAATCAGTATTTTGCGGTGCTGACCAACACCCGGTCCGTGGGCGTCATGGGCGACGGACGCACCTATGATTATACACTGGCCCTCCGGGGCGTTACTACCTCGGACTTCATGACCGCGGACTGGGCCAGGATTCCCTACGATGTGCTGGATCGGATCTCCGTGCGCATCGTCAACGAGGTCTCCGGCATCAACCGGATCGTCTATGACATCACATCCAAGCCGCCGGGAACCATAGAGTGGGAGTAGAACGTAAAGGCTTGCTGGTTGCACAAAAAACGCCGAAAAGCCCTGTAATTACAGGCAATTTAGGGTTTTGACGAGTTAGCGGGAATGGTGCCGTGCAAC
>JAEEGL015926739.1_pt1 | contig 10418 bp, 7 predicted proteins | sample 9134231 | NCBI WGS metagenome assembly JAEEGL01 (sample SAMN16246548, study PRJNA631951) | gut metagenome | biome: gut microbiome; feature: rumen; material: fiber-attached | host: Bos | place: Iran: Karaj | collected 2018-10
CTTGAAGTGCTGGAGGCATCCATAGACCTTAAGGAAATTGAGATAAACGAGACTACCATGGAGCTTGAGGAAAGTCGTGAGACCAGGATCAATCAGTATGAGAGCATGAAGGCGAGGATACGCTTCCTTTACGAAGGCGGAAGCGATGGGTATCTGACCATTCTTTTCTCTGCGGAGGATTTCGGTGAATTTTTGAACTATGCCGATTACATAGAAGCTCTTTCTGCATACGACAGAAAAATGCTGGATGAATATGTGCAGACAGAGCATGACATAGAGGAAAAAGAGGCAGAGCTTGAGGCAGAGATGGAAGAGCTTCAGGCAATGCGTGAAGAAGTCGTTGAGGAACAGAACAGGGTAAACGGACTGATAAGCATCACTGCAGAGAACATAGCCATAACCGCGGATAACATAAATATGACACAGGCGGCAGCGGATGCCTATGAGGCGGAAGTGGACAGAAAGGCTGCCGAGGCAGCAGCGGCAGCAGCTGAATATGCGGCCATTAAAGCACAGTATGAGGAAGAGCTGAGGCTGTCAAGACTGGCAGCACAGTCCGCCTGGAGGAATATATCAGAGGTTACGTTTGCGGAAGGTGACAGGTATCTTCTGGCCAACTTGATATACTGCGAAGCCGGAGCTGAGCCTTATGCAGGTCAGCTGGCGGTAGGTGCGGTTGTAATAAACAGGCTTCTTAGTTCCAGGTATCCTGACACAGTGACTGGCGTGATATATCAGTATAAGCAGTTTTCGCCTGTGCTTGACGGACATCTGGCGCTTGCATTGGCCAATAACAGGGCAACGGCAAGCTGCTATCAGGCAGCGGATGAAGCTATGAGCGGCAAGACAAATGTGGGGAATTGCCTGTATTTCAGGACACCTATAGAGGGGCTTACGGGATTACAGATAGGCCATCACATATTTTATTAGAAAAAGGCTTTATTTTATGTGTATTTTTATGTAGAATTATACACAGTTGGTTTACGAAAGTTGGAGAATAATGCGGGGGGCAGTATATGGAAAAGTTACCGGTTCTTTACCGAAAGCGGCTTATCCCGCTTGAATGTGTGCAGCTTAAGGATGATGAGATCCTTGAATGCAATGACGAAGTCATACTTACAAAATGGTCTGCACTTAAGCCCAAGAAAGACCTGCATCATGGTTATTCCTGCTATTTTCGCAATAAAGGGTACAAGGTAAGCAAGTTCTATACCGCGGACAATACACTTATGTACTGGTATTGTGATATAGTGGATTTTGACTACAATGAAGAGACTAACGAGCTTGTAGTTACGGACCTGTTGGCAGATGTGATAGTTTATCCCGATGGTTTCGTCAAAGTGGTTGATATAGACGAGCTGGTAACAGCACTTGATGAAGGGCTTATAACACTTGACCAGCTCAAGAATTCGCTTACCGGTTTGGATAGCCTGTTACAGTCGATATATAACGACAAGTTTGATCTTTTAACAATATATATTGACAGGGCGGAACAGAATGAAGAAGCCCTGAGCTAAGTTATTAATTCAAAAATCAAAAATAAAGAGGAGGAATCAGAATGAAAAACAAAATTGCTAAGATTGTAGGCCTTATGGCTGCAGCAGTTCTTTCACTGTCTGTATTTGCAATGCCTACACAGAAAGCCGCTGAGGTTGATGCGGCATCTGCAGCGACAGGAACTTATATCAGTGAACTTACGGGACTTCCCATAAGTGCCGCACTTAAGAACCAGCGTCCTGTGGCTATTATGGTGGACAATGAGAAGACGGCACTTCCCCACTATGGTCTCAATCAGGCAGATATTGTATATGAGATGATGAACAGTACAGCTAATGGCCGTATCACCAGACTTATGGCTATCGTTAAGGATTATGCTTCCATTACACAGTTCGGTAATGTAAGAAGCACAAGACCTACCAATGTAATCCTTGCCTGCGAGTACAACGCTATCCTTATCCACGATGGTGGTCCTTACTACATCAATCAGTTCCTTGCAGATCCTGCAAGCAACAACTTAAGCGGCGGCTTTGCTCGTTACTCAAACGGAAAGAAATCTGAGTTTACAGAGTATGTAACATATAATGCATACACCAATCCTAAGACCGGAAAGACATATTCAGGTCTTGCACAGCGTCTTGCTTCATCAGGATACAGCACAACATACAATCAGTACTACATGGGTTCAGGATTTAACTTTGCACCTGTAGAGTACAACCTGGGGGCAGGTTCTGTTGCAGCTACATCCGTATCACTTCCTTTCCCTCACAACAGCAGTGCTCTTTACTACAATGCAGGAACAGGAACATATGATTATTCCGAGTATGGCAAGGCTCACAACGATGCACTTACCAACCAGAGAACTACTTTTGAGAATGTCCTTATCCTTAACTGTGATTATGTACAGCTTGATAACCACGGCTACATGGCTTACTACATCCTTGGTGGCAATGTTGGTTACTACCTCACAAACGGAAAGGCTATTCCTATCAGCTGGGCAAAGGCAGCAGCAAACTATCCTACAATTTATACAAACAGCCTTACTGGTCAGCCTCTTGTTATCAATCCTGGTAAGACATATATTGCAATCGTTCCTTCAGATGTATGGAGCAGCCTTGCTATAAAATAATTTGTCAGAACTGTTGATGAACTGTTAATATGGAAGACAATAAGAATACATTAGAAAAACATTCAAAGAGAAAGGGGTGCCCGAAGATCTTCAGGCACCCCCTTTTGGGTTTATTTTGCATAATAGCGGGAGCGTTGCTGCTCCTGCTTCATTATATGATGCCCGAATATGGATTTGATACGCCTTTCTTTACTGAAATAAACAGTCCTGAGGAAGTGTTAAGAACCTCTGATGGATTGCTCATGATAAATGCAGGGTATTCGACTCTGTATTTTGTTGATGAGGAACAGGAGAAAATAGACCATATTATAAGCATTGCTGATATGAAAGATGGCAAAAATTCTTTCATAGATTATGTGACACAGGGCGATGATGACAATGTTTATGTACATATTGCGGTAACGAATGACAGTCAGAATAAGATTATGTCGGAGCGCATATGTGAGTATGACGGAAATGGTAGATATCTGCGCGATATAGTGTCGTTTCAGTACAGTGAAAAAGATAAAAAACAGACCGGTGAAGAGCATATACGGGCTGTAAATTACAAAGATGGAATAATTTCATATGTGTATAACTATAATGGGAAGAATACTATCGTCAGTGTAGGAACGGATGGTTCCGCGAAGAGTATAGCTGAAATAACCTGCCCTGATGGTCTGGATATATTTAGCGTCTGTTATGCAGGGGGAGACTACATTGCTGTGCTTACCGATGCCTCTGTAGCATGGATAAGGAACGATGGAACTGTAGAGTTAATGATTGATGCTGAGTTTTCGCTTTCTGATATAGAGGAGGAAAGTGGCTTTTACCCGTCCGAAGTCCACTATGCAAACGGTTATATTTATCTTACGGAAGGGCTGTTTGACAACTATATGTGGATGCTGGGAGACGATGGTTTTGAATATTGTAAGTCCACGTGGGATTATGTGGAAGATGATGACGAGGGCTTCTTTGATGGAAGCATATATGAAATCAACGGAGTGGATGATGTGTTGTATATTGCCGTAGAAGATACTATGGTGATCGACAGGGGCGACTCGTATGAATATTTTGAACCGGTATACGACCTGCCTGTAAAGTATGTTCTGATGACATTATTGCGCCTGATACTGCCTGTTCCGGCTATATTGCTGCTTCTGTATGGCATAATATGCGATATTGCTTTTCTGCTTGGCTACAAGAATTCCATAATGCTTAAACTTTTAAGAGTATTGCTTCCTTCGGCGCTTCTTATGTATGCAGGCTTAAGCGTCGTGCTGATATATACTACCTACAGACTGAATGTAAATAATAATGCGGCAATGGTAAGGATGACGAGTGCCTTTATTTCAAAAGAATTTGACGGTGATGAGATAGCCTCGCTTGAGACTGTTGATGTGGAAAGCGCAAAGAAATGCGAAGCATATTATGACAAGATTGAAGGAATAGTAGATGAGATAGAGGCTGACTGGACAAATGAATGTTCCATAAGTGTACTAAAACCGAGCGGTTCGGGCACAATGGTCACTCTTGCAACTTCACGGGGAAAATGTACGCCTTTTTCCGCCGGATATGATTTTGACAATATGATGTCAGACGAGGAAAGCACTGTTGAATATAATTCATTCGGTTTCGACGATGATTATAAAGATGTTTTTACAAAGATTTTTGACTCGGAGGGAAATCCGGTAGGCGTAGTGGCAATCTCAATGTCACTTTCGGCTATAAAAGAAACCCGGAATGAGATGCTTAAGGATGCGATGCTCATGGTGCTGGTCTTTGCGGTAATAACGACAGTTATAGTATGGATAATCTGCTATTTTATCTCAAAATCACTTAAGGAAGCGGGCAATGCCATATCCAGAGTGGCTTCCGGGGACTTCAATGCACGCATACAGAAAATCCCTGATGATGAGATCGGTGTTATCTGCACCGGCGTCAACGAAATGGCATCCCAGCTAAATGAGATGTTTGACCAGAAGGATAAGAATGAAAAGTTTTACTATAAATTTGTGCCGGAACAGTTCAGGGAGCTGCTGCATAAGGACAGTTTTACTGATCTGGAACTGGGTGATGCAGAGAGTACTGACTTGACGGTCCTTTTCTGCGATATCAGGTCATTTTCGCTTAATTCAGAAATGATGACCGCAAAGGAAAATTTTGAATTTGTTAACGTGATTTACGGAATAGCAGGCCCTATAGTGAGGGAACACGGTGGTTTTGTAGATAAGTATATCGGTGATGCCGTCATGGCACTTTTTCAGAGTGCGGATGATGCCATTGCAGCAGGCAAGGAACTGTACAGCCGGATCGTACTGGACAAGAGTACGGCTGAACGTCTGGGAATGTCTGCCATCAATATAGGCGTGGGCATACATTCGGGAATGGCTCGTATCGGAATAGTGGGCGAGGATGAGAGAATGTCAGGTACAGTCATTTCAAATACGGTAAATATTTCTTCAAGGCTTGAGTCGCTTACGAAACAGTACCATACGGCGATGATCATAACAAAAGATACGCTTGACCGCATGACGGATCCGGATTCGCTTCAGACAAGGTATCTCGGTATGGTACAGGTAGCAGGCGTAAACGAAGTAAAGGCTATATACGAGGTGTTGGATGCCCTTGATCCTGAGCGGCGTGAAGAAAGGATACGCACAAGGGATGATTTCAAGGAAGGTGTAAGGCTTTTCCACCTTAAAGAGCCGGAGAAATCTGTAGAGTATTTTAAACGGGTGAAGGAGGCGTCAGCAAACGACCCTGTGGTAGATATATACATTGAGTACATAGAGGAATTTATAGAAAGCGGGCATAAAGATAATTATGTCTTCAGATTCAACAAAAAATAATAATAAAGCTTTTAATAAAGCGCTTGATAATTTTGCATTCGATATGGCGGGGCGCGGTGCGGTCCGTCATCTTTTTGATATTGGCATGTCCGTGGCAGAAATCCATGATGAACTGCTTTATCCTGTGCCGAAAGAAAAAATACGGGAGGAAATATGGGCTTATCTTTTGGAGACCGGTGTGGTGCTTTTGGAAGAGCCGGGTGAAAAACACAGAACAGTTCAGTACGAGTTTGTGAAAGAAACAAACGAATACGGAAGGGTGAGTTTCAGGCGGGTGGAAAAGAGTGTGGAAAACGGGGCAGGTACTGACAGTTCCGGTCACGAGTCCCTGTCGTCTGATTATATCAGAGTAGAATTCGGAAAGCTGCGGTATAAGGATCCTGAAGAATTTGAAAGAAAGCTTATGAAGCTGGAAAGCTGTGACAGGACATATATAACAGACCTTCCCTGGCCGCTGCAGCCGGTATGGCACCGGAAGGATGAGCGGATGGGGAAGATACTGAAAGTGTTTGCGGAAGGTATGAGCGATGGCTAACCTTGAAAAAATGACGGTTGTTGCGTTATAATATGGCTTGTTATTATGTAACCTATTGAAACTTCCCACATATAGTCTGTGGAAAAAGAACGACGACTCGCATATGCACCGGAACCGATGTTAATACCGCATCGTGATTGTCCCGGTGCAATTGCGAGTGTCGTTCTAACGGGTTCTGTGAGTGGGAAGTTTAACTTACTGAAAGTAGAATCGCAGAAGAAAAAATGTCACCAAAGAAGAAAAAAATGCCCGCATGGGAAAAACTTGATAATACGGCACTGCTCTTTCCTGTTATTGCGACTGAGGGAATGAGCAATGTTTACCGTATCTCTGCCACGCTTACGGAAGAGGTGGATCCCGAGGCGCTGGTTGAGGCTCAGGACAAGGTGCTTTCCCATTTCCTGAATTTCAGGATGAGGCTAAGGTCCGGAGTTTTCTGGTACTACTTCGAAGAAAATGACATGAAATATCCCGAGGTGAAAGAAGAAAATGATTTCCCGGGGTCCTATATAAATAAAAGCAAGAACAATCAGTATCTTTTCAGGGTTACTTATTACAAGAAGCGGATCAATCTGGAAGTTTTTCATGCCCTTACTGACGGCTTCGGCGGACTGGTATTTTTCAAGGAGCTGCTGTATCAGTACCTTCGTATAAAACATCCGGATATACTTAATGTGGAAAAAGACCAGATTTCTTCCGGCATTTTCCTTGACAAGGAAGACAGCTATCTGAGGAATTTCAAGCAGTCTAAGGACCATAGTGCGGCTTATAAGTCAAAAAAGGCCATTACCCTTAAAGGCGAAAAGCTGCCTAACGGAACAATGGGTGTAATCCATTGTTATCTTCCTTTTGTTGAAATGAAGGCTGCTGCTAAAAAATATGGTGTCACCCTGAATCAGTTTCTGGTGGGCACTTATGTTTATGCTATATATAAGGAATACCTTAGGGGGGATGTGGCAAAGACTCCCATAAACTGGTGTGTGCCTGTGGACTTGTGTTCATACTACAAGTCGCATACGCTTAAAAATTTCTTCGTAATGATATCTGCAATCTTCAGGCCGGAGAAGGAAGATTACAGCTATGAGGAAGTCCTGCACATTATTGCAGACTGTCTGAAGAGCCAGATAAATCCTGAGCATCTGAATGACATACTTTCCTACAATGTTTCAAACGAGAAGAATAAATTCCTGCGGCCCATACCGTTGTTTTTAAAGAATATTGCCATAAGGCATGTGTATGAAGCTACGGCTTTCGGTACTTCATCTACCCTGACGAATGTCGGGAAGGTAGAACTGAGGGAACCCTATGAACCTTATGTTGAGCATTTTTATGCAATGCTGTCCATGTCAAAGGGGCAGAATATGAAGGGTGCCGTGGTTACCTACAAGGATACCATGATACTCACATTCAGTACCATACTTGCGGATCTTTCGATACTTCGGACATTTTTTGCCTGCCTCAGGGACGAAGGCGTGCGTGTTGCCGTAGATACAAACGGAGTATGGGAATAGAGGTACTAGTTTGAGCAAAAAAGAGAAAGCAGAAAAAAAATCAAATAAAAAGATAAAAGCTGCAGCTTCCCTTAAGTCTGAGGAGAATGTGCGTTCTGTTAAGAAGTGTCCCCAGTGCGGCATAATCCTGCTTCAGGGCGGGGACACCTGTCCTTTCTGCCACTGTGTGCCGGAAGATCAGGATGAGGAAACTGTCGCTCAGATAAAGAAGACTTTCGGATCCGGTGCACCTTACCCGGATATCATGAAGAAGCAGAGATTGGTCCGTTTTGCTTTGAGGCTGATACTTTTTATCATGATAGTTATAACTGCGACATCCGTAGCCCTGAATTTCGCTTTCACGCCTACAATATGGTGGTCCCTGATAGTAATGGCAGGCATGATATATGGCTATGTTATGCTTGATTACTGGATAAAGCATGATGCGGGATTTGCCAATAAGATAGGTGTGCAGATTTTTGTCTCTATACTGTTCATATTCTTGGCAGACTACCTGACAGGCAACAGGGGCTGGGCACTGCAGTGGGTAATACCAAGCATAATTCTGTTCGGGGATGCGGTAGTCTTTTTCCTGATGCTCTTAAACAGGAGCAGATGGACCAGCTATCTGCTTCTGCTTATACTGATGGAGCTGGCCGGGGCTACGATACTGTTCCTATTTTTCGCAGGTTATATACAGAACGGGCTGCTCGTCATAATCTGTATAGCCATCACATCAGTATTCCTGCTGGCGACCGTAATATTCGGCGATGCCAAGATAACGACAGAGTTAAAGCGACGATTCCATGTTTGATCATTATATGATTCACCAGCCGAAAGTACTTTCTCACACGCAAGCAAGCTTGCGGTGGGAGAAAAGTATTGGAGGCGTCACCCACATGAGGACGAAGTGGGGCGCTTAAGCCACACGACAGTCCGAATGTGGGGAGGATTGTGGGAGTGCGTAGCGCGGAACATCCGTGTTCATTATGTGTAACCATAGCTTCCTGGGAATGGTATGTGGTGAGCGGGAACTGTTTTATTATTATATAAAGGATTCATGACATGCAGACAGCTGATAATGAAGCAAGCCGATTAGGCAAGACGGCGTTGCAAGTAGTAAAAATGATAAACAGCCTTCCAGGTGCGTCAGATCCTGATGCCAAGCTGCGGAAGTATGAGCGTGAGCCTGCATGGAAGTGTCCGGAAGGCTTAAAGCTTACTGAGCTTGACTTGGGAATGTTCAAGGCGAGTCTTTTGCAAAGCTGTGCTTCCGACGGCGTGATACTGCAGCTTCACGGTGGCGGGTACTATGAGCCAATGCATAATCTTTATCATGATACAGCGGCTTTATATAATAAACTAAGCGAAGGCTATGATATTCTTACACCAGACTACAGGGTGGCCACGGAAGCACCATTCCCTGCTGCACTGGAGGATGCACTGTGTGCATACCGATGGATCAGGGAGCATGGGTATTCCCTGGATAAGATCATTTTTGCAGGAGATTCAGCTGGGGGTGGACTGGTGTTGGGGCTTACATTGTATCTTAAGGATCATGACCTTCCTTTACCTGCCGGCATTATTACCATGTCTGCCTGGACGGACCTTACCGGCAGCGGAGAATCATACACGACAAAATTTGATATCGATCCGATTTTCGGCGGAACCAAGGATTCCCTTATATACAAGAATGACTATTATATAAATGATTCTCCGAAAAATCCGTATATTTCACCTGTATTCGGAGATATGACAGGATTTCCGCCTATGCTTATGCAGGTGGGGGATCAGGAAATGCTTTTGTCTGATACTCTGACTGTCGCAGAGAATGCAAAAAAGTCAGGGGTGAAGGTTAAGCTTCATGTATATCCGGGCATGTTCCATATCTTCCAGATGGGCTTCACTCTTTATCCGGAGTGCAAGGCTGCATGGGAGGAAGTAAGGCGGTTCCTCAGGGTGATGAAGAATTTTGGGATAGAAGAGGTCCCGAATAGTGAGCCATAATAGTTCAGAAAACTATGTGTTTTCTGTTACGGGTTTTCATCGTCAATTTTACCCTTCAGTATGCATTTAGTAGTAAGTGTTTCGGAATGGACAGTATGGTTTCGGCTAAATTTCTTGCATCTGTGACATAAGCAGATTGGGATTGTATAGAATAGCGACAAGGATTAATAATGGAACAGAATATAAAATATATCGACATAGGTCTTAATCTTTTCAATGAACAGTTTAGTGGGCGTGAAAACGAGATGGTTGAAAATGCCCACGCAAAGGATGTTAACTTTATCATAACGGGCTCTTCTCTTAAGAGTTCTCGTCTGGCAGCGGAGTTCTGTGAAAATAATCCGGAAAAAAACATATATTTTACCGCAGGTATTCATCCTCATGCGGCAAGGAATTGTGACGATAATACCCTGAATGAGATCAGGGACATCCTGACCGGCTATGGCAGATCTGCTGTGGCTGTGGGAGAGTGCGGCCTGGATTATGACCGAATGTTTTCGCCGGCGGATGTTCAGAGAAATGTTTTTGAAGAGCACATTGTTCTGGCGGAGGAACTGGGGCTTCCGCTTTTCCTTCACGAAAGGAGTGCGGCGGAAGATTTTACAAAGATACTGTCAGGACATCCCGAAGCTGCAAAGCGTGCTGTGGTACACTGCTTTACGGGAGACCGGGCAACGGTTGAAAAGTATCTGGGGCTTGGCTGCATGATAGGAATTACCGGCTGGGTTTGTGACGACAGGAGAAATGCAGAACTGCTTGATGCATTGGAAGTGATTCCGGCAGAACGGCTTATGGCAGAAACTGACGGCCCGTACCTTTTGCCAAGAGGAATTAAGGGTCTTAAAAATCCCAATGTTTCGGAAAATATCATTTACGTAGTAAGGAAACTTGCAGAAGTGAAAGGGATTGAGGAAGAAGAACTGAGGGAA
>JAEEGL010524305.1_pt1 | contig 10417 bp, 11 predicted proteins | sample 9134231 | NCBI WGS metagenome assembly JAEEGL01 (sample SAMN16246548, study PRJNA631951) | gut metagenome | biome: gut microbiome; feature: rumen; material: fiber-attached | host: Bos | place: Iran: Karaj | collected 2018-10
GAGAGCACCGGCGATTTGAAAAATCGCCGCAAGCGATATGAAGCTTGCGACGACGAGGAGCTGGTGGTCAGGCTCGAGCCGCTTAGGCGCTTTGCGCCACGCGGCGCGCCTGCGGCGCCCCTCAGTTATAGCGCCCCGGTTTGCCGCCTGCGCGAACAAACCGGGATGCGCAGTTGTCAGTTCGATTCGGTCCGGGTAAAGACGAAAACGAGATACCCGAATGGGTATCTCGTTTTCATGGAGCTGGTGGTCAGAATCGAACTGACAACCTGCTCATTACGAAAGCCTAAGGCTCGGTTTTGCCATGTTTTCGGAGATTCCCGGAAATGGCTTGATAACAAGGGTTTTCGGTGCTTTAGCTTCACGCATCTCAACGGAAAAAGGGGCAAATCTGTGCATTTTTGTTGACCATTTGTTGACCATGGTCAACAGCTTTTACGCTTAGGAGGTGAAGTGAAGCGCCTAAAAAAATATTTCGCAAAAAGATGATTTCTGGGCTCGCGAGCACCGCAGAGGATTTCCTCCCCCGGGAGGACCCGCGAAGATCTCCGGCCCGATCCGCGCCGAGCTCCTCCCGGGTTTTACTCTTTTTCTTCCGGCGCCGGATCCGCCACATATTCCATGATATCCCCGGGCTGGCAGCCGAGGATCTGGCACAGCCGGTTGATCGTCTGGTAGGGGATCTCCGCGTTTGTGCGGAAGTCCTGCAGCGTCTTTTGTCCGAAGATGTTCTCCTTCCTGATCCGCGTGGTGTTATAACCGGCGGCCTTAAGCGCTGCCATGATATCGCCTTTATACTTGATCGCCATGGTGTTCATCCTTTCGAGGTATTTGCCGGGCGTCCGGTTAAAGAGCCCCTCCTCCCAGCGTAATCATTATAGCACATAATATAAACTAAAATCAAGTGCAATATTACACAAAGATTTAGTTTAATTCTTGTGCACTATTACACTAAAAAATTGTGCAATTATGTATTGACAACACTAAATAATAGTGCTAAAATAATAACTGTCAGGAGGCCGAGGGGATCGGATGCACACCGGTGGAAAGTGTACCGCCTCAATGGGAGCCGGAGTAACCTAAACAAGCCCGGACAACCCGAGCCCCTCGCCCCGATAAACTGAAAGGAGCAATCACCATGTCAGAGAGAATGATCGAAAACCGCATCCGCAAGCTGCAGGAGCTGGAGGCCCAGCAGAAGGAGATCGAAGCCGCTGCCGACGCGATCCGCGCAGAGCTGAAGGCCGACCTCGAAGAAAAAGGCGTCGAGGAGCTGAAAACGAAAAACTTTATTATCCGCTGGAAGGAGATCGTGAGCAGCCGCCTGGACGGCAAAGCCCTGAAGGCCGCCCTCCCGGATGTGTTCGCAGCTTACAGCAGAACGACCAGCACGCGGCGCTTCACCGTTGCATGAAAAAAGAGCCCATACAGTAGGCGCCGACCAAAGCATCACTGTATAGAGCTCCTCACCCACCGGAGCGGGCAAATACATTTTAGCCGCCCGCTCCGCTTTTGTCAAGAACAGGAGGAAAACCAATGGAAAAAGACAAAACCGCGCTGCACCTCGTTGACGATCTCGGCGAGCTGGAGATCGACCTGCAGACCCTTTTCGCGCTCTGGGATTCGATCCGAGATCCGCTTTTCGACCATCCGTTTGAGGATCCCTACCGCGCAGAGCAGATCGCTCTCGCCCTGGAGCAGGCCAGTCCCCTGGCTCGCGCCGTTGATCATTATTTCGCCCGGTGCCTGAATGCCGCCGCAGATCTCCGGCAGACCGCAGAGGAAAAGCTGCTCGCGTGATCGGTTCCGGTTCGCTCACCCGTCCCCCGGGTGGGCCTTTTTTGTTTCCTGAGCAGCTCCGCACGTGGGCCCTTCGGCGGAGGAGCTTCTCAGCTCCTCCAGGCGGATCACCGTCCGCTCCACGCTGCTGGTGCCGGTGTTCCGGAAGGCCGTGAGCCCGGTTCCGCGATAATAGCTGATGTGATCGGAGAAATAGGCCTTTAGCTTTCGGTTTTTCCGTAGGGCAGCAATCCCGAGCCGGGCGCCACTCTTTACCTCTTCGAGCGTGTTGCCGTATTTATCGGCCGTTTCTGCGAAGGAAAGCCCCTCCCTATACCTGGCCGTGATCACCTTCGCGGAGATCTCCGGCAGCTCGCTGACCGCGCCCCACAAGAGCAGCGCACCGCGGCGCCTCTCGTCGAGATCGTCAACCGCGGTGAAGGCCGCCTCCGCTGCCGGATCCGGGATCAGCTCATGCAGCGGAGGAGCGTCCTCCTCCTCGCCGATGGGCTGGTTCAGGCTGGCGCAGCCGTTCAGCGGATCCTCGGCCGCGGATCTCCGGCGCCCACCGTCTAAAGCGGCCCGTATTTCGTGTTTAAGGGCATAATTCAGATAGCTGGTAAATTTCAGCTCCTTCCCGGGATCAAAGGCCTTTACCGCAAAAACGAGAGCGAGAAAGGCCGTTTGTTCCAGATCCTCCAGCTCGATCCCGCGCCGGTGGATCAGCTCCTCGTTTTTTCGGAAAAAGCTGTTTACCATCATTTTGAGGAGCTTCTCCGTTTGGGCCCAGAGCTGCGCATAAAGTGAAGTGTCCCCGGCCTGGATCCTCAGGGCGAGCTCCTCGTTTGTGTTTGACATTCAACCGCCTCCGTGGTAAAATGTATCTGCTACAATACCATTTCACGGCGGGGCGGCTCTGAGGGGCTGCCTTTTTACATTAGATCCTGCAAATTGAAAAGCTCATCGGTAACATGCTTTAATCGAAGATAGGCCTCTGCGATCTCATAATTAACCGCTTTTTCTTCGTGTTCGTCCAAAGAATACAAAAGGAGCTTTCCTTCAAGGAACTTTATCCAATCTCTAATGATGCGACCTTTTGCCTTTAGGGCCTTCTCCCGGGCGCTGTCTTGCTCGCAGGGGTCGAAGATATCAATAACATGCATACAAACACCTCCTTTCCGGTTGATCTGCTGAGCGAGGGGCTCGATATACCGGCGGAAAATGGTCAATGGTGAAAAAATGCTGTAAAATCAAGAGGTTTTCACCATTATACCGGTTGATCAATGGTGAGCTTTTGGGTCGCTCTACTTTTTCACCATTGACCATTTGGTATAATGGTGAAAAAGCCTTATATATCAATAAATAATTCACCATTGATCAATTTCGTTCGGCACATCGGGAAATAAGCCATTTTTGGCCCTTCCCCTGACCGTTTGCCTCGCGTGTCCTCGTTATCTTCCCCGCGTTTTCAAGTGAGCTTTTCGCCTTCTGGAGGGTGTGCCTGGAAATGCCGAAGGCCTCCGCTGCTTCGTCGAGATCTCCCACCGTGCAGCTCCCGCCTTCGTCGTTCAGGTAGTCCAGGATGAAGGCTTTCGCCTCCTCGGCCGCCGGTGCTGCTCTCGCGATCCGGGCGGCTTCTGCCACGTACTCCCGGTCTTTTTTCGGGGAGCTGCCGCGCCGGATCACTGTGCTCTCCCCGTCTATGCTGAAAAGGACGGTTTCACCCAAGGGGCCGTAATTCGATTTTTCGTGCGATATGTACCGGATCCCTTCCTGCGGGGTGTTCCCCACGATCATCACGCTGCGGGAGATATCCCATATATCTGAGCTATCAGAGAGCCGGTTCCTTCCCCAGACGCCTTGCTGCTTGTTTGTGTGCATAATGATCAGGAAGGCCGTGCCGTATTTCTCGCCGATAGGGTGCAGCCGTTTCAGGCATTCGCGCATCTCGGCCCTGCTCACCATGTTGGCGCCGCCGATGAAGGCCTGCAGCGGATCGAATACGCAGAGCGCCGGACGGTGCGCGGCAACCAGCCTCTCCAGGAAATCACCGTTTAAGGTGAGGAGCTGGAAACGATCGTCTGCGCTGTCCAGGGTTTTAATGCGGTTAAGATCCGCGCCGTTTTGCCGGAGGCGCTTCCGGAGGACATATTCGTTTGAATCCTCACTCGAAAAGTAAAGCACCGTTCCCGGCGCCCGCACCGGCACCGGATCGGGGATCGCGCTCTCCAGAAAGCTCCTCCCGCCGAAGCTGACGGCTGCAGCTAAAGCGCACCAGGCGGAGGTCTTACCCGCCCCACCGTCACCGGCAAGGATGGAGATCTCTCCCCGCGGGATATATCCGCCGATCAGCCATTCCGGCTCTTTTTCTTCAACGTCGGCCAGCGTGAGCAGCTCGGTGCTCTGGTTCGCTGCTGCCGGAGGGGCTTTCCCAGGGCGAGGAGCTTCTCCGGGCTTATATTTCAGAGCGCTTGCAATTATGGCGTCGAGCTCCTCCGAGGGGAGCGGCGGGCAGCATTTTTCGTCGTTTTCGATATGCACGGCGCTGCGGATCGCCTCCTCTGAGAGCCCTTTCCCCCTCAGAGAGCAGGCGAGCCGGAACAGCCGGTAGTTGCGTTCGCCCTCCCCGATGGAATCGGGCAGGGAGAAAGGCGCCGCCGGATCCTGGCCGAAGCCCTGCAGGAGGAGCTTAACCGAGGAATCAACCGGGGCGATCCCGTAGATCACGGGAGGCTTTACCCATTTATAGGTATTGCCGTTTGGGTGAACGCTCCCAGGCGCTACTATGTACCCGCCGGTGGCCCGCACGTCGATCCCGCTGCCGTCCTTCAGGAGATCCACCGCGTTTTTATACTCCCCGACCGGATCTCTGAAAAAGATGTGCAGCCCGCCGCGGCCGGTTCGTGCTTCTGCTGTTACCGGCGGCAGCCGTGTGTGCGTTTCCTCCTGCCAGCGCTGCAGCCTGGCGATTCCATTTTTGCCGGTTTTTTCGTCACAGTCCAGATCCAGGACTACAAGGCCGCCCGAGGGGCTTCCCGCAGCTATGCCGATATTGTATGCGGGATTCTGATCCCACCAGGCAGAGATCTGCTTCGCGTCTGTTGTTGCCTGTTTCTGCCATTCTCTGATTGCCGGTTTTTTATCTCTCGGCAGCAGAGGAAAAACCGCGAGGCCCTGTGCGGCACATTCAAGAGCCGCTTGTTTCAGATCCATCTAAAGCCCACCTCAAAAACGGATTTTCCGCACGCCTCCGAGCCCCTCGCTGCCGATCTCCTCCGCGGCTCCTGAGGAGCTGCGACCGGCCAGCACGGCGCAGAGCGTTTCCATATTTACGAGGCGCCGGTTCCGGATCGGCACCACGGGTATCTCCCCGCGTTTCACCAGGAGCCGAAGCGTGGAGAGTGAAATCGCGGTTTCCGGATCCGCAGCCTTCAGCTCGGCGGCTGCCTGCGGCAGCGTTCTCATTTTAACCGACATTCTGTTCACCTTCCTTTGATAATTCCTTAATAATGGCGCGGATCCGTGCTTTCATTTCCGGCGAAAGCTCGCTGCGGAGCTTCCGGCTGAAGTTTCCGTCGTTGATCCCCAACGCCGCAGCAACCTGCCAGAGGTGCAGGCCTGCTGCTTTGATCTCCTCGCGGATATCATGGTTAAACATATTCGTGCCACCTCCTTTATTTTGTTGTTGACATTTGCAAGCGCATCGTTTACAATAAGAAATGAAATGCTCTTGTTGTTGCTAATTATAGCACAAGCGGCCGAGATAATGGCCTTTTTTTGCTTTTAATTAATTTTTGGAAAACAACATGGATGCGTGTTTCTAATTGTAAACGGACGGTGGAGAATATGGCAAAATCAGAAGTGACAGGAGTGTTTGCGGATATTCTGCAGGATCTTCTTAAAGGTCACAGCCTCGGAGAAGTGGAGGAAAAAACCGGAGTTGGGGTGGGCAGCCTTAGTAAATATCAGAATGATGGGGCGGAGCCCGGGATTACCGCATTGTGCAAAATTGCCGAATATTTCGGCGTTTCAACAGACTACCTACTCGGCCGCACGCCGGTCAGGGCTCCGGATCCCGATAAGGTGATCCAGACGATTCAGGAATACACCCACCTTTCGGAGGAAAATATCGCCTATCTTCACGAGAACCGGAGGCTTTACTGCAGTTATCCGCCGCCTGCAGAAGGCGCCAGGGAAGCAAAAACACCATACGGGAAGCTCCTCCGGGAATCAGACGATTACACAACACCGGCAAAAGCAGAGGCGTGGAACCGGATCCTCGCGTCTGATGAATTACGGCAGGGCGTTGCTTTGTGGATGGCCTATGAGGACGAGATCACACGCCCCGCGGATCCGGGCTTTGGAACCGCAGTGGAGCAAGACAAGGAGCTGCGGAGGCTTGCAGCTGATCTCCAGGATTGCTTTTTCGCTTTTCTGAGGGGCTTCAGGAAAGAGATGCGGAAACAGATCTATGAACAAAACAAGAAAAATGTTCCGGAGGAGGTGCTCAAATGGCTACTGTAACACAAAGAGGAAACGGCTACCGGATCCGCGTTTTCGTGGGCCGGGATGTAAACGGTAAACAGATCTATAAAAGCAAGACCTACACACCGGCGCCGGGCATGACGCCGAAGCAGATCGAGAAGGAAGTCAACCGGCAGGCCACCCTTTTCGAGGAGCAAGTCACCACCGGGCAGTATTTCGATCCGTCTGTTACCTTTGCTCAATTCGCCGAAAAATGGCTGGAATCCTATGGCAAGACGCAGCTCCGGGCCACAACCTTCCGGAACTATAAAGAGCGCCTGGAGCGGATAAACGCGGCCATGGGGCACATCAAGCTGTGCAAGCTGCAGCCGCATCACCTGATCAGCTTTTACGAAAACCTGGCCGAGGAAGGGATCAAGCAGAACGCCCGATACCGGAGCAAAGAAAAGCTGGGGGAGCTCCTCAGGGAGAAAAGTCTTACGCGGGAGGCCTTCGCGGCCGCTGCCGAGATCAGCACCGGAACGCTCAAGAACGCGATCCACGGACAGAACGTGAACGAGGCCACGGCGAAGAAGATCTCCGCAGCCTTGGAGATCCGTTTCGACCGGCTGTTTGATAAGGTGAGCGAGGACGCCTCCCTCTCCGGCGCCACGATATCCTGCTACCACCACGTGATCAGCTCCCTGTTGACCACGGCCGTGCAGTGGCAGGTGATCCCGTACAATCCCGCCGAGCGCGTAAAGCCGCCGAAGGTGCAGCACACCGAGGCGATCTATCTGGACGAGGCCGACGCCATCCGGCTGCTGGCTGCTCTGGAAAACGAGCCTCCGGTTTACGCCACCCTGATCACCGTGCTGATCTATACCGGGATGCGGCGCGGGGAAGCCTTCGGCCTGGAGTGGAAAGCCGTGGATTTTGATGCCGGTACCATTGATATCAGCAAAGCGCGGCTTTACATCCGCGGCGCCGGTGTGATCGAGGACGCGCCGAAGAATGAAACCTCCAAGCGCGTGATCACCGTGCCGGGCGCCGCCCTGGATGCGCGGCGGGCATGGAAGGCCGAGCAGCTCAAGGAAAAGATGAAGTGCGGCGCCGCCTGGACGCCCGGCGATTACATCTTCACGGGATGGGACGGAAAGCCCATGCACCCGGACACTCCCTCGAAATGGTTCCGGGATTTCCTGAAACGCAACGAGCTGCCCCCGATCCACCTCCACTCCCTCCGGCATACCAACGCCTCGCTGCTGATCGCAAACGGGATAGATATAAAAACCGTTTCCAAGCGCCTGGGGCACTCCAACGTGCAGACCACCGGCGTGATCTACACCCACCAGATCAAGAGCGCGGATGCGCTGGCAGCGGAGCAGCTCGGAGCGCTGCTACAGAAAAAAGCATAAACCGAGGAGCTGGCCGCTCCCACCGGAGGCAAAAAACAAGAAAAGCGGATCTCTCCGGCGAGGAGCTGATCCGCTTCGTTTTTTTATCCATCCGCTTTACTTTTTTACCCGAAAATCACTAAAATTATGGAATTGTTGACCATTTGTTGACCAATGACAGCATTTTTGCCCAAAATGCGAGGGGCTGAAGGTGAAAAGGAAAAGCCCGAATCCCTTTATATTTCAAGGGTTTTCGGGCTTGGAGCTGGTGGTCAGAATCGAACTGACAACCTGCTCATTACGAATGAGCTGCTCTGCCATTGAGCCACACCAGCGTTTGATTGGTTTACGAATGGGTATTATACTACGGTCCGACAAAATAATCAAGTGGTAAATGAAAAAAATATAAAAAAATATTCAATCTGCCGTTTTTGCTTTTTTTGCGGTTTTACGGCATTTTTCGATTGACAAAATTCGCGGGGCTTTTTATAATATAAACAACAAGCGTTATTCTTCTGGTTGGGGCGGATTTGTATGCAGTTTTTAAAAAAATCCATCATAATTTTTACGGCCGTATGCCTTACGTTTTTGCTGTGCCTTGCAACGTTTGCGTCGGAACCGGCGGAGGCCGCGGATCCGCCCGCCTGCACGATCACCGGCCAGCACGAGCTGGAAAATATCACCTATGAGGGCAACGGGCGGCACGGCGCGGTATGCAGGCTCTGCAGCCAGACGGTCACTGTGGACTGCGTTTATCCTGACGGCGTTGATTTCGCTCCCGACGGCGCCGGGAACCACACCAACACCTGCACGGTTTGCGGCGGCGTGAACACGCAGCCCTGCAGTTTTAAGGATAACGTGGTTTGGCCCACGCAGACCGAAGGCGGCTATACGGAGCATACCTGTTCCGTGTGCGGATACGCCTTTACGGACGGCGTTAAGGGCCCCGAAAGCGAAAATCCCAACGCGCGCAAAGCCGGCGATATGGATGGCTCCGGCGCGGTGGAAAGCGGCGACGCGAGAACCATTCTGCGTATGGCCGTCGCCCTGGAAACGCCCGAGGACGCGCTTCTCCCCTACGCCGAGCTGGACGTTGACGGCGATATCAACGCCGCGGACGCGCGCCTTGCGCTGCGCATTGCGGTCCGTCTTGATACCTTCGACGAACGGCACGAATACGCCGTAACGGTAACCTCGCCCGCATCCTGCACCGCCACCGGCAAAATAACGTATAACTGCGTTTACTGCGGCAAGAGCGGCGAGCTCACCACGCCCAAAACGCCGCACGCCTACGGCGAACCCGCCGTGACCGCCAGCACCTGCACCGTGCACGGCAAAAGCGTTTCCGTTTGCGCCGTTTGCGGCGATAAAAAAGAAACCGTCCTTCCGCTGGCGCCCCACGCATGGGTGGCCGCCACCGCCTCCGCGCCCAAGCACTGCTCCGTATGCGGCCTCACGCTGAAGGGCTGGATCGAAGAAGACGGCAAATGGTATTACTACTCCGACGCGGGCGACGCGCTTACCGGCAAACAGATCATAGGCGGCCTCGCTTATATGTTTGACAAAAACGGCGTCTCCTCCACCGGCAAAACCGGCTGGGAGCCCAAGGTGGGCGTGATCGGCGATTCCATTGTGGAGGACCTCGCCAATTATCTGGACGAGCCCGGCTACGACTTTTACGGAAAGATAGGCGTGCACGCCGATACCATCTTTACCAAGCGCATCGGCAGAAGCGACCGCACGGTGATCGACGAGATCCGCGACCGCGGGTACGACGTTGTGATCATCCTGCTGGGCGTGAACGACCTTACCTACTACGACAACCCGTGGGGCGAAATGTACCGCAAGGTGATCCGCGGCGTGCAGGAACGCGCGCCCGAGGCGATGGTGATCTGCCACGCGATCCTGCCGGTGAACGAATCCCGCGCTGCCAATTACGAACACGAAAAAATGTCGCAGGTGAACGGCAAGAACGCCGTGATCCGGCGCGTAGCCGCCGAGGAGGGCGTGCGGTACCTCGACGCCTCCCCCGCCATTGCCGGCAGCGACGGCCAGCTCCCCTACGACGCCGCCACGGACGGCGTACACTTCGGCCCCAAATACTGCAAGATGTGGTTCAATTGGATCGCTGCGCATCTTTGATAAAACAGAAAGGAATTGTTACCAATGTATAAAAAGGTTTTTGCGGTTCTGATCGCCGCCGTTATGATACTTACCCTCTTCGCCGCCTGCGGCAAAACGCCCGATAACGATAAAAACGGTACCGAGGCGCCCGCCGCCTCCACGCCCACGGACGCCGGGGGCGATTCCACGGAACCCAAAAGCGACGAACCTTCCGCCGAGCCTTCCGAAAGCGAAAGTGAATCCGCTTCCGAAAGCGTAACAGACGAATCCCAGGCCACCTCGGAAGCGCCCACCGAGCCTTCCACCGAGAAGCCGACGGAGCCCTCCACGGAAAAGCCCACCGAGCCCTCCACCGAGAAGCCCACCGAGCCCTCCACGGAGCCGACGAAGCAGCTTTCCGCCGACGACATCGCGCGCAGCCTTGCCGCGAAGGGCGGCCTGTTCAGCGATCCGGTGCAGTCCAGCAACGCCCGCCGCGCGCTCAGCGAGTTCGGCATTGATCCCGCCTGGGCCGCCGACAGCGCCTATTATAAAGCCGCCGGCAACTTTGCCGATCAGATCCTTGTTGTGAAGCTTGCCTCCGTTACGGACGCCGTCAACGTAAAATACTGCATGGAAGAACAAAAAGAGATCCTTGCGGAGGATTACGCCGA
>JAEEGL011204419.1_pt1 | contig 10417 bp, 9 predicted proteins | sample 9134231 | NCBI WGS metagenome assembly JAEEGL01 (sample SAMN16246548, study PRJNA631951) | gut metagenome | biome: gut microbiome; feature: rumen; material: fiber-attached | host: Bos | place: Iran: Karaj | collected 2018-10
ATGGCCGACAAATGCTACAAATGTTTCCGCCCGATGGAAACGTGTTATTGTAAATATATCAAGCAAATAGAAACAGGGATAAAATTCGTTTTCCTAATCCACCCAAAAGAAGCCTACAAGCAGAAAACAGGAACAGGCCGTCTGGCGCATCTTTCGTTGCCCGGCTCCGAGCTTGTAATTGGCATAGATTTTACGAAGAACAAGCGGATTACGGAACTTCTGCACGACGAGCGGTATTTTCCTGTGGTGATGTACCCCGGAGAGGACGCTTGGACGGCAGGCGGAGTTAGGGAGTCAGCCCCGCATACGCTGAAAGAGGCGGTTGGTAACAAGCAGCTTCTCGTATTTCTTGTGGACGCGACATGGCCATGCGCGCGTAAGATGCTCCGGCTCAGCCCAAATATCACGTCTCTTCAAAAAATCTCGTTCACAGCTGGGTATAAGTCTGAGTACACATTTAAAAAAGAGCCCCGGGAAGATTATCTTTCGACGATTGAGACTTGCTATTATCTTATTAAGGAGCTTCAGACCGCCGGTTTTTGTCCGTCCGATAAAAGCGAGAACAACGTTGAGCCGCTTATGGATGTGTTCAGACGGATGGTGCGCTTCCAGATTGACAGCCAAAAGGAACGCGAGGCAGCAGGGATTCCGGACAGATATCAGGCGGCAGGTGGCATAAGGGCAAAAAGACGGGCGTTAAGAGAGGCACAGGCACGAGAAAGGGAAGCCGCAGAATCTGGCGCGAAATAAAACCAGTTTTCCGGCGTTCCGCAGTTTCCTAACGGGCAGCCGCTTCACTCGCTCATTTCATTCGCTCGCTCCAGTGGCCGGCTTCGCCGCTGCTCCACCCCAGCGCGAGTTTTTTGTTAGAACGAAGTCCTGCCCCGGAAACTGCGAGCAAGCGTAAGTTTGTCGGCGTACTCCAAATCGCCACCAACAGGAAGTCCAGATGCAAGCCGAGTAACAGTTACGCCAGTCGGAGCAAGGGCTTTCTGCAAATAAAGAGCCGTTGTATCGCCCTCTATCGTCGGGTTTGTCGCGATTATAACTTCCGAAACTTTTTCTTCGCGGACGCGCTCAATCAGCTTTCCAATTGAAAGCTTGTCAGGGCCAATTCCTTCCAATGGCGCAATAACGCCGCCAAGAACGTGAAACAGTCCGCGGAACTCTCTAGATGCTTCTATCGTCTGCACGTCCTGCGGCTGCTCCACAACGCAAATAACAGAGCGGTCGCGAAGGTTGTCCGAGCATATTCTGCATGGGTCAGTTTCTGTGTAAGAGCCGCAGACTGAGCATTGTTTAATGCGCTCGTGAAGAGTCAAAAGTTCTTTTGCCATTAAATGCAGAAAAGCCGGATCGGACTTTAACAAATGATACGAAATGCGCATCGCACTTTTTTTGCCGATGCCTGGCAGTCTAGAAAAGCTTTCAGCAAGTTCTTCAATCGCGTTCATTACAATCCCAGTCCAGGTAAGTTCATGCCGCTCATAAGAGGACCGGCTTTTTCTTTTATCACTTCTTTTATGCGCTCTGAAGCATCGTGAGCCGCCGCGATAATAAGATCCTGAAGCATCTTTACATCGCGAGGATCAACAGCTATCGGGTCTATCTGAACATCAGTAATTTCAAACTGACCATTTATCGTAACTTTTACAATTCCACCACCGGAAGAACCTGTCGCTGAAACATCCTTCAATTCTTCCTGAACACGTGCCACCTGATCTTTTATACTCTGTGCATTTTTTAATAATTCAAAAGGATTAAAATTCATCTTGATCTCCTTCATCTTCATAGAAATATTGGGATGCCTGCGATTCGTAATCCACGTTATCCGAATCCGTTTCCTCGGCAGGCTTTGTTGCAGCGGTTTCTGGCGCACTTGAACCATCTATAATCTTTCCAACATTGACTACTTCGCCGTTGAATAATTTACAGAGATTCTCAACTTCTGGCGGAAACTGCTCTTTTTCTTCTTCTTTTTTATGTTCCAGCTCCGAACAAATCTTAAAATCAGAACCTTTGAACTTTGTGACAAGCTGAGTCAGCAACCTAAGCTCTGAATCAATCTGAGTTTTCAGATATGCACTTGAAACTGGGATAACTACTTTGTTCTCCGCAGAAAACCACTCTCCGCTGCTTTTAAGCGATGCCGCCAAAAAAGTTTTTGAAAGTTCAACCTCGCTTATAATTTTGGCTTTAAGCTCGTCCAAAGGCAGATTCGGGTCTGCGGCAGTATCTTGTGTTTCAGAAGACTGATTCAGGATATTGCCGCTATCAGAAAAAGGGCGGCTGTTTCCTCCCGCAGGATTTTCTGGCTGAGTTGCTGTTGGTTTGGGCGGCGGTTGCCAAGCCGGTGACGCATCTTGTGTACTGGAAAAGTTTTGTGGCTGGCTCGACGTATCTACTTGACTCGGCGCTTTGAAAGAAAACTGAAAAGCCGGCTTTTCCTGTTGCGGAGCGTTCGTCATCTGCGGCTGGGAAGATGCCTGCCAAGGCTGTCTTGTCTGTGTCTGTCCGCCAGCAAAATTGCCGCCCTGCTGTGGAAGCCCCTGAGACGACTGCGCACCTGCAAGAAGCCCGCGCGCACTGTCTATTGCAAACTTCACTTCCCGCGCGGAAACATAGTCTTTAAGCCAGCACAAGCGCGAAACCGCAAGCTCCAGCTCGTAGCGCGGCGAAAGCGAATAGCGCAAATCGCGGAACAGCTGCAAAAACAGCGAAATAGCACGTTCCAGCTTTACGGAATCCCAAGTTTCAAGGACTTTTGCGGAAAAACGGTCTTTGCTCTGCCCTAGCAGTGCTTCTTTTGTGATTCCGCTTTGAATAAGCAGCAGACTCCGCAAATAGTCCGTCATATTTGTAATAAACTGCTCGACAGAAATACCTGCCTGCAGCAAATTGTCAATCTTTTCGAGCGCGGAGCCTGCGTTTCCATCACAGCAAAGTTCACACAGTTCGTTCAGCCGTTCCGCGCCGACAAGCCCCAGTTTATCTCGAATGCCTTCGTATGTTATGTGACCATCGGAGAATGCCGCGACCTGATCAAAAAGCGTGTACGCGTCGCGGAAACTTCCAGTTGACTCGCGCGCTATCCAGTAAAGCGCCTCATCATCGGCTTTAATATTAACTTCTTCCGCCGCCTTTTGAAGCAAGTCTTTTATCTGCTCAACAGAACCAAGCCTAAAATGGAACTGCTGGCAGCGGCTTTTTATCGTAGCGGGAACTTTATGAAGCTCCGTCGTAGCAAATATAAAAATGACATAAGGCGGCGGTTCCTCAATCGTTTTCAAAAGCGCATTGAACGCGCTCGTTGAAAGCATATGAACCTCGTCTATTATGTAAATCTTGTATTTGCATGAGTTCGGCGGGAAAAGAACTTCGTCTTTTATTTGTCGTACGTCGTTAACGCTTGTGTTTGACGCACCGTCTATCTCGATAACGTCCATGCTTGCACCGCGCGCAATTTCTTTGCAGGCAGTACACTCGCCACATGGAGCTTGCTCCGGTCCTTTTTCGCAGTTAAGGACTTTTGCAAGAATACGAGCCGTAGAAGTTTTTCCGCAACCGCGCGGACCAGAGAAAAGATAAGCATGTGCTATTTTCCCGTTTTTTATGGAATTACGCAGCGTTGACGCTACGAATTCCTGACCGACCAAATCATCGAAAGTCTTTGGCCGCCTGCGGGTTGCGGTAACTTCGTAAGCCATAGACAGTTATTACAGTTTTGCCTTGCGAAGACGAACCTGTTCAATATCGCTAGAGAACAGCTCGCGAAGGTCGTTAAGTCCAAGTGCCATAAGAGCCATGCGGTCAATACCGATACCCCAAGCAAGAACAGGACAGTCAACGCCCATTGCTTTCGTAACTTCTGGACGGAAAATACCAGAGCCACCAAGCTCGAACCAGCCGAGAACAGGGTGTTTGATATGAACCTCAACAGAAGGCTCCGTGAACGGGAAGTAGCCCGGCACGTATTTAACTTCAGTAGCTCCTGCAATCTCTACAGCGAACATCTCAAGGAAGCCAAGAAGTGTTTTAAGGTTTACGTCATCGCCAAGAACGATACCCTCTGTCTGGTAGAAGTCAGAAAGGTGAGTAGCATCTACTTTGTCGTAGCGGAAGCAGCGCGCGATTCCGAAATATTTTCCAGGAATCTTTGCTTTTGCAAGCTGATGCGCTGAAAGAACTGTTCCCTGACTGCGCAGGATAAGGCGGCGTGTCATTTCGTGGTCAAACTCATAATTCCAGCCGCGGCTTCCTGTGTTTCCGCCGTCTTTATGCGCCGCCGCAACGTTTGAAAGATACGGCTCCTCAATAAATTTGGCGTGTGTCGGGTTCTTGATTGAATAAACGTCGTGAATATCGCGCGCTGCGTGGAACTGAGGCATAAAGAGCGCGTCACAGTTCCAGAACTCGCTTTCTACGAGCGGACCGTCGAACTCCTCGAAGCCAAGTGAACAAAGCTTGTCTTTTACGCTTTCAAGGAACGATACATAAGCGCTCGTGCGGCCTGGAATAATACGTGCCGGCGGAATACTGATGTTATATCCGCGGAACGATGAGTTTTTCCAAGAACCGTCAATAAGAATCTTAGAAGTTATAGCGCCAGTCTCGTTTCCTGTAACACCGGCGGCTTCAAGAGCCTTCTTTATTTCATCAGCAGCTTTTGTAAGCTTATATACTACAGTCTCGCGCTCAACAATACGGAACGCACTGTTCGCCGCGCCTCTTTTTTTGGCAAGGTCGCCGATTATCGAGTTTTCATCAGCAAGAAGAGCTGTCTGCTCCAGCAAACCGTTAATCGCGGCTTTTGCCTTTGTAAGCAGCTTTTCTGTAAGCGTCATGCGGGCAGGAAGCTCTTTTCCAGAGAAAACGGCTTTTTTGTCCGCGTCCATTGAAAGAACACCTTCTTTTGAAAGCGTACCGAACGCACTACCAACATCCTTGTTTTCAAGAGACAACGCGGAGGCTATCTGCGGAAGGGCATGAGGACCTTTCTCTTTAAGGAACTTTACGATACGAGCTTCCGGAGTGCCGAGCTCGGCGAATTTGCGGCCAAGCTCAGTAATCTCAAAGAACGTGTGCGGTTCCTTACGAACAACTTCTGCAAGACCTTTTCCAGTAAGCCATGAGAATGCCTGGTTAGCATGTCCCTCTTTATAATCAAGTTCCTTCTGAAGTTTATCAGAAGTCAGCTCATCCTTATCTGAATAAGCGCGCAGAACCTTAATCTCCAGCGGGTGAAGATTCTTAATAATTGTCTGTGAGTCCATAAAATCCTCGTTTTATTTTTTCAATGTAATGAATGAAGTATAAACAACCTGATCGTTGTCATTGTCGTATTTCGTAACATCTCTTCTTGAATAAGTATAACTGTAGTAACTGCGTTCCGCTACGAATTTTGCAGCACGCTCCCTAATTACAATCATTGCCTCACCCTGATCAAAAAGATGCGCATTTTTTCTGTATACAAATCTTGCTTCGTCCAAAGCTGGGAAATACTCAATCGTAAGCGTATAGAGCTTTCCTTTTTCTTCGATAATCTCAGTTTTCTGGTAATCAGGTTCCTCACTCAGAGCTTCTTCTACAGTCTGTGCGTAAAGCGAAAAACACAAAAATACACAAATCAATACAAAAAATAATCTCTTAAAACCAGTCATACTCTACCTCCCGGAAACTGATTGAAAAAAGTTGTCTGCAAAAAAATGCAACAATTCACCACTGTGAATACCGTACTATTTTATCCACATGTAGGAAAAAATCAAGGTCAGCGATATATTTACCGCTGTCGATTCTTAATCCGGGAGTGTCTGTTTTTAGGAGCAGAGAACCTGTTATCTCTTTTGGTTTATTTTTCTCAGTTTTTTTTACGTATTCCAAAACCGCATTTTTTGCGGCATCAAAAAAAGCAGCTTTAACAGAATCGAATTTTCCGGTGTAAACGCTTTCTCCCGATCCGTGGATACGCGGACAACTCACAGTGTTCCACCACGATTTTGAGTGCATCATCAGCGGAGTTCGCTCAAATTCGAGCCAGCACGTTATTTTGTCTTCCTCAAACACGGTGTTTGACCATTTTATGTCAAAATCGCCAACATTCGTTTCTTTTTGAGGTGTGAATTCTACGTATTCTTTCACTCCGCGCGTATTATCTTTGGGCGTTATACTGAAACTCCAACCGTAAACCATTGCGTTAATTACGAAATTTCCAGTTTCCCTTAGCAAATCAGAAGCGTGCTTAAAAGTGGTCTCTTTGCTGTAATCAGTTTGTCCGGTAGAAACATTATCAAGCGAAGGAACCTCGTCAAAAGGCGCCCAAAGCCTTATCCTGATGAAAGCAATGTCATCCGGGTCGGCAAAAAGCATTGCAGCTGAGAACAAAAAAAATGCAAGAATTAACGGTAGGCGTTTTTCCATACTTTAAGCGGATGAATCCCCATTCTGACGACAAAATACAACCATGCGAAAGCAAAGCCCGCAAGATGTGTCATGTGAGCGGTTCCAGACTGAAGGCTGAAAATCTGGCTTGCAATCTCGATTCCGGCATAAATCGCAATAAGAATCGGGGCAGGAATTGGCAGTATTCCCCAAATAAAGATTTTTGCACGCGGGAACACTATGGCATAAGCCAAAAGAATCGCGTATAACGCCCCGGAAGCTCCGTACAAAAAGACGTAATACATACCTGTCGCAAGATAAATCAGGAACGATGCGATTCCACAAAAAAGCCCGGAAAGAAAATATAAAAGTATGAATTCCTTGGAACCCATTGCTTTTTCAAGGGGAAGTCCAAAGAAAAGAAGACCAAGCATATTAAAGAAGATATGCTGAAAACTCGACAAATCATGAACGAACATGTACGTGAAAAACTGCCAGTACATATGCCCGCGCGTGACGTACCATGTATTCAGCGCAAGATAGCTAATTAAGTTTGGCATCGTACTCTGCATAATTTTCATAAACAGGAATACAGCTATGTTCAATCCGATAATTATAAGCGTAGCATTGTAATACGCATATTTGAAAGGCTTATGGAGAAAATTTTTTGACATCAGTTCTTTCCGTCGTATTCAGTGTTTTCTGGCGTAAAAAGAGAAACTTTATTTCTGCCCCGTCGCTTTGAAATATACAAAGCCTGATCCGCCTGCTCCACCAGAGTTTTGACAGGAACCGGATCATCGTGGTGCAACACAGAAACTCCGATTGAGATTGTCACATTCATATGGTTGTTCTCAAACTCAAAATCGAATTTCTCTATATTTGAACGGATTCTTTCGGCAACCATCACAGCTGCGGCAGCTTCCGTATTTGTTAGCATTACAATGAATTCCTCGCCACCGTACCTTCCTGCCATATCATGCACACGGATACCCGCAGAAATAATGTTCGAAACTTCCTGAAGAACGTAGTCTCCACAGGCATGTCCGTAACTGTCGTTAAACTTTTTGAACAAATCGATATCGAGCATCAGAACGGCTATAGGCTGTTTTTGAGAAATCGCAATATCATATTTATCTGAAAGTACTGTAAAGAAATAATGACGCAGTTTAAGTTTAGTGAGCATATCCGTGGTGGTAAGCTCCATAAGAGACGCATTGTAAACCGCAATAGCAGAAAGCGTTGCTATCGTGGAGATTTGATCTATCTCATATTTACTGAACTTAACGCCGTCGCCCAAATCAATACGCTCGCCCAAAAGAAGAATACCGGAAAGCTTGTTTTTATGTTTGAGCGGAACTATAAGAGACGGATGAAGCGACTTGAACGGAATAATCTCTGGCTCACCCTTGAACTTACGCTGTAATGCCGTGAGCGTCATAGGTACATTTTTTTCAAGAAGATACTGGATTTGTGGCTGTTTGGTAGAAATTGTGTAAGAAACGAAAGAATCCGGCTCAAGGCCACTGTGGAAGTTTTTTAGCTCAAGCGTGTCGGAACCGTAATCCTGAGACACGAACATACCAGCACCAAGAACACGCATCTGGCACATACACGTGTACAGGATCGATTCTATAAGAGTAGAATGGTCAAGAACAGCGCAAAGACTTTTGGATATCTCAAGCAACTGCGTAAGATCGTAAACCTTTTTCTCGTAGAGTTTGAGTCTGCTTATTTTGGCTCTTCGTTTTCTTCTCTTCGGTTTCTTCTTTTCTTCCATGGGAACCTATTCGTCTCTGTTGACATCGCCAATTATAGCATAATTTTTCATAACATCAAGGAAAATACTCCACTGTGGGAAATTTGTTTCCAAGAATTCTGCGTTATCACGGTTTCTAGGTGATATAAAAAGAACCTTAAGGTTCGAAACAAGCTCTGGCTGCGGTTTTTTAGAGTCCGGAATAAGCTCCTGAAGCTTCTGCCACAACTGATATATTGCGGATACTTCAGACTGTATAAGCTTCTTCGCTTCCTTGTTGATGTTGTTTATCATCTGCGTAAGATTTTTAAGGAAGTCCGGATTCGTGCGGCTGTCTCTTAAATATCCGGTCATAAGAAGAGTGTCGTTAGGCTGCCCTTTCGTAAATGACTGTTCAAACGAAGCGATATGGCCCGAACTTTCAACACCATTATAAACAATCGAAGAAAAGTCCGATTTGTACTGTGGTTGATTAAAGAATCCCTCAACAACAACGTCATTCAAAAGAGCTTTTACTTTATCAGTAAGATAATATTCCTCGAATGATTTTATGATCTGGAGCGGCATTATCCACAGGAACGAGCCCGCACCGCACTGCTGGAACAGCATGTTGTTGTTCTGATTATAACCCTCAAGCTCCAAAAGCGGCTTGTCTGTAAAGAGACTCTTCGTTTCTTTTTCAATAAGCTCGTTCTGAAGCTCAAGCTGAATGCGCTGAGTGTCGTTGTCGAACTGCTTTTTCAGGCGCTCGGAATATTCCGCGACATAACGTCTGTTTTCCATTGAAGTTTTAGGCACAAAGTTTATGTCGTTGCGGATTATCCGCATAAACTGAGTTATAAGCTGAGGTGTAAGGATTTTACGCAGGATGTTCGCGACCTTCCGCAAATAAGAAAGAAGCTCGTCCTGCGCCTTTTGCGTCGTATCGCCTTTATTCAGGCACAACGCCAGAGCGCAGATAGCACGTCCCATAGGAGCCGTAATCGTAAGGTTGCCTGTTATGTAATAAAAATCAAGAAGTTTTTTTTCTATCGCTTCAATCGGAACATCCAGATAATGATGCTCCGTATCCATCGATTCGGGCATATAATTCGGATCAAACTGTCGTATCAAAGGCGTGAACGCGAACGTACACAAGTCATAAAGCCTGTCCAATGCTTGTAACGTACGCTCTATCTGCGAAAAGATAGGCGACATAACCTCGCGTTGAATTAGCTCCAAGTCATGCCGCTGAGAGTCGATAATGCGCTGCTCGTTTTGAACGGCAAAAAACTCGTTCTTTCTGTTTTCGTACAGGAGCTTCTCTTTAGCCGCCTTTGCGCGGTCAGAAAGGCCTGTCTCAACAAGAACGCTCGCATAATGGTTGCGTATGTTTATATCCTGATTTCTGAAAGTCGCAGAAAGAATTGACTCTATTGGCTTTGTGTTGACTTGAAGAAGCCGGAACGCTTCCGCAAAGGCGGGAAGAGCCGCACCATTCTTGTATACCGGTGGTTGCAAAGTCTTAAGCTCAGCCTCGATTTTGCGAATATCCTGCTTTTGCTTAGATTCAGGACTAAGACCTGAGAAAAGAGATTCGAAAAAATTAATAATACCTGAAAAAAATCCCATTCTTCTTTTCCTGAGCTGCTCACCAAATTAGTCCGCGTTCCAAAACAACAAAACGAATCATTTGCACTGATTCAATAATTGTTCCACTACTAATTTATAATCATTTTCCGTCTGCGCGGTTACAATATTTTTTCGAATAACCGCCGCCCCGGGAATTCCCTTTGAATAGCAGCAAAACCTTTTCCGCATTTCACGGCACGCCGCTTCCTCTCCCCTGTCCTCGATAAGCGACTTAAGCTCGTTCATTGCCGTTTCCAGACGGTACGTAGCCGGAATAACAGGGATCTCGCCATTCTGCAAGAAAGCTTTTGTCGCCGTGAACACGAACGGGTTTCCCATAGCCCCGCGCGCGAACATGACCGCATCACAGCCTGTTTCTTCCATCATCCGCTTTGCGTCCTGAGGGGAAAAAACATCGCCCGACCCGAAGACCGGAATGGCTCCGTTCATAACTTCGACAAGCTGCTTAAGCAAGTTCCAGTCTGCTTTCCCCTCGTACCCCTGCGCTTTTGTGCGCGCATGGAGCGTAACTGCGGAAGCTCCCGCTTCCTTTGCAGCCAGCGCCGCTTCTTTCCATGTAAGGTGCGTGGCATCCCAGCCGGAACGGATTTTCACCGTGACTGGGGTTTCTCCGGCGGCTGCAACGGCAGATTTTACAATCTGGTACAG
>JAEEGL011206291.1_pt1 | contig 10417 bp, 7 predicted proteins | sample 9134231 | NCBI WGS metagenome assembly JAEEGL01 (sample SAMN16246548, study PRJNA631951) | gut metagenome | biome: gut microbiome; feature: rumen; material: fiber-attached | host: Bos | place: Iran: Karaj | collected 2018-10
AACTGATGAGGGAACTCATAGAAGCGGTCGCTTGGGATACCCACCATCTCCAGCATCTCGGAGGCACGCGCGGCGGCCTCCGCTTTTGAGCAGTGGTTGTGGACACGCACAGTTTCCGAGATCTGGAAGCCAATTGTCTCGATGGGATTCAGTGCGGTCATGGGGTCCTGAAAGATCATGGCAATCTTGTCGCCGCGGATCCTGCGTATTTCGCGTTCGGACTTTTTTAGGATGTCCTCCCCGTTAAACAGGATCTCGCCTTCGCAGATCTTGGCGGGCGGTGTCTGAAGAATGCGCATGATTGCGCGGGCGATCGTTGTCTTCCCTGCGCCGGTCTCTCCCACCAAGCCGATGGTTTCGCCGTTTTTGATGCTGAGGTCAATACCGTTGACTGCGTGGATTACAGCTTCATCCGTGCGGTATTCGATGACGAGGTTTCGGATATCGATGATATTGTCAGTCATATCTCCCACCTCAGTTCTTCAGTCTCGGATCAAGCGCGTCACGCAGGCCGTCTCCGAGAAGGTTGAAAGCGAGGACGGTAATCATAATGCAGAGTCCGGGATACAGGGCCAAGGTCGGGTTGGAGCGCATATAGTTTCGTCCGTCGGAGATCATTGCGCCCCACTCAGCGATGGGCGACTGTACGCCCAGACCAATAAAGCTCAAGCCGGCACCGGAGAGTACTGCACCGCCGATACTCATCGTGATGTTGACAATCAGCGGTGAAATAGAGTTTGGGATGATGTGGGTCAGAATGATCTGTGCATGGCTCGAATTACACATTTTCGCTGCATCGATGAACTCGCTCTCTCGGACGGTGAGGATGGAGGCTCGCATCAGACGCGCAAAGCTTGGCACCATGCTGACACCGATAGCGATAATCGCGTTCCGAAGGCTCGGCCCCAGGATGGCCGCGAAGGTGATGCACAGCAGCATCATGGGGATGCTCTGGTAGATGTCCAACAGGCGCATGATAATGTTGTCCACAACGCCACCGAAATAGCCGGCGATGGAGCCCAGTAAGATCCCGATGACGGCGGAGATCGCAATGGCGAAAACACCCATCGAAAGCGATTGCCGCGTACCGTAGATCAAACGGCTGAGGATGTCGCGCCCCAGACGGTCGGTGCCGAGTAGATGCTTGGCGGAAGAGCCCTCCAGTGAATGCTTTTTGTCAGTGAGATCATAGGAATAGGGTGCGATCAGCGGTGCGAGGATCGCGACAATCGCAATGGCAATCAGCAGAAACAGGGAGACCATGGCGACTTTGTTCTTTTTGAGCTGGTGCCAAGTCAGCTCGAATCTGGATACTTTCTTTCTTGGTTTGTTTCTCATACCTCGTTACCTCCCGTCGCCGCGGCCTGATTATCCGCTTTTGCCGCTTTCTTTTTGCCGGACTTCTTTCCCATATACTGGGACCGGATTCGCGGGTCGACGAAGGCGAAGATGATGTCGACCAGCAGAATGACGATGCTGAACAGGGCGGATAGGAACAGCACGCTTCCCTGGATAACCGGGTAGTCCCGGTTCGTTAGGCCGACCAGGGTATAAGCGCCGAGCCCTGGGATGGAAAAGATCGTCTCTGTGATCAGAGAGCCGCCGAGCGCCATGCCGAACATGGAGCCGACGCTGACGATGACCGGGATCAGCGAGTTCTTGAGTACATGGCGAAAGAGCACCGTGCGTTCGCTGAGTCCCTTAGCTCGGGCAGTCACGACGAAGTCCTGACGAATGGTTTCCAGCGTCGTAGAGCGCATCAGACGGGCTGTACTCGCTGCGTAAAGCAATGCGACGGAAACAACCGGCAGCACCCAGTGCTTCCATGTGCCTACGCCCGACACGGGAAACCAGCGCAGGTCAACGGAGAATTTCTGTACCAGCACCAACGCCAGCCAAAAGCCCGGCATCGCGCTGCAGACCAAGGAGAACAGGATGGCAATGTAGTCCTTCCATGTGTTCTGATTGACGGCGGCCATCATGCCGAGCGGGATGCCGATGATGACCGATAGCACGATGCTGGAGAAGGCCAGCAGGAGTGTGTAGGGAAAACGTATGGTCATATCGCCCCATACGCTGGTCTTTGTGATGAAGGATGTCCCGAAATTACCCTGCAGAACGCCGGACACGAAGTTGAAATAGCGCTGAAAAAAAGGAAGATCCAATTGCAGATCCTCGCGGATTTGCAAATACTCCTCCTGCGAGGCGGTGGGGCCGGCGACGATTCTTGCAGGGTCACCCGGCGTGATGTCGATTAAAACCAGCACGATGAGTGAGATGCCCAAAAGGATCGGGATCATCAGCAGCAGTCGCTTGAAAATGTATTTTGCCATATAGTGCACACCTCTTTTGGAGTGTCTGCGGCCTGTACACGTATGGGGCTGGCGCTGCAGAACAGCTGGAAGAATAAAGATGGCAGATGCCTCTTGATTTTGTGTATTGGTTTTTTTATAATCAAGAATCAAGAAAAAGAATCATAGACCGCACAGCGGAGGAACAAATGAAAAAGGATTTGAATGAATGGAAGCCCGGGATTGCCGCGACCGTTGTGGAGTTGCTCCTGATTGGAGTGTTCTTCACAATACGGCTGCTCAACACACAGGCGGCCCGTCCGATCCTGCTCAGCCTCTGCGATGGTTTCTGCATTGCAGGCCTGCTCTATCTGTTTTGGGCTCTGCTGACATGGGCCAGCGACCGTGGCGAGCTGGACAGTTTTTACTACATGTGCAGGATCGCGGCAAATATGCTTGCCTCTGAACGGACGATGCAAGGCAAGCCGCGCTTCATTTCCTACCTCGAGTTCCGGGACTCCCGGGAGCCTCGGAAGAGGAATCGGAAGCCAATCATCCTGCTCGGCGGTGCCTCCTTTGCAGTCTCCCTCGTGCTGTTTTTGATTTACAAACTGCTGCCGTAATTGAAGGGCAGCGGCAGCGGCGCATTCCCGTGTTTCATAAGGCCTGTCCGCATTATTCGTGGGCGGGTCTCTTTTTTTGCTCTGGAGATTAGCACTTGCGCAGCCAGCCTGAATCCGACTGGCTGCGCAAATAGAACGCTTTTCAGATGGCTCTCGTGGAGATCAGGCCCAACTCAGGAACTTATAGAAAACGTTGCCGTCACTCTTGAGTGCAAATCCCTGAATATCGCTGTTGTAAGCGATGGTGGTATCCAAATCGACGAGGTTGTACCAAATCAGAGCTTCTGTCTCGATGTCGATAAGCTGCTGGAGGACTGCACCGCGCTCGGCATCGTCCTGAATTGACATGACCCTGTTGGACTCAGCGATCAGGATATCCTTGCCCTCGAAATCACAGTCAGGGCCGGTGTAGGCGCCGCCGAGACCGTACAGGAACCAGACAGAGATAGCCTGCGCCGCGGTGCTGGAAGGAGAACTGGTCATGTCAAGGTACATGTCACCACAGTTGGTGGCGTCGGTGTAGACGGTAAACCAGGACCCGGTATCGTAGTTCTTGACTTCACAGTTGACGCCGATGGCCTTCAAGTCGTCCTGGATGCTCTCAGCCATCAGAACATCGTCAGAGGTGCCGTCGGTGGAGATCGTGAGGGTCTGACCGATCAGGCCAGCCTTCTCGGCCAGGGCTCTTGCGGCCTCAGGATTGTAGCCGCCGTTGGCGTAGACACCGAGATCCAAATAAGAATCAAGGATATCAGTATTTCTGGCAGAGCAGCCCAGTCTGGAGGGAACCGCAAAGCCGTTGTAGACGAGGTCGCAAATCGCTTCCTTGTCGATTGCCATGGCGACAGCCTTTCTGGCGTCGGGGTTGTTGCCGAGGATGGAGTTGCTGGTCGCATTGAAATAGAGTGTCTTGTCGTTGGCCTGGCCCGAAGGTCCGATGAAGACGCCGTAGCTGCCGAGGCTCTTAATAAAGTCGACATCCTGAGAGGGGATCACGCTAATGTCGAGCTCACCGGTCTGCAGCGCGTTGGTCTTCTGCGCGTCCTCGGTAATCAGCTCGAAATGCAGATTCTTGATGGCGGGCTTCTCACCCCAATAATCGTCGCGTGCGGTGAGGTAGAGATGGCTGTTAACGACGTAATCATCAACTACATACGGGCCACTGCCGATGGGGTTCAGTGCAATGGCATCCTTTTCGTAGGTCTCCACATTGTGGAGCGGGAGCAGCGCAACGGAGGAGACATAGGAGAGGTCAAACTGCGTCAAGTGCATCTCAACAGTATAATCACCTGTGGCGACGCACTCAGTCATGTACGGGAAGTAGTTCGGTTCGCCCTCGCGCTTGTTGCCAAGCTCAATGGAGAATGCAACGTCCTTAGCATCCATCTTGTCGCCGTTGGCGAAGGTGACATCGTCTCGAATGGTGATCTGCCAAACGGTGTCAGAAAGGAATTTGAGCTCAGTGGCGACGTTGTACATAATGTTGCCCTCAGAGTCAAGCTCCCAGAGCGCATCGTACACGCACATCATGGCGGCCAGAGAGTCATAGCCCATCAGATAGGCGGGGTCGAGGGTACCGCGGTCACGGGAGAAGGCAGCGGTCAAGGTATCGCGGCCCGCTGAGGTTGGCGCCGCAGGAGTACTGCCGCCCTGAGAAGGTGCTGCAGGAGTACTGCCACCCTGAGAAGGCGCTGCGGGGGTACTGCCACCCTGAGAAGGTGCTGCGGGGGTGCTGCCCCCCTGAGAAGGTGTGTCCTGAGAAGCCGGTGTGCTTCCTCCGCCGCATGCAGCTAAGGAAAGCGCCATAACAAGAACAAGGACAATTGCAAGAATACTCTTCATTTTCATTTTGTTTTCCTCCTTCATTTTGAAAGTATCTCTAAGTAGATTGCTGCGATTATCCTAACTCTTTACTTAATTTATATTTTTACTCCCAACTACAATTATCTTCTATTCATAGAATATACAAATATCAGAGATCATTTTTTTGTTTCCCATAATTTGATGAACACGCTTTGCCGGAAAGGCCTCCATGTAATGAACAACCATGAAAACCAAGGAGAGTCGTTTGGTTCAGAATGAACTGGATGATTTCACAATGTCTTCAAGAATATCGTTGACATCACGGACGATTTTGCTCTTCAATGTCAGTAAATACCTTGTATTTAGCGTGTAATACACTTCCGTTCCAATTTGACGAGAAACAACAATCACTTGGTCATCCTTCAGGGCTTTAATGTAACGATCGGTTGTAGATCGGGAGGTGAACAGTTCCTTGGCCAACTGTGCAGATGTACGTTCACCGCTGCGTAAGTGCTGGATGATGTCAAAGCTCACGTCGTTGCCAAAGTCCTTGCCGAAAGATTTCAGCGTAATATAGGCACTATTCCCCCAAAGTAACAGTGCATGCGATAGACTAGCGCATACAAAAACGATGTACTCGGATTGGGACAGACGTTTACTTAGCAGATTGAGGTGGTCCATAATGTGGATGGTATACTTCTGCTTCTCGAGCGGAACGTCCTCCGGGATACTACACATCCTGATAATGGCGCTCTCTGACTCACTGATAGTCTCCTCAAGTCCCGGCATGATCTCTGTGATTATTTTCGTCCGGAAAGATTCCATGCGCCGGAAGCACTCCTTCAGATAAATAATCAATTGCTTCGTAAGTTCTTCGAAATCTGACAAAAAGCTGACGAACATGTCGGAGCAGTAACCCTGCCGGTTCAAATACGCCATAGCTGTAAGCAACGCAGCAGGTTTCTGTTCTTTCAGATCTGAAACTGACACAACACCGTCGAAATAGTAGTGCATACACGTTTCATAAAAATCGTTCGAAAGCATGGAGTCAAAAAACGCGTTGGGATCTTCTGATGCCTCGCTGATGTGCTCCCAAAAGTACTTAAATACTGCAAAATGCTCGTTATAGCGCCCATGGTAATAAAAAAATGGGAGGAATTGCTCTGAAGGCTCGATTCGACGCTTCGCCGTTCGAAACTGGTTGAAATACAGTAACGTATCGTACAGCGCTTCTTGATCTGGCTCGTGTATTACTTTCTGCCTGAATTCGTAAATGGAATAGCTGAAGTAAAGCATGCTGTAAGCCAGGGTGTCCATCACGCTACCCAATTGTGGTATGTATTCCATGCTTTTCGCCTCGCCTCGACATTATTGGATTACTTATTTCTATATCCTAATAAGTATATTAAATAATCAATCAAATGTCAAGCGGTACGCAAAGCCCCCCTTTCCACCGACCCGAGGTCGCTTCATCCAGCTCGCAATGGGACTTCCCGTTCATGTTGTGCTCCCGTTCGAATGTCTACTATTCCTCAAGACGTTCCGTGACCTCCCTGAGGTATTTGGTGATCTCGATGTGCTGTGGGCAACGATCCTCGCAGCCAAGACAGCCGATGCACTCGCTGGCTTTGGCATTGTCACGGGTAGCCATGAAGTAGGTGTGTTTTGCAATCTCAAGATTGTTGAAGCGCAGAAGTGAATTATACAGATTCATGAAAAAAGGGATATTAATCTTCTGCGGGCAGTCGTTGGAGCAATAGCAGCAACTCGTACATGGGATACTTGGGACAGCATTAATGATTTTGACAGCTTTATTGATCAGTGATACCTCATTCTCGGAGAGAGGATGGAAGTTCTCAAATGTACGGATATTGTCCTCCACCTGTTCCACGCTTGACATTCCGGAAAGAATGACGTGGATTCCTTCCAGTCCGGCAACATAGCGAAAGGCCCAAGAAGATACCGAAACGTTCGGCGAGGCTTCTTGCAGCATCTGTAGGGCTTCGTTGTCGACCCCGGAGAGCAACCCGCCCTTGCAGGGTTCCATGACGGAGATCGGAACGCCGTGGCTGCGTGCCGTTTCATAGCAGCGCCGAGACTGCACCTTTTCGTTGTCCCAGTCAAGATAATTGATCTGAAGCTGCACTAACTCAATGTCCGGGTTCTCGGTCAGAAGCATATCAAGTTGTTCAGGTGTTCCATGGAATGAGAAACCGATACTCTTCGTCAGTCCGCGGTCACGCAGTGAACGAAGAAACTCAAAGCCTCCGAGTTCCTTTGCCTTTTTGATGCTGTCTTCGCTGAGACCATGGAGAAAATACATATCAACCTGCTCTAAACCCAGACGCTCACGGGAGATATCAAACTGCTTTATCATGTCTTTCTGCGAGGTGCAAGGGCCGAGAAAGAGTTTTGTTGTGATTTGATAGCTGTCTCTGGGATAGCGCTCAACCAATGCGCGTCGCAGCATTTCCTCGCTACCCGGGTAGATGAATGCTGTGTCGAAATAGGAATAGCCATGCTCCATATACGTATCAACCATCCGGAAAATAGTGTCCATGTCTGGGCTACCATCAGATAGTTTGGGCATACGCATATTACCGAATCCAAGATTCGGCTTTTTAGCCTGAAACAGTTCTGACATCGCGGGGACCTCCCATGGATTTTTCGTTAGTATCTCAAAATCAAACAAATGGGGCAGCTTTTGATCCGGTATGCACACACTCGCATCCGTTTCTTTGGTATGTGTCAAGCCTCGTTGGCAGCGAGCGTTTCTGCGATGACCAGCGCCCAGGTCAGGCAGCGTCCGTGGCTGTTGCCGCTAGCTAGAAGAGGATAGTCCACGCCGTACAAACCACCAGCACACATGCCAGTAGCCAACAGGCCGCCTACTGGTTTGTGGTTTTTATCTAGCACCCGGAGCTTCGTGTCAGTGAGAAACCCTCCGAAAACATTCAGTAGTGCAGGGCCAATCTTGACGGCACGGAAAGGCGGCTTTTCAATGGAGGTAAGCAACTCGTGACGCTTGCCATAGTCCAAATCCTTGCCCAGCCTATAGAGCTCGTTATACCGCTTTACGGTGGCAAGGAAATTGTCTACGGGAACACCCATCTGCTCCGCCAGTTCCTCAAGCGTATCTGCTTTGAAAGCGACGCCCTTCTCTCGCCACTGTTCGATGTAACGGGGATACCAGTTGCTCTCACAGTCCCAAGGCTCGCCATAGACATTCATCGGGTCGGATGCTTGGCCGCCGTGCATAGGCGCACCTGCTGCCGCCTCCTCATACCATTTGTCATCAAAGACAGAGAAAGCATAGTCCGGGTTTGCCTGACGCAGAATATTGGCGGATTTTCCACCGGACCAGGTGTCCTCGTTCATGAAACGTTTGCCCTCAGAGTTCACGTGTAGGAAAAAGTTCATGAAGCATCCGTATCCTGTCATGTGGAGGGATAATGCCCAAGGGGCCGGCTCGAAGGCACCGCCAGCCCAGTAGCCGATCTTGTGCCCCTCACCCAGATTAGACTTTGGGGGGAAGGACGCACACTTGCCGGGCAGTAAGCCCTCGGGGGAAAAGGCCTCCAACATCTCCCAGTCACCGCTGATGTCACCGGTAGCAAGGACAATGCCACGCGAGCCCTTGTAGCGAATTTTCTTTCCCTCAAGATTCTGAGCGATGACGGATACAACCCTTCCATTCTCCTTCTCGAGGCGCAGAGCCTGCGTGCCGCGGATTACCTGTCCACCACCCTTCAGGATCTCTTCCTGCATCATCTCACAGATCATGAGCGCACCGCTGTAGCGAAAGCGATGGTGGTTGGGCTTTTGATGAATGTGCTGCGCGACTGGATACTCTGTGAAGTCCTTGCCCTTGTAATAACCTCCGTAAATGTCGGCGTAGACGTCATCGCCGCCCATATCCATGACCCATTCGAATGCCTCTTCGCTGCGGTTGATGAAAAGCCACAGCAAATCCTCGTTGCAGCGGCTACCGCTGATGCGGATCCAGTCGCGTGCAAATTGTTCCTTATCGATCTCGATGCCGTTTTCCCGCTGGATCTTTGAGCCGATGGATGCGATCTCGCCGCCGTGCGCCACGAAGGTGCGCATCTTCTCGATGACAATGACCTTCACGCCTAACTGTGTGGCCCTAGCTGCAGCTGCCATACCCGAGAATCCACCGCCGACGATGATGGCCTCCGCCTCAATGGTCTCGCTGATTTCGGACTCAGGAATGGGTTCCGGGGGCGTTTCCCAAGACCAGCGCTTTGGTGCATCGTCAGGCTTTTTAACTATCATGTGGTGCACCAGCGGAGCCACCTTGAATTTGCCATACTCTACTCCCTCTGCGGTGGACTTATCCTCAAGTTCGTCCGTAAAATTAAACATAGTTGCTTCTTCGATGTTGCTCTCGTTCTCTTTCTCAATGTCTGTCATGGTGTTCCTCCTTCTCTATTTGTTCTTTACAATCCTTATTTGTTGGCAAACTTCTCGATCCGATCAAATGTAATGACTGCACAGTCTTTTTTTAGTCGGTTTGCGTTAATAACCAGAATCACCGAACTGATCGACATGGCGATGCCAGAGAATACAGGTGTGAGGATGCCGGCCACGGCTAACGACACGGCCAGCGCGTTATATAAGCCGACCCACATCAGGCTGAGCTTTGCGTTGCGCATCATCAAACGGCTTATATAAATTGCTTTGAGCAAATGGGCGATCCGGTTCTGCGAGATGATAATATCCGCGCTCTCTAGATTCATCTCCGCAGCGCAGCCGATTGCAATGCCCACATCCGCAGTGATCAGTGGGAGCAAGTCATTGATTCCATCGCCTACCATCGCGACGCTGTGCTCTTTACAGAGCTCACTTATTACTGCGCTCTTCTCTTCAGGAGACAGCCCTGCGTAGTACCGCCAGATTTCGCATGCCTCCGCGACACTCTGCACCTGCGGCTCGTCGTCACCAGAGAGAATCAAAGGCTCGATGCCCAGTTTTCTCAAAGTCGCAACCGTGACGGGCGTGCCTTCACGCAGTTCGTTTCCGCCGCTCAGCGTGAGTGTCCCAGTCTTGTCGAAGGCGACCGTGTCCACCCGGGAGAGCGTTTCAAAAGCAGCGGGGTTCTTAACAATGATTCCGCTTTTGCCTAACACACCGATTGCCTCAGTGATTGCAAGCGGCACGGCAATGCCAAGCGCGCAAGGACACGCAGCCACAAGGATGCTGACTGCACTGGAGACCGCTGCGTAGAGGTCGCCCGGCCGAAAAAAGGCAAACCACATACATAGCGATAGCAGTGCAATCACCAGCACTGCGGGAATGAACACTGCGCTGATACGGTCGGTAAGCCGCTGAAGCTTCATGCGCTTGCCATCCATACCGCGGAGCATGGCGGTGATCATCCGGGCATAAACACTGTCTGCGCTTGTGCAATCTGCCGTAATTTCGATAGCATGGTTGAAATTGATTGTACCGCACAGCACGTGGTCGCCCGGTCGCTTTTGTACCGGGCGGCTTTCCCCGGTAAGGTTGGACTCGTCCGTCTCCGTACTGCCTGAAACGACGGTGCCGTCTATAGGGATGATGCAGTTACCGGGGATATAGATGCGGTCGCCGGGACATAAAATGGATACCGGGACAGTCTCATGTATTCCCTCCCGGATGCGGACAGCGGTGTCCTGCAGAACGTCCATCAGGGACTCA
>JAEEGL011261181.1_pt1 | contig 10417 bp, 6 predicted proteins | sample 9134231 | NCBI WGS metagenome assembly JAEEGL01 (sample SAMN16246548, study PRJNA631951) | gut metagenome | biome: gut microbiome; feature: rumen; material: fiber-attached | host: Bos | place: Iran: Karaj | collected 2018-10
CCGGATCGGCCTCCATGTCTTCCAGCCGTTTCTTGGCATCGGGGACATACAGGGTGTCTATCTGGAACATCATGAACGTCCTGTAAACCAGGGTATCTCCGCCAAAATAGACGGTATCCTTCCGCTGCTCCGATTCAGATATGGACATTATGGCCGGCTTTCGGGTCATGGTGACTTCCGACAGCGAATCCACGTAAACCAGTTGCCCGGCAAGTCCATATACATTGCGAGTGGTATCCATAATCTCGGCATTCCCGAGCATTCGCACGTCGCCGGTTGCACGGTTGTAGAACAGCGAATCGGTCCATGCCTCCTGGTCCTGGGTAAGCACATGTACCTTCTTGCGGAAGAAAAACAGGTCTATGTCCCTCTGGAACCAGCCGTCGTCAGCCGACAGCATGTTCTCGTCCTGCCAGGCATCGGTGCCGTACCCGAAATAGGCCCGGCTCTCGTCGGAATTATATACGAGCCTGGATGTCTTGACGAACGTTGAATCCGCAAACATGTTGACGTGGTCCATGAAGGTGAAGGTCTTCTCCTTTCCGTCGTACGACCCGAAACGGCTCTCGATGATCTGGCCGTCGTGGTCCCTCATGGAACCTCCGCTCTGGAATACGGCTATACTGTCCTTGGTATTATAGTCCAGGTACCTGGTTCTCAGGGTGTTCTTATCCTTGTCCTGAAGTTGGACCAGCTGCCCCCTGAACTTGGCCAGGTCCTCGTCTATCACGTATTCCAGGCTCTCGCTGGTCAGGGTGGTCCGGTCCTGGAGGATCTTCACATGCCCCAGGGCCTTTATTATCTGCGTATCCACGTTCCAGTAGGCCGTGTCGCAGAGCAGGTAGGTATTGTTATGGAAAAACTTTGCCGGGCCTATCACCTTGCGGAAATGCTCCCCGCCTTCCTCGATGAGCTGGGCCGACTGGGCGCTGATCAGGGTGACCAGACTGTCGGACCTGTCCTTCCGCTGGGCGGACAAGGCGAAGGGCAGCGCCAGAAGGGCTGCCGCAAGGATGGTCCGGGGGCAGAAACGCATATTATTCCCTGAACTTGGAAGCCCATCCGCCGCGGTTGAATTCGCATTCGCGGAATATCGGGTCGATTACGATGTAGGTTGTCTTGATCTTCTCCTCTATGAACTTGTCGATGGCCTTGATCTGCAGATTCTGCCGGACCTGGGAGAGCAGCTGGCTGTAATCCTCGCTGAAGGTGGCGGTATGGGCCGGAAGGATCTTGTCCACCCGGATGATCTTATACACGGTATTACCGGAACGACCCTCATTGTCAAGTGATTCCACCGGTTCCGAGATCTCCCCTTCCTTGAGGTTGCGTATGGCCTCATAGTCCTGGGGCTTCAGCTGGTCTATCTCGAAATAGGCCGAGCCGGTACCCGGATCGGCCATCTGGCCTCCGTTGGTCCTGGTCGCAGGGTCCTCGGAATAGAACCGGGCCGCGAGGGGGAAGGTCACTGCTCCGGAATTGATCTCGTTCCTGAGGCTGTCAAGGGTATGGAAGGCCTTGTCGCGGTCGTCCCTGGTGTACTGGGGCTTGAGCAGGATATGGCGGGCGTTGAACATGTCGCCCTTCTTTTCCAGCACTTCTATGATATGGAAGCCGTCGGGGGTTTCCACGATCTGCGAAATCACACCGGGACGGAGCGACATCGCCGCATCGGAGAACGCCGGCCAGAAAATCGACTTGGAAGCAAGTCCCAGCTCGCCACCCTTGCGGGCGCTGCCGGGATCCTCGGAATACAGCCTGGCCAGGGTCGAGAATTTCTCCCCTGCCATTATCCTCTCGCGGAGCGACAGGAGTTTTTCCTTGACGGCCATGTTCGCGGCCTCCCTGTCGGGATAGATGCAAATCTGGCTCAGGCGGTATTTGATGGGGACAACCGGAAGGTCCTCGACGTCGGCGGTATCCAGATACTGCTTCACGTCGTACGGGGTAAGTTCCGGGATATTGGACGCGATCTGTCCCTGCTCCTGCTGTGTAAGACTCTGGTCCTGAAGCGTTTCCCTCCACTCCTGACGCAACCGGTACAGGGGCTTCCCAAAATACTCCTCAACCTCCGCGTCGCCGCCGAGGGATGTCCTGATCTGGTCGATCCTCTGCGACATCTCACCTTCCACCATATCCTGGTTCACGGTCAGGGAATCCAGCCTGGCCTGCATCAGGAACAGCTTTGATTCCATCATGCTCTCCAGGAGTTCGCACCGGAGGTTCCTGTCGGAAGAAAGGCCCTGGGCCCGCATCATGCGGACCTCCTCTTCTATGTTCGATATGGTTATGACCTCGTTGCCAATCACGGCAACCGTCTTGTCTACAACACCTCCACTGTACTTCTGGGCAAACGCCACGGCGGTTGAAGTAAGGGCCGCAGTTATCATCAAAGCCTTGATGCAGAAGAAGTTAAATCTCATACGCAAATTAATAAATCACAAAATTACCCTTGGCAATGGCATCATCAAGCAAGTCTTGTTCCAAAGTAGACGCCAAGGCGTGTTTCCTTCCTGCAAGAATCATGTCACGGATCCTGGGGACGCAGTATTCCAGCGGAGCCATCATTCCGGCCTTCATGGATTCCGTCACGAACGCCACCCTGTCGTTGCCATGCCCGTCGGGAATCGATATCACCGATTTCTTCATGGCCGACAGCATGGTGATGTAATCCGTCCCGAATTCCCTTGCCAGCGCGGAAGCGTCGGTCCACTCCCCTGTCAGGTCAAGGTACCTGGATGCATACCGGGCGACAAGGCTGTCCGCCTCGTCGCGGTCCCCGGCCTTGGAAGAGACCATTTTCTTCATGATCTTCTCCCTTTCCGGAGAGTCGTGGGATATCACCATGAACTTGGCCTTGAGTATGGGGACGGACAGCGTGAAACGGTCCTTGTCGGCAGCGTAACGCGCCTTGATCTCCTCCTGCGATATCACCGTGTCGAGCCTCTCGTTGATGTACATCTGCTCGTAGCGGTACTTCAGGAGGGCCGTCCTGTACTCCTCCAGCTCCTTTGTGACGTCCTTGCTTTCCTTGGAAAGCTGCTCCTCCGCCACGTCCAGGAAAACCAGGCTCCCGGCCCAGGACCGGATATACCGTTCCGAGAAGGCGGCGCTGTCGGCAGGGCTGATACCGCCGGGAAGGACGGCCTCGAGCTCGGTCCTGGTGAGCCGGTGCCGCCCTACGCGGGCCACCGTCTCGCCGGAGAACCGGTCGGCCATGGTACCTGCAATCGACGACACCCTTGAACAGGATGACGTCAACATTGCAGCGAGGCCTAAAAGCAGTATCAGGTTCCTGATTCTCACTATCTTGAATAGTTGGGTGCTTCCTTGGTAATGGTCACGTCGTGCGGATGGCTCTCCAGGAATCCGGCATTGGTGATCCTGACGAAACGGGCGCTTCTCAATGCCTCCAGGTCCTTTGCCCCGCAATATCCCATGCCTGAGCGGAGACCGCCCACCAGCTGGTATACGACCTCGGCCACGGTTCCCTTGTAAGGGACCTGGGCCACGATTCCTTCAGGAACAAGCTTCTTTATGTCTTCCTCCATATCCTGGAAGTAGCGGTCCTTGGAACCGTGCTCCATCGCTTCCAGAGATCCCATTCCCCTGTAGGACTTGAACTTACGGCCATTGAGGATGATGGTTTCACCAGGCGATTCCTCGGTTCCGGCGAACAGCGAACCGGCCATGATGGTGGAAGCGCCGGCAGCCAGGGCCTTGACTATATCGCCGGAATAGCGGATTCCGCCGTCGGCGATCACCGGGATGCCCGTACCCTTGAGGGCCTCGGAAGCAAGCATCACGGCGGTAAGCTGAGGAACGCCCACGCCGGCGATTATCCTGGTGGTGCAGATGGACCCGGGCCCGATTCCCACCTTGACGGCGCTTACCCCTGCGTCGGCAAGGGCCCTTGCGCCTTCGGCCGTGGCAACGTTGCCGGCCACTATCTGGACGTCGGGGAACGCCTTGCAGGCCTTTTCAATCACCCCGAGCACACCGGCCGAATGACCATGGGCGGTATCCACCACCACCGCATCGGCTCCGGCATCGGTAAGCATCCCTATCCTCTCTATGGTGTCGGACTTCACGCCCACCGCCGCGGCCACCAGCAGGCGGCCCTTGGAATCCTTGGAGGCGATGGGATTGTCCTTTATCTTCATCAGGTCCTTGTAGGTGATCAGGCCCACGAGGGTTCCGTCGCGGTCAACCACGGGAAGTTTCTCCACCTTGGTCCTGCGGAGTATCTCGGTCGCTTCGGACAGGGAAATGCCCTTGGGGGCGGTCACCAGGTTCTGGCTGGTCATGACCTCGGAAACCGGGCATTTGGTATCCTCCCTGAAACGGAGGTCGCGGTTGGTGACAATCCCTATGAGCTTTCCGGCTCCGTCCACCACCGGGATGCCGCCGATATGGTGCTTTGACATCATGCCCATAGCCTGCCCCACGGTGGCGTCGCGGCCGATGGTTACGGGGTCGTAGATCATCCCGTTCTCGGCCCTCTTGACGCGGCGCACCTGGGCGCACTGCTCGCCGATGGTCATGTTCTTGTGAATCACGCCTATTCCGCCGGCGCGGGCCATGGCTATCGCCAGGTCAGCCTCGGTAACGGTATCCATCGCGGCGGATACTATGGGCGTATGGAGGATGATGTCCCGGGTGAAGCGGGTGGAAACATTCACGTCCCTGGGTAGCACTTCCGAGCGTGCGGGGACCAGAAGGACGTCGTCAAAGGTCAGTCCCTCGACAATTTCTCTGTTCACAAAAGTCTGCATGACGGTTCATTTATGTTATATCTTGCAAAAATAATCAAAAAATATCTAAAAAAACCTTGTACATTATTTAAAAAAGCGAGTCTTTCTGACTATCTTTGCGCCCGCTATGCTGAACCTGCTTACACAAAGAGATACCGCCGGGGCCATTTTCATCCTGGCAATCGCCATAGCCGCAGGCCTTTACCTGGGCAAATTCAAAGTCAAGGGAATCTCGCTCGGAAGCACCTGGATACTGTTCGTGGGTATCCTCTTGGGGCATCTCGGGCTCAGGATCAACCCCATGATGCTGTCGTTCATAAAGGACTTCGGGCTTATCCTGTTCGTCTTTGCCATCGGTCTTCAGGTGGGGCCCGGTTTCTTCCATTCTTTCCGGAAGGACGGACTTCCCATGAACCTCATGGCGCTGGGACTCGTCATCCTCTCTGTCGTCACAACGTATGTCATCCATCTTGTGAGCGGGGAGAACCTCGGGATCATGACCGGCATCATGTCCGGTGCTGTGACCAATACTCCAGGTCTCGGCGCGGCACAGCAAACCCTTTCCGACGCCGTATCGATGTCGCCTGAAAGCGCCGCCAAGGTCTCCGACGCAGCCTACGGCATCGCCTCGGCCTATGCAGTGGCATATCCGCTCGGCGTCCTGGGAGCCATCGCAGTCCTGCTGCTGTCCAAGGCCGTTTTCAGGGTCAACATCGACAAGGAGAAGGAGATGGCTTCCAAAAACGATGACGATGAAGGCAACGCCTACCGCCTGGTATGCCAGGTCGAGAACCCGGCCCTGTTCGGGAAAACCATCCACGACATAGTGGGCGAAGATAACACCGACCACCTGGTCATCGCCCGGATGAAACGGGGCGACAAAGTGTTTTTCCCCGACCTGGACCTTCCCCTCCAGGAAGGCGACAAACTCCTGATTGTCACCGACGTACAGCATAAGGAGAAAGTCCGGATTATATTCGGCGAAGAAGTGCCGGTAAACATGAATGAATGGCGGCCAATGGGCACTAAGCTGGTAGCCAGCCGCCTTTCCATCACGGATTCGTCCATCACCGGAAAGAGCCTGCGCAAGCTGGACGTCCGCCGGAAATACGGAGTGACTGTCACCCGCATCCTGCGTTCCGGAGTTGACCTCCAGGCCGATGCCGACCTCATCCTCCAGGTGGGCGACAGCATGAAGGTGGTGGGCTCCGAGGAAGGGATCGCGCGCCTTGCCCGCCTGGTGGGCAACGAGCCCGAATCGCTGCACAAGCCAAACCTCCTGCCCATCTTCCTGGGGATAGCCCTGGGAGTTCTGCTGGGCACCCTCCCCATCCGGTTCCCGTCCATGCCCCAGCCCCTCAAGCTGGGCCTTGCCGGCGGTCCCCTGATCGTGGCCATCCTGCTGGGGCACTTCGGACCCAAGCTCAGGATAACCACCTACACCGCCCTCAGCGCCAACCTCATGATCCGGGAGATCGGCATCTCCCTCTTCATGGCTGCCGTGGGCCTGGGTGCAGGGAAGAGTTTTGTGTCATCGCTCGTGAACGGCGGATACATGTGGGTCCTTTACGGAGCCCTGATCACCCTGATTCCGATGACGATTGCAGCCCTTGTGGCCCGCTACGCCCTTAAAATGGACTTTTTCAAGATTTGCGGACTCCTCGCCGGCGGAACCACCGACCCGGCCCTCCTCTCCTTCACCGAGCAGATGTACGGCAGCGGCCGCATCGCGGTCAATTATGCTACGGTCTATCCCCTGACCATGTTCCTCAGGGTCGTGGCCGCGCAGGTAATGATAATGATAATGTTATAACGATATGAAAAAGTGTTTGTTCCTTGCAGCCATCGCCCTTGTGGCGGCTGTCTCCTGCAATGAATCCCCCAAATCCCCCTTCAACCGCAGCGTAGCCGACTACGCCGTAGTCAATATCGAGACACCCGACCTCAGCGGCATATCCGACAACGGGAAGGAAGTGCTTAACCTCTACCGCTTTGCCGCCGACGAGGCCGACGCCATATATTGGGAGCAGTATTTCGGCGACAAGCAGGCCCTGCTCGACAGCATCGCCGACCCCGTCCAGAAGACCTTTGCACAGATCAACTACGGCCCCTGGGACCGTTTCACCGGCAAATCCTTCGTGGAAGGTTATTCCGACTGCCCTCCCGGAGCAGGATTCTACCCTGCCGACATGACCGTCGAGGAGTTTGAGGCCTGGGACAACCCCCTCAAGAACAGCCCCTATACCCTTATCCGCCGCAACGCCGACGGCTCCCTCGAGACCGTGTGGTATCACGACGCCTACAAGGAGCATCTGGAGAAGATTGCAAAATACCTTGCCGCCGCAGCCGACATCACCATCAAGCCCAGCGTCAAGAAGTACCTCGAGGCAAAGGCGGATGCCTTGCTTACCGACAATTACTACGAGAGCGGCCTGGCATGGCTTGACATGGACGACAGCAAGATGGACCTGGTAATCGGCCCCGACGAAGCCGCCGACGACCAGCTGATGGGCATCAAACGTTCCTATGAGGCGTTCGTCCTCCTGAAGAACGAGGCCAGGACCAAAGAACTCATGCAGTATGTCTCGCGTATCCAGGACTTCCAGCAGGATCTTCCCGGAGACCCGGCCTACAAGACCTTCCAGCCCGGAGCCGGCTCCAACATCTTCTCCTGCGACGCCCTGTATTATGCCGGAAAAGCCAATGCCGGCGTGAAGGTCATCGCCCTGAACCTTCCGTTCGACGCCGATGTCCAGCGCGAAAGGGGGACCCGCACCATCCTCCTGGAGAATATCCTCAACGCCAAATACAACCATATAGTGGCCCCCACCGGTGAGATACTGCTCTCGCCCGAGTCGGTGGAGCACCTTTCGGCCGACGCCTTCTTCTGGAATACCGTATTCCGTGAAGTCGCCCACGGACTGGGCGTAAAGGAGACCGTCAACGGGAAGGGCAGCGTGGAAGAGGCGCTCCAGAAAGTCGCCCCCACCCTTGAGGAAGTCAAGGCCAATGCCGCAGGCGTGCTGATGGTATGCAACCTCCAGGCCCACTACGACATCCACCATATCTTCACCAAAGAAGATGCGCTCACCACATTCTTCGCCTCGCTGCTCCGTTCCGGTCGCTTTGGCGAGGGATCCGCACTGGGTCGTGCCAACATAATCATCTACAATTATCTGCACGAGAAGGGCGCCTTCCAGAGGAAAGCTTCCAACAAGTATTCGCTCGACCTGGCAAAGATGGAGGACGCCCTGTCGGAACTGACCGCCCTAGTCCTCAAGACCCAGGCAACCGGCGACCTCGGATTTGCCACCTCTTTCGAAGAGAGCTATTCCAAGCGCAGCGCAGACTTTGATGCCGACAGGCAAAACCTTGGTCTTGAGAAGGTTCCTGCCGACATCCGGTTCAACTTCCACAAATAGGGACCCGCCTTATTGGCGGATGTCTTGCGGCGCGCAGTTTTTTATTCTACGAAAAAATGCGTATATTTACGCCGACAAGAACAATCCGCCTATGAAGAAAGGTTTCCTAAGTCGCTTAAGCGACATAACAAAGATCGGGAGTCGCGCCAGTTTTTCCGATGTTGAGCAGAAGATTACCAAGTACGAATATGGTTCCGATGCCTTTATGCAGATCTTGGCGAATCGTTACTCTTGCCACTCTTTTACAAATTATCCCGTCTCCGACTCCAAGTTGAAGATGATCCTGGAGGCCGGCCGGATGGCGCCGTCCGCAAGGAATCTCCAGCCCACCCGTATATGGGTGGTCAGGAGCGAGGATGCGCTTGCCCGCCTCAGGACGGTTCATCCGTGCTACGGCGCACCGGTCGTCCTCATCGTGGGCTGCCGGAACGAAGAGGCCTGGGTCCGGGAAAGCGACGGAATCAATGCCGCAAAGACCGATGCCGCCATCGTCCTGACGCACCTCATGCTCACTGCAACTGACGCCGGACTCGCCAATATGTGGATCTGGGACTTCGATCCCCGCAAGATACGGGAAGTCCTTCCCGAGACCAGGGAGCACGGAGTCTACGGCCTGCTTGCCATCGGCTACCCTGCCGACGGGGAAGGCCAGCCTACGGAACTACATTCCGTCCGCAAGTCACTGGAGGACATGGTGATCGAGCTCTAGGAGCCGGCTATTGTCCCTGCCGCTTTTGCAAAAACCTAAAAACCGCCGAAGTAACCGTCAGGCTCCTTTTCGCTTCCCTTTTCCCTTTTCTCCAACCCATTGATGGAGAATCCCTGGTATACTTCCACAAAGTAGGGACCATCCGGAGTCTCCGGCCAGAAGAAAGTGAACGGATACAACCTGCCCTTATACATGGCCCCGATGTTGGGGTAGAAGGTTTTACCGGAGGCCGTCATGGCCACTATCCGGAACCCATAGGTCGTTCCGGATACGAAATCTGACGTATTGCCTGCCGTACCCTCGGCCTTAAGTTCATCAAAGGAGTTCATGGGCACAGTCATGATCCGATACAGTTTTTCTCTTTTTATGGATTCGTTGTCCCAGGCATAGTCTCCGCCGATGTAAACCCCTACGTCAAATAGAAGGTTATTCCAGGAAAGGTCCCGGACGGTTCCGCTCACAACCTCCAGATAGATGATCCATGGCTCCAGGGTGGGTTTGGTGGAAGAAACCCCGTACGATACCCCGTCGAATTGCGTAAACACTTTTGTCTCCACGACTGAACCGTTGGGGTCATAAGGGGAATTGACCATAACGTATTGATTATACGGCTCGCCATGGTCGTCGTAGCCGGTGACCGTATAGTAGAAAGGATCCAGCGTCCTGGTGGGACCGACGGGGTAGAATGGCTTGGTCTGCTCAAGCTGGGGAGTGAGGTATCTCTCCCAGAGCGGGTCAAACTCGAAGGTGGCCTGGAATTTTTTGATCGTGTTTGTGTAATAGCCCCCAAGGCATATCCAGCGGGGAGCGAAAGACAGCGACGGCACCAGTGCCACCTTGGTTACGCCGCCGTCGAATTTGAGGCCGAAGAACAGCGTGAGGTCCATGTCCACACCCAGGCCGAAAAGCCCGTACAGGGAAACATAAGGACGTATGCTCAGGGAACCGTATGCCCCCAGGCTGCCGCTGACCCCGCCTACGGTAGGAGAAAACGACTCCTCTTCTCCGGGATCCGGGGGATCGGTGCGGACGTTGAATCCGTCTCCCTTGTTATAGGCGAACCCGACCGAGCCCAAATCGAAACTGCGCTTCACAGAGGCCGAGAAGGCGATACTGCCGGAGATGCCCGCTTTGCCCACCAGCTGGACTTCCGGAAGGATGATGACCCCGGGGGCAAGCGGAATGGGAGCCAGGACAAACGTAATGAGCGTCTTGCTGATGGACTTGTCGAAGTCGGCTTTCAGGGAGAAATCCACCGAGAGTTTGAGCGTTGGGTGTACTTTATAGTAGACATACTGCACCTCGTTCTTGAAATACCCGACCGCCACCCTGAAATCGATACTCATCGAGGAACTGAAGCCTACGGTCGCATTCTTTTCGCTGAATCCTATGCTGAGCGTGGGCGAGGTAAGGCTCTTGCTTGTTGAACTGGCCTTGGTGGGAATACCTGTAAGCTGTGTAGTAGCCTCTTCGTTGAACAGCAGCTGTCCCTCCGGACTTACGCTGAACGGGATGGAATTGCCTTCCGAATC
>JAEEGL011302960.1_pt1 | contig 10417 bp, 5 predicted proteins | sample 9134231 | NCBI WGS metagenome assembly JAEEGL01 (sample SAMN16246548, study PRJNA631951) | gut metagenome | biome: gut microbiome; feature: rumen; material: fiber-attached | host: Bos | place: Iran: Karaj | collected 2018-10
TGTTATTAAAAATAATGATTTTCCTTTTAATTGGAGTAAAGAATCTAAAGATTTTATTAGTAAATTGTTAATTAGAAAACCAGAAAAAAGATTAGGTTTTGGAAATGTTTTTCAAGTTAAAAATCATTCTTGGGTTAAATTTTTTCCTTGGGATAAATTATATAATAAAGAATTAATTGCTCCTTTTATTCCTTTTAATGGAGATAATTTTGATAGTAAATATTGTAATGCTATTGAAAAAATTGGGTTAAATACTCAAAAAAGATATGAAAATTATATTAAAGGATATGATTTAAATAGTTTTTTTGTTAATTTTACTTATTATCGTCTTTTAGATGAGAATGATGAGGAAAAATGTTTTAAAGAGAATGATATTAGGAAAGTTAGTTTTAATGTTAAAGGAAATGATAGTCATATTAAGGAAAAATGTAATTCTGGAAATAAAAAAAGATGTCAAAGTGCAATTGATGAAAAAAAAAGTTATTATAATTCTAATAAAATAACTTTAAAAAAAAGAATTAATAAATTAAATATTGATAGTAATGAAAATAATTATTCTTCTAATAATAAAGAAATTGAAATTTTTAAGAAAAAACATCAAATTTTTAAAAAAACAAAATCTTATAATAAAAATACTTATAATAATAATAATCAAACAATGAAAAATTTTTCTTCTATTAAAAAGAATTTATTAAATCAAATGAATGAAAAAATGAATTCTTCAAATATAGGAAAATTTAATAAAAATAATAATTTAAATTTAAAAATTCCAAATGAACAAAAATCAGCAACAAATCTTTTTTTAAATTATCAAACATTATCAAAAACGAATAATATAATAAAAAAAGCAATAAAAAATTTAAGAGAAAATTCTGCTTCATCAAAACCTATTAAACATTTAGAAAATATTTCATTTCAAAATATTAAAAATAAATCAATAAATCAAAGAAGTAATAGTTATAATCATAATATATCAATTAATAAAATAATAGTAAATACAAATAATTATTCAGGAAACTTTATTAAATCACCAAAAAATAAAATAAAAGAAAAAAATTCAAATAGTATTCTTGGTTTAGAAATAAAAAAAATAAGTAAAAATAAATCAAGAACTAATATTTCTAAAATTTCTAGTAAAAAAAAATTAGGTAATTCTAACTCTGTTACTTTATTTAAAAGTGATAAAGTTAGTAGTATTTCATATAATTCTACTGGAAGTAGTTCTTCGTTTATGAATAATGAAAAAATAAAGAAATATTAAATTTAAATTTTAACTTATTTAAATTATATAAAAAAATTGCCATAATATTTTATTTTAAAAAGTAAACTATTATAAATATATTTATTTATTGAAGATTAATAATCAATTAAAAAATATAAATTAGAAGAAATATTGAATCAAAATAAATTAAAATTGATAAATTTATCAAGGGAAGAATATATAAATATTAATCTTTTTATAAATAAAAAATTTTATATCTTAATTAATTATAATGAAGACCTATTAAAAAATAAATACAGAAGAATTGAAAAAAGTAAATAAATTAGAATTAAAATAAAAATAAATAAAAAACAATTAATATAAATATAAATATATGAAAAATAATTAATTTAATTATTTATTTAGAATATATTTAAAATAAAAAATTAATATAATTTATTTTAGAAAAAGAGTTTAGAAATATTAATATATAAATATATCTTTTTGAAAAAGATATAAAAAAATGCTTCACTTTAATATATTATTTTGTCCTCGTTGTCGTAGCCGTGCTGTCTAAATTGGTGGAAATACTTGGAGATGCCCACAATGTGGTTATACATGGAATGGTTATTAAAGATAAATAAAAATAATTTTAATTAAAACTTATTCATTTATTTAGATTTTAACTTAATTTTTAACAAAAATAATTGAAATAGATTAATTATTGAAAAAACTTTTTTTTTTGAATTAAACTTATCATAACTATGAATCATATGATAGTGAATGATCATCATTTTGATGAAATAATCATAATAATCCACTATTATATGATTCATAAGGATGGTATTTCATATTCTAAAATAATGTAATGAAAATATTGCTTATTTATTAGTTTTTTTGTTCGTTGCTTTCATTTATCTTTTTATATTTCTTTTATTTTATATACTATTCCAAATCCACCTGCATCTAAAATGTCTATTATTCTAAAATTTTTTATCAAATTATTTCTTTTTTATTTTATCTTTAAATATTGTTATTTTAATTGTTATACATGAGCATCTATTTGAGATATTAATATATTTTTTAAATGATTATATATTATTAAAAGATAATTAAAACATTTATCTTTTGAATCAAATATCTTACTCTAAAATTTATGTTTTTAGTTTATTATTTTTTTTAAAAAGATATAAAATTCATCTGTATTGTTATTTTTAACTATTTTAAAAAATAAAGTAAAAATTTATTTATAATTTTAAAATGAGTTTCAAAAATATAATTATAAACAAGCTATTAAATCTTAAGGATGTTGTTTTTGCTGTGATTGTTATTTAACTGGATTAAATGAAAATATTGAAAAAGCTTTTGATTACGTAGTTAATAAAGGCTCGTTTAGGGGAAGTGACGTATATGTTAATGATCATTCAAGTTTAATTAATGGTTTAAAGAAAGAGTATGGAACAAGTGATAGAAGTGGAAAAAGAGTAAAGAAAGGAAATCAATTCCATAATCAAATTATTTGATATTTAAATTTTTGGATTTTAAGGTTTTAAAAAATAAAATTACCTTTCATTAACTTATAAATTTTGTATAAAATTAAGTTTTTATTAAAATGGTATTTAATTTTTAATATTATCAATAATATTCTTAAATGAAACTATAGAAAAGAGTTTTTTGCTTAATATTTTTAATCATTAATTTAAATAAAAATTTAAATTAAATTTAATATATTTATATAAAATCAAAAAATCAATTGACTCAAATATAAAGTTTTATTATTAATTTTTTTTCAAAAATTATATTATTTGTATTTAGTTTATTTTTGATTACAAATAATTAATGTTTATATTTTATAAATATAATTATTGGATTAAAATTATTTAATTTTATTTAACGAATTAAAATGACAGATGCATTAATAAGAAAGTAAAATATATTTATAAATATATAGATATATAAAAGATTTAAAAGAAAAAATTGAATTAAAATTAATTCCAAATAAAACATATGAGCAAATACTTTATCAATTTTTTCGTTTTTATGATCTAGAATCTTATGGTTTATGTAATCTTCATAATTTTATAAAAACAAATGAAAGATTAGGAATTATATTTAAAAATACAAATGATGTTGAAAAAATTTTTAATTACTTTGATACAGATTATGATGGTTTTATTAATTATAGAAAATTTGTTCACGATATTTTTACATTAAATAATTTTAATCAAAATAAAATAAATCAAATAAATGATTTTATTTCAATATTAAATAATAAATTAATTCAGCAAGGAGGAAATATTGCTTTACTAAAATTAATAAAAGCTATTCAAATAATTGATTATAACGATGCTAAAAGATTAAATATAGATGATTTTTTAAAAGTTTTAAATGAATGTCATTTAAATTTAAATTCTTTTGAAATGAAATATTTATTTCAAGAATATGAAATATTTATGAATGGTCTTGTTTTATATTATAAAATAATAAATAGTTTATTAAATAGATATTGGGATGAAAGAAGAAATGATTTATCAAATGATTTTTATAATCATATAACTAATAATGGAAAAAGAAATATCACTTTAAATAATATTCGAAATATTTATATTAATACTCCTAATGATAATTATAAAAAAGAAATGTTTATGAAATTTTTAGATGATTATAAATTCATTACTTCTACTTATACAAATAAAAGTTTATCATTAAATGAAATTAAACAGTTTGTAAAATTTTTTGGATTTGGAATTGATTCTGATAATGAATTAAGGGAATTATTATTTGAATTAGATGAACAAAATATTGTTAATCCAAATATTGAAAAACAATATCATTTTAATCATAATAAAAATAATAAAAAAGTACAATTTGAAAATTATAAAAAAAATAATAAAGATTTTCAAAATAATATTCAAAATTATGAAAATAATTTAAGAAATAATGTTGAAGAAACATTAATGACTTTGAGAAAATATCTAAAAAAATATGGAAGAAATTGTTTATTTAATTTCATAAAACATTTTAAATATTATGATAATTATACAAAAACAATAAATAAATATGATTTTGTAAAAGTATTAAAAGATTTTAATATAAATATTCCTTTACCGAATATTGATAATATTTTTTATGAATATGGAATTAATTCTAATAAAGATGTAATTAATTACATTTATTTTTTTAAAAAAATAACTGATTCATCAATTACACAATCTAGAGATTCAATAATTAGAAATTGCTTTAATAAATTATCTTCATTTGCCAATGAAAATAAATTAAAATTGAATATTAATTTAATTAAAGATTTATATAATCCAAAAAATAATTATTTTATTAGTGATGAAATTGAAAATAAAAATGATTTTGAAAATTGCTTAGAATTATATCACTCTTTTTTCAAAGGAATAAAAAATGATATCTTTACAGAAGATGAATTTTTTGAATTTTATCATTTTATTTCATATTTAATTGATGATGATTACAACTTTTCATCATTATTAAATAATGAATGGAATTTTGAATTAAAAAATATAAAAAATGAAGAAAATAAAGAACAAATATTATTAAATAAAAATGACTTTGAATTTACTTTTAAAAATAATAATATGAATAATGAAATATTAGATGAAGAAGAAAATTTAGATACTTTAAGTACAAAAAATCACCCAAGAACACCATATGTTAAATCAGAGAGATATAATGATAATAAAAATAATATAAATTATATTTTAGATAAAATAAAAGAAAAATTAAAAATAAGAGGAATTAGAGGACTTTTATATTTACATAGACAATTTTTAATATCATGTCCTAATTTAATGAGAATAGATTATAATGATTTTAAAAATATTTTAATAGGGCAACATATATTATTAAATGAAAATGAATATAAAGATGTCTTTTATTATTATTCAAAAGAAAATTATTTTAATTATTCAAATTTTATAAGAGAATTTAAAAAAGAATTAAATGAAAATAAATTGAATTGTGTTGAAGATGCTTTTGAAATTTTAGATATTCAAAAAAGTGGAATTATACCAATTAATTATATTAAAATGAATTATGATGTTAAAAATCATCCTGATGTTATTGCTGGAAAAAAAAATGAAGAAGAAAAATTAATTGAATTTATTGATTGTTTTGAAATTAATAATGAAATTTTAAATTATAATAATAATGATTATAATATTAAAAATAACAATATTGATTTTGAAATTTTTGCTAATTTTTATGAATATGTTGCTTTTGTTTATGAAGAAGATAATAGTTTCAGAAATGTTATAAATTCCACTTTTCATGAATAAATAATTTTTTTAATTTTTATTTAATTTGAATACAAGAATTAATTATTTTAATATTAATTTGGTATATATTCTTTATCAAATTAAACAATATTTTACTAATTATGTTTAAAAAATGAATTTTTTAAATTTGAAATTTTTCATTTTAATTTTCTAGAACATTCATTTTACTTTAATTATAAAATTTATTAGAAACAAATTTCAGAATAAAATTTTCAATATTTTTTTATATAATAATTATATATTCTCTTTAATTTTTAATTTTATTAAAATAATTTGTTCAAATTTTTAATTTTTCATTTTTTATATATAAATATCTATTATCAACCATATAAAAAGATTTGAAATATATCATTTATTTAATTAATTAATAATAATTTAATTGAATTAGATTTTAGAATTTCTAAGATTTAATTTTCAAATATGAAATGACTATTATATATAATTAAAAGAATATAATATTTAAATTATATTAATAATTTTTTATATATCAATGGCGAACAATCAAGAAAAAAAATATTCTTTACCAAATAATCATATTAATATTATTGAAAAAAAACCAATGATCGACATTGATGAATTAATGAATAAAGATTGTGAATATATTTTATTTGAAATTCCCAAAGGATTTGATAAATCATTACTTTCAAAAATGACTATTAAAAAATTCAGAAAAAATGGAAAAAAAATTAAATTAATAAATAATTATAAAGGATTATGTTATGATCAAACAGATCCTATAACAACTCAATCCTTAGTTGTTTTTAATGAAAAAAATGAAAAAAGATTAATTTTTAAACCAACAGATAGATATATTAAAGTTTTTGAAAGTTTAGAACTTTTTGAACCTGATACTGATAATATTATAAAAAGGAAATTAATAAGTAAAAATTTAGAAGGAAATAAAAAAAATAAATAAAATTTATATTATTATTATTATATAGTTTCATTATAAAAAAAATTAAATATATTTCAAATATACTAATATAAAATTTTATAATTTTATAATTATGTATAAAAAAAATCATCCTTATTTAAATAAAAACTAGATAATTGTGAATAACTGTTTACATTATTTTTTATCCTAATATATTTTTTTCTCAGTTTTTTTAAAGAGTTATAACGATTAAAATTAAATTTGTTTACTAAAGAATTTTCAGTTTCTAAAAGATTATTAGAATTATCTAAAGGTTGATATTTAATTAACTTTTTTCTCAGGGAAAAAAATTTTTTATTTGTAGATATTGTATTATTATAAATTGAATTATTCATTGTGTTATATTTTGGTTTATTTTTAATTTTTTTTTTAAAAAAGTTTTCTTTAATTTTAATAATTTGTTCTCTTTTATTATCATCAGGTGAATTTAAAGATTTCATAAATAATTTTTTATTTCTTGTATCAGGATCTTGTAAATAAACATTACATAATTTACCAGAAAACATTAATTTCTTTTTTTTTATATTTGTTCTTGCCAAAACTAATAAATTAGTTTTATCAAAATATCTATAAGGTGATAATGTCATATTATCTTTATTTAATTTAGTATCTCTTATTTTTTTAGTAATAAATCTATTATAAGAAATCTCAATTGGAATATCCCAATTATGTTCATTTAATTTAGTTAAATGTAACTTTGGATTATAACTATCTAATAAATCAATTATTCTTATTTTTTTTTCTATTGCATATTTAAATATTTTCTTTCTTAATGTTCTTGCTTTTCTATATAATAATAAAAAGTATATATAAGGAAGTTTAAATTCATTCCAAATAAAATCTTTACACATTTTTAAATATGAAATATAAAAATTATCTATTTTTTCTGATTTTGTTTTAAGATTATCTAGAAGTGTTTGTTTGTGAGTATTTTCAAATCTGTCAATTTTTTTGTCATATATTAATAAATCATAAAATAAAATTTCTGGATTTGTTTCAAATTCAATTGGAATTTGTTTATATTTACCATAAAGTATTCTACTATATTTCCTATGATTTAGTATTGATTTCATATTATATTTTTAAATAATAATATTTATAAAATTTATAGTTAAATTGATATTAACGATATTCCGATAAAAAAAATAATTATTTAATATATAAACAATCTTAAAATACTTTTAATTCAGTTATGGAGTTAATAATCTTTTTTTATTAATTTTTCTTTCGATTTTTCCTATTTTATATCTTTTATCAATTTTATTTAAATTATTTTTAAAATTTTCTAATTCAATATCATAAAAGTCGTTTGAAAAATATATATTTAATTTATGTTTACTTTTATTATTTATTTTAGAATTATTAGTATATGATATATAATTTGAACTTTTTTCCTCTTTATCATTATTATTATTAATTAAAAATGGTTCATTTAGTCCATATTTTTCTCTTGTGATCCATGTTTTAATTCCTTTTTCAGTTAAATTATATTTTTTATTTTTATAAGAATTAAAATTTAATTTTTTTAAATTTCTTGATTTTTTTGTTAAATTGTTAATTGATTTGAATTCATTTGTATTTTTTTTTTGATTATCATAATAATTTGAATAAGTTTTAATTGGTAATCCATATTTAGGTTTTATATTTATTGAATCTATCATATTTTGTTGACTGTTATATATATTAATATTGTCATCAAAACTTGCATTTCTTTCTAATGAATCAATTACTTTATAAATTTTTTTAATTTGATTTTCTTTTAATTTATTTTTTCTATTTTCATTATATATATCAATATCAAAATGAATTGGCAAAAGATTTCTTTCTGAAAAAACTCTTTTATGTAAATTAATTCCATTTTTATTTGTTGAAAAATAATTTTTTCTATCTATCATATAATAAAGATCTTTATATTTTGGATTTTTGATAATTAATTTTTGAAGATTTTGCCTACTTTCTTCAGATAATAAATCTAAATAAATTATTTGTTTGGATTTATTTGAACTTAAATCTTGATATAGACTTATTGTATTTATAAAATGACGATTCATATTTATATTTTTCATAAATTTAACAATTATTTTTTCTGATAATAAATGTATTAAATTTTATTAATACTTATAATTTATTTTTATTTTGAGAATATTTTTTTACATTAATAAAATTTAAAATTAATTTTTAATGTAAAGGAAAAAAAAATAAATTATGATTGTTCTTGTAATTTAAGTTTTTTTTCTAATTCTGTTATTTTCTTTTTTAGTCTTAAAAAAGAACCATCAAATTTATTGACTGATTGAGATTGATGAAATTTTTGTTGAATTGAATTATTTCTCCCTGTCATTAAAGGATTATTTGCAAAAAATGATGTATTAGATGATGTTTGATTACTATTATTAGTATTAAATATTGAATAATTATATTTATTTTTTTCAGGTCTATTGACTTTTAGAAAGTTATTATCATTTAGTTTATTATAATTGTTTTTATTATCGTTTGTTATTTCTTTGCTTATTTTAATATTGTGAATATTTTCATATATATTTTTTTCCAATTTATTGTTGAATTTATTATCAGCATTATTATTATTTTTATTTTCAATTTTAATATCTGATATATTATTATATTTATTTTCAATTTTATTATCTAATTTATTATCAATTCCATTTTCAAAATTATTATCAATTTTATTATCAAATTTGCTTCCAAAATTATTATCTTTTTTTTTATCAAATTTATTTTCAAATTCATTTTCATTTAATTTATTTTCAAATTCATTATCTTTTTTATTTTCTTTTAAAATAAAATCTGATAATTGTTTTTTCAACATTATATTTCCATATTGAACATCATTAATATTAGTATCTTGAATATTATTTAAATTCATATTTTGCTTATTAATTATATCTTTATATTTCATTAATTCATCAAACATTTCTTGATTATCATTCATAATTTTATTGATAAAAGAATCCAAAGTTGAAATTGCAAAAAAAGAATTTTTTTCATTATTTTCATTATTCTCATTGTCAAATTTTATTAAAGCAGAATTTCCAGAATTTATTATTTGAGATTTATTATATAATTCAATATTTTTATTAAAGAATTCAAAAAAGTCATTTATTATTTTTTTTTCTATATTTCTTTCTTCATTTATTTTTTTAATTTGATATGAATTATTTTCTAATATTTTGTTTTTTAATTCTTCCATTTCATTTTCTTTATCTTTTTTATTGTCTAAAATTTGATTTTTATGTTCTGAAATATCATTTTCTAAAGATGAAATTTTTTCAGATAATGAATTAATTATATTTTCTTTTTCTTTTAAATTTTCAATTAATTTATTATTATTTAACATAAGATTTGAATTTTCATTTTGTAATCTTAATATTTCATTTTGAAGTTGAAAATTATAATTATCATTAGGAATATTTTCTTTATTCATTAAATTGGTCATTTGAATATTTTTATAATCATCATTTATTATATTATTTTGATAATTTTTTGAATAATTAATAATAGAATTTGATTTATTTTTTAAAATTGCAATTTGATTTTTATAATCTTTTATAATATTATCAATCTCATTTTCATATTCTTCTTTATAATAAATATTATTTTTACTTTCTTCAGACATTTAAAAAAAAATCAAAAATTTTAAATAATAAACACAAAATAAAATAAAAAAAAAATATTAATTCCATTAAATTAAAAAAAAAATTCTATTTTAAATTAAAAAAAAAAATCAAAAAATGACAACATATCAAACAACATATTCAGATATATCAACATTATCAAAAAAAGAAAGAAAAGAAATAGAAAACAATTTTCCTTTCATAGCACCAAATTCAAATTTAGGAAATTTTGATTCATGTGGTCAAATAGTAGCAAAAAATGATCAAGGAAACAAAATAAAATTTTGTCCAATTTGTGATTATCCAATGATAGTAAGAATGCAAATAATACCTTGTGAACATTTAA
>JAEEGL011816679.1_pt1 | contig 10417 bp, 8 predicted proteins | sample 9134231 | NCBI WGS metagenome assembly JAEEGL01 (sample SAMN16246548, study PRJNA631951) | gut metagenome | biome: gut microbiome; feature: rumen; material: fiber-attached | host: Bos | place: Iran: Karaj | collected 2018-10
TAAGTTATATTTTTCTTAATGTTTTTAAATGTAGGTAAAACACCATTTCTATCATTATATCTATAAATAGCTCTTTCAACAGCATCACCATAATTATCAATTATATATTGATATTCTTCATCGGATTTACCTGACTTTTTACCTAATGTAAAAATAAGTATAATAGTAACACATGCTATAACAACTAAAGCTATTATAATACCTATAATTAATCCTTTTTTAGATTTTTTAGGTGGTATTTCACCAGGAACTATTTCCTTATAAATTGGTTCACCAGTTTCAGGATTATAACCAATTATATCTTTTTTACTTCTTTTAACTGGTTTCACCGGTACTGGATCAACTGCTGGTTGTTCCACTACTGGTTGCTCTACTACAGAAGCAACTTCTTCTGCTACTGGTTCAGCTTTAACTTCTTCTTTAACTTCTTCAACAGTTTCATTAACTTCTTCAGTAGTCTTTTTTTCTTCTTCCATTTTTATCCTCCTTACATTACACTATAATTATATCATATTAAATAAAAAAAAGAATAAATAATTATTCTTTTTCCAATGTCTTAGTAGCAATATTGTAAAGATAAGTTTTATCTAATTTATTATTTTTTGTTACACATATTTTTAATTTATAACTATCTTTTTCAAAGTATACGCCAGCATCAACTAAATTATCAACTTCTAATTGTTCTTTTAATTCACTTGCTGTATTTTCAATTGGAGTTGCAATTACATCATTACCTTGAAAATCTTTTATATATATTTTTGAATCATTAGATACAATAACGACATCTTCAAACACACCAAAGATAAAATCAAATCCAGTATCAATAGCTTTATTTCTTGATACAAAATAATAAATATACCATTTACCATTTTCTAAGACCTTAAAATGTTGATCATCTATAATTCTAATATCATCATATTGATAATCAATAACTACATTATTTGATGTAATTCTAGTTATACCATATTTACCATCTTTTGAAGATACTATATAATCGCCTTCAATAGAATAGTAACTTTGATACATTGGCATATTATTAACTTTAGAACCAGCATCTATATTAAATTCATGTATCTGATTACCATCACAATCAATAATACCATAATACTTATTATCCTGATCAATTATTTCAATATAACGTCCATTTAAAGAACTATATAATGAATTTTTACCATTTAACCAAAAAGCTTTATTACCATATGTACCAATTACTTTACCCTCTTCTACATCAAATAAAATAATATGATCATTATCTTTAAAGAAGGCTTTTTTATTAATCATAACATTAGTTGGATTAGTACCATCAGTCATACCAGGTGCAAAATAATCATCATCTAAAACTGAACATGTACCTTCACACATATATTTAGAAATAATATTCTTTTTATCTTCTATTTTGTCATAATCATCTGTTACTTTTACATAACTACCATCATTATAAAAATATAATACAATATCTTTATTTTTTGAATCATCTTTATCTTCTTTTTTCTCTTCTTTTTTAGTATCTTTCTTTTTTTCTTTTTTCTTATCTTTTTCTTCAGTTTTATGTTTTGTCTCTTTGTTATCTTTATTTTCATTATTCATAACATACCAAGTACAAACACCAGCAGCAATTAATAATAGTAAAAATAAGAATAAAAATATTTTCTTACCCTTTTTCTTAGGCTTTTTAACATTTAATGTTACAGGTTCATTATTTTCAACAACTATATTATTTTTATTATCTTCCATATTAACACTCCTTTATTCTATATACTCATTATAGCATAAAAAAAGATAGTTTAAACTATCTTTTTATTAATATCCACTACGTTTTTTTAAGAATGATGGAATTAAATCATCTGAATCATCATCGTCATCATCATCTGTAGTATCATCTAAATTTGGATTTGTTTGTTGATATGTATTATAAAGTGGATCAGATGGTTTATCAAATCCTGTAGCAATTACTGTTACAATAATTTCATCATTTAAGTTTTCATTGATAACAGCACCAAAGATTGTATTCATATCTGTATTAGCAGAAGATCTAATAATTTCATTAGCTTCTTCAACTTCAAATAATGTTAAGTTATTACCACCTGTAACATTGATAATAGCATCAGTAGCACCTGCTATACTAGTTTCAAGTAATGGGCTTGATACAGCTTGTCTAGCAGCTTCTTGAGCTCTATTTTCACCTACACCAATACCAATACCAATTAAAGCAGAACCACGTTTTTCCATTACTGATTTAACATCAGCAAAGTCAAGGTTAATTAAACCAGCTACAGCTATTAAGTCTGAAATTGATTGAACACCACGGCGAAGTACATTATCTACTTCTTTAAATGATTCTAGAAGTGGAGTTTGTTTATCAATTATTTCTCTTAAACGATCATTTGGAATAACAATTAAAGTATCTACATTTTTCTTTAATTCTTCTAAACCAGCAATAGCTTGTTCCATTCTTTTACGACCTTCAAAACTAAATGGTTTAGTAACAATACCAACTGTTAAAGCACCTTGTTCTTGAGCTATTTGAGCAACGATTGGAGCAGCACCTGTTCCAGTTCCTCCACCCATACCACAAGTAACAAAGATCATATCAGCACCTTTTAAGGCTTCTTCTAATTCTTTTTTACTTTCTAAAGCAGCTTCACGACCAATTTCTGGTTTAGCACCTGCTCCACGTCCACCAGTTAATGATTCACCAATTTGAATTTTAACTGGAGCTTTATTAACATTTAATACTTGTAAATCAGTATTAGCAACAATAAATTCAACACCTTTAACACCTGAGTCAATCATACGATTAACTGCATTACAACCAGCACCACCAATACCAATTACTTTTATTTTAGCAATTTGATCCATTTCTAATCCAAACATATTAATCCTCCTTAATCTTTAAAGAAATAATCATATAATCTACCTAGCATTGTTGCATTAGAAACATCATTTGCATTTCTTTTAGCAGTAGCTAATTTTATTTGATTATTTTCATCTACCATTGTTAGATTTTGTCCTTTTAATTTTATCTTACTTATATAGTATACCACATTACCTATACAAGCTGAAAATTTATTATTTCTAAGTCCTAGTAATTTAATATTACCAAGTGATACATCTTTTCCTAAAACATCAGATGCCACATATTCAATATCGACCATATTACTAGTACCACCTGTAACAATAATATAATCTATTTTTTTGCTTGTCAAGTTATTTATCTCTTTCTTAGCAAGAGTTAAAATTTCTTCTATTCTTGATGATACAACTTCAGATATTTCAAATTGATTTATCTTTATAACATCTCCTACTGTTGTATCTACTTCATATGTATCAGAAACATTTGCATTTCTTTTATGTCCTAAAGCAAATTTATGTTTTAATTCATTTGCTACTTTAGAATCAACTTTATACATATATGAAATATCATTATCAATATTTTTACCACCCATATTGATTAATGAACTTTTAATAATAACGTTTTTATTATATAGAGAAACAGAAGTAGTTTCAGAACCTATATTAATAATAACACCAAGTCTTTTTTCCATTTCTCTTGTTTTAAATGCATATAAATCACCAATATTATTTAGTGATATATCTAGTACATCAATACCTATATTTTCAAGTAAACTAACAACTGAAATAATATTCTTTTTAGGAGTTGTAATTACTATTGAGCGACTACCTAATTTATTCCCTACCATACCAGTTGGATCTTTAATAAATTCTTGATCATCTACTTTAAAATCAATTGGTAATACAGTAACTATTTCTTTAGAAGGTCCTAAATCTATATTAACGTTTAAAACATTTTGAATATCTTCTCTTGTAATACCTTCATCATCAGTATGATTTAATTCTATTTCATTTTTGACAAATGAATATTCTGCTAAATAACTTGGAACTGATGCTATTACTTTATTAATTTTTATACCTAAAGATTGTTCTACTTCATTGAAAGCTTGTCTAACAGATATAGATGCTTCATCAATGTCAGTTATTAAACCTTTTTTTATTCCTTTTGATTTAAAAGAAGAAGCTGATAATAAATTTAACTTGTTTTGAAATAATTCGCATACAACTATTTTAATTGTATCTGAACCAATATCTATACTTGTATAAATATGTTTCATTTAATCAACTCCATAACTATAATAATTATACTATATTTTAAATTAAAAAGGAATATTTATGCCTAAAATAAATAAAAAAATATTACTTTTTAAGTAATATTTTAATTATCTTCTTCTTCATTTTCTTCAGTATCTATATCATTATTTTGTAAGGCATTAAAATCGATTTGTTCCATAGGTTCAAAATAATCCCCACTATCAAGATGTAGAATACCTTTTTTATTATTAAATGAAATTAACATAGATAAATAATTATTTAATTTTTTTAAAGTATTGGTATTTATATATATATAATTTTGATCATTCATAGATAGTAAAAATAATGTATCATCTACTTCATTTGGAACATATCTAATTTCATTTATACGTATTAATATTTCATCATTTACTTCATTAAGTTTTTTTGTAAATTTATCTAAGATATCTTCTGGTACTTGATTAACTAATACTGGAACATTAAATATATCAGTAACATGTGTACCATCTGATAAAATTGTTTGATTATCAGGTTGATAAAAATATAATGGTCTATTTTCTTTAACAGTTATAGTAACTTTTTTAAATAAATTACTTTTTTTAACTTTAACACTATCAATATAGATATTTTTTTCTAATTTGTTTTTTATATTTGATGAACTATGAGCTAAAGAATTAGGATAATTTCTAATACCAGCTATATCTATTATCTCTTGATCAGATAAAATATTATTTCCATTAACTCTAATATTAGTTATCTTTGTATTAAATAATTTCATTATAAGTAATAAAGCTAAAAATAATATAATAAAAATAACAATAATTTTTTTATAGTTTAAATTACTTATTTTTTCTTTAATACTATCTCTTTTTTCTTTTTTAACTTTTTCTTTTTTTATTTTCTGAGCCTTTTTTATATTTTTTTTATGTTCTTTCTTCTTTAATTCAATAGGATCAAGACCAGGAATTTTTTTTAGTTTTTGTTTTGCCATAAACTCACCTATTCTACTATTTCTTGTTCTACTTTTAAATCAACATCATATTTTTCTTTAACGGTACTTTTTATTTTATTAATTAAATCTACTATATCTTTACCTGTTGCTGAACCAGTATTAATAATAAAATTAGCATGTTTTTCTGATACTTTAGCATCACCAATATTATAACCTTTTAAACCTGATTCTTCTATTAAACGTCCAGCATAGTCATCAGCAGGATTTCTAAATACTGAACCAGCTGAAGGATATTCTAATGGTTGAGTTTCATATCTTCTTTGACGTCTATCTTCAATTAATTGCATTATTTCATCAGCATTAGCTTTTTTTAATACTAATGTTGCTTCTAAACATATATAATCTTTATGTGATTGTAAAAATGATTGTCTATAGTGAAAATTCATATAGGCATTAGATAGTTCTACTATTTCAAAACGTGGTGTTAATACTTTAACACTTTTAACAATATAACCCATATCTGATTTGTAAGCACCAGCATTCATATAAACAGCTCCCCCAACAGAACCTGGAATACCAGAGGCAAACTCTAAACCAGTATAGCCTAAACGTGATAATTTTAAAGCAAGTTTCATTAAAGAATAACCAGCACCTACTTTTATTTCATTACCATTTATTTCAAGATGATCTATTTTATCTAAACGAATTAAAATACCATCATAACCATCTTTAAATATTAAATTAGAACCACGTCCAACAATTTTATATTTAATATTTTTTTCATTTAAATATTTTAATAAAACAATAAGATTACTAATACTAGATGGATAACAAACACCAAAAGCTATACCATTTATTTTGTATGTGGTATAGTTTTTTAAATTAACATTTTCTTCTACTTCACCAATATTTAAATCTTTTATTTCATTTAAAATATTCATCTAATCACCCATTATTTTATATTTTTAATGTTTTCATATATTTTAGTTGCACTATCTTTTATATCTAGTTTAGCTAAATTATTTTTCATTTCTTCAATTATTTTGCTATCATTAATAATTCTATTTATATTACTTATTAATGATTCAGAATTTAAATCACTTTCTTTTAAGATATATGCAGCATTTGAATTAACCAAATCCATAGCATTTTTAGTTTGATGATCATCAGGAACATATGGAGATGGAATTAGTAGTGATGGAGTTTTTGTAGCTATAATCTCACTTATAGTTGATGCTCCAGCACGTGTAACTATTAAATCTACATTTTTAAATAAGCCAGCTAAACCATTTAGATATGGTAAAACATGAACATTAGCTGGAATATCATTTTTCATTATATTATCATAATCACCTTTACCAGTTATAAATAATACTTCATAATCTTGTTTTTTAAAATCAGCAAATGTATTTACTATTTGTTCATTAACAGTACCAGCACCTAAAGAACCCATAACAAATAAAACTAATTTTTTATCTTTTTTGATACCTAATTCTTCTTTAGTTATCTCTTTTAGTTTAAAAACATTTTCAGATACAGGATTTCCTGTAAATATTGTTTTTTCCTTTGGAAAATAATTTAAACTATTTTTCAAAGATACACATATTAAATCAGCAAAATTACTAAGCATCTTGTTAGCTTTACCTGGAACACTATTTTGTTCATGAATAACTGTTTTATAGCCTAATTTATGAGCTTCTGTCAAAACAGGAACAGTTACATATCCACCAACACCAATAACTACATCAGGATTAAAATCTTTAACAATTTTTTTACATACTCTTTTATTTTTTAAAAGATAATAAACTGTTTTAAAATTTTTATATAGTTTTTTACGGTTAAACCCATAACATTTAATACTTTTAAAAGGAATACCAGCCTCAGGTACAATATCCTTTTCCATACGATTATGCGTACCTATGTAAAGAAACTCAGAATCTGGTTCTTTTTCTTTTATTTTATTTAATATGGCTAAAGCAGGATATATATGTCCTCCAGTACCACCAGCAGATATTATTACACGCATATAACTCTCCTTTTTAAAATTATAACATAATATAATTAATTGTTATCATAATTTTTAAGTGTCTCATGTAAACTAGACGCAAGTGAAGATGGAAGTAATTCTTCTAATTCTTCTAAAGAAGCATTTTTAATATTTGAAATAGTTTTAAATTTTTTAAGTAATTCTTTTTTGCGTTTCTCACCTATTCCTGAAATATTATCTAATATACTTGTTAAAGCTGATTTACTTCTTAAATTTTTATGATATGAAATAGCATAATTATGCACTTCATTTTGCATAGTTTCTAAATAATTAAATAAATCACTTCTTTTTTCAACAGGATAAATATTATCAAGATCTATTAAAGCTTCTGTTGCATGATGGTTATTTTTCTTTAAGCCTACTACTTTAATATTCATATTTAATGAATCTATAATATCTTTAGCAACCTTTATTTGTCCTAAACCACCATCAACAATAATTAAATCAGGTCTAACTAAATTATCTTTTAAAACTCTAAAATATCTTCTATAGATAACTTCTCTCATAGCCCCATAATCATCATTTTTATCAAAACTAACTTTATATTTTCTATATTCACTTTTTTCTTTGCGGCCATTTATAAATACAACCATACCTGATACGCAATTAGTGCCAAATAAATTAGAGTTATCAAATAGTTCAATACGATCTAATTTATCCATATTAAGTAATTGTCTTAATGATTCATTTGCTTCTATTGTTCTTTTTTCATCTTTTTTAATTAATTCTAATTTAGCTTCTTGATTTATTTTAGCATTTTTATTAGCTAGTTTTACTAAATCAGATTTTTCCCCTCTTTGAGGTTTTTTAATAGTTGTATTTAAATATTCTTCTAAAGAAATAGTATCTATATCAATTGGTATTAATATTTCTTTTGGTACTTTTTTATTATGATAAAAATTAGCTATAAAACTTTCTAAAGTTGCATCAATATCATCTATCAGAGGAAGAATTTTATAGTAACTTTCCACTATTTTAGCACCTCTTATAAAGAAAACTTGAATAGTTATATATAATGAATCAGCATAATAACCAAAACAATCTATATCATATAAATCCTTAATTTCTACTTTTTGTTTAGTTAAAGTTTGATCTATATAATTTAATAATTCTTTCATCTCAATAGCTTTTTCAAATTCTAAATTATCAGCATATTTTTGCATTTTAACTTCTATTTCTTCTTTAACGGATTTAACATCCCCGTTTAAAAATCTTATGATATCTTCTTTCATTTTATGCATTAAATCTTTATCAATTTTATTTATACAATATCCTAAACATTCACCTATATGATAATATAAACATTCTTTTTTAGGTAAGGAATTACATTTTTTAGTTTTGTAAACACGATTTATTAATTCAACAACTTTTCTTGCAGCACCTACATTAGGATATGGTCCAAACAAGTATTTTTGATTTTTCTTTTTATTTAAAGTTCTAACTACTCTAACTTCTGGTATATCTTTATTAATAACTTCAATATATGGATAAGATTTATCATCTTTAAGTAAAATGTTATATTTTGGATTATGTTTTTTTATTAAATTATTTTCAAGTATTAATGATTCTTTTTCGGAATAAACAGTTATATAATCAAAATCTACTATTTCAGATACTAGTTTAGTAGTTTTATAATTATGAGCTCCTCTAAAATAAGAACTAACTCTATTCTTTAAATTTTTTGCCTTTCCAACATAGATAATATTACCATCTTTGTTTTTCATTAAATAACAACCTGGTTTAGTTGGAAGTAAAGATAATTTTTTCTTAATATAATCCATATAACCACCATTAATATTATAGCAAATTATAGAAAAAAAATGAAGTTTATGGTATATTAATATTGGTGATAACTTGTATACAATAAAAAAAGATATAAATCACGAATTAATTATTAAAAAATCAAGATTTATTTGTTATTTATATAAAGTAAATAATCTTGATGATATTAATAATTATCTTAAAGATATTAAAGAAGAACATAAGACTGCTAAGCATCATTGCTATGCTTATATATTAGATAATAATAAAAAAGCTACTGATGATAAAGAACCATCTGGTACAGCTGGTATGCCAATGTTAAATTTATTGGAACAAAAAGAATTAAATCATGTTCTTGCAATAGTTGTAAGATACTTTGGTGGTATTAAATTAGGTACAGGTGGACTTTTTAGAGCATATTCTACTGTTTTAAAAGAAACTATTGAATTAGCAGATAAAGAAGAAGAAATAATTAAATACAAATATAATATTGAGCTGGATCTTAATAATTCAGGTTTATTAGATAAATTAAAAAATGTAGATATTGTTAATAAAGAATATAGTGACATTATTAAAGCTGAATTAATTGCAAAAGAAGAAATAGACGATTATTTAATTAATTTAAACATTAAAATAATTAATAAAGAAAAATATATTTAAGGAGGTTTATATGTATTTTAATGATAAAATTTTATTTGGAAAATCTGGTAACGAAGAAATTTATTTATTACATAAAATGGCTAACAGACATGGCTTAATTACAGGTGCAACTGGTACTGGTAAAACTGTTACCTTAAAAGTTCTTGCTGAAAGTTTTTCAGCAGCTGGTGTTCCTGTATTCATGGTTGATGTTAAAGGTGATTTAGCTGGTACGGCCTATATGGGTACTGAAAATGATAATATTAAATCTCGAATTGAAAAACTTAATTTAGAAGGATTTACATATGATAAATTTCCATGTGTATTTTTAGATACATATGGTAAAAATGGACATCCAGTTAGAACTACTGTTTTAAATATGGGTCATAGATTAATATCTAAAATGTTAGATTTATCTGATGTTCAAGATTCTGTACTTGCAATTGTTTTTAAAATTGCTAAAGATGAAAATAAACCATTAGATAATTTAGAAGATTTACAAGCTATGCTTGGATATGTAGCTACAAATTCAAAAAAATATGCTGCGACATATGGTAATTTAGCTCCTCAATCTTTAAATACTATTCAAAGAAATGTTATTGAGCTTATCGATAAAATTGAAGATAATTTCTTTGGTACCCCTATTTTTGATTATAATCATTTAATTAATACTTCCTTAGAAACTGGTAAAGGAAGAATAAGTATTTTAGATGCTCAAATACTATTTAATTATCCTGATTCATATGTTTCTATGATTTTATGGTTATTAAATAGTTTATATGATAATCTACCTGAAGTTGGCGATTTAGATAAACCAAAATTAGTTTTCTTCTTTGATGAAGCACATTTAATATTTAAAAATATGCCAAAATCAGTTGTTGATCATGTTATTCAAATAGTTAAGTTAATTA
>JAEEGL013119876.1_pt1 | contig 10417 bp, 6 predicted proteins | sample 9134231 | NCBI WGS metagenome assembly JAEEGL01 (sample SAMN16246548, study PRJNA631951) | gut metagenome | biome: gut microbiome; feature: rumen; material: fiber-attached | host: Bos | place: Iran: Karaj | collected 2018-10
AGACCATGAACATGCTTGGAATTGAGATGGCAAGGTCCAAGGCATGCTACAGCGTGGAAGAAGCGCTGGCTGAAGCAGATGAGCTTGGCTACCCTGTTGTTCTTCGTCCTGCCTATACCATGGGCGGCGCCGGAGGCGGACTTGTTTACAACAAGGAGGAACTCCAGACAGTATGTTCAAGAGGACTTGCAGCATCAATTATCCATCAGGTGCTTGTCGAAGAGTCAATTCTTGGATGGGAAGAGCTTGAACTTGAGGTTGTCAGGGACAAAGACAACAACATGATCACGGTTTGCTTTATTGAAAACGTTGATCCTGTAGGCGTCCACACGGGTGACTCCTTCTGTACAGCTCCAATGCTCACAATTTCCGAGGATCTGCAAAAAGAGCTTCAGAGACAGGCCTACAAGATTGTAGAACACATCGGAGTTATCGGCGGAACCAACGTACAGTTCGCCCATGACCCTAAGACAGGAAGAATTGTAGTAATCGAGATCAACCCAAGAACCTCCCGTTCTTCAGCTCTTGCAAGTAAGGCTACAGGCTTCCCGATAGCCCTTGTTTCAGCCAAGCTGGCAACAGGACTTACCCTGGCTGAGCTTCCTGACTCAAAGTTTGGTACCCTTGATAAGTATGTTCCAAACGGCGATTACGTGGTTGTTAAGTTTGCGCGCTGGGCATTTGAGAAGTTCCACGGTGTTGAGGACAAGCTTGGAACACAGATGAGAGCTGTTGGTGAAGTAATGAGTATCGGCAAGAACTTCAAGGAGGCATTCCAGAAGGCAATAAGATCTTTGGAGAAGGATCGCTATGGTCTTGGATGCATCGGCAAGTTCGAGGAAATGCCGGTAGAGGAGCTTTTAAGGCGCCTTAAGGACGCATCATCTGAGAGATACTTCCTTATGTATGAAGCCATGAAGAAGGGCATTACAGTGGAAGAACTCTGCGATATCACCAAGGTCAAGGAGTATTTCGTAAACGAGATCAAAGAGCTTGTGGATGAGGAAAAAGCTCTTTTGACAAAATATAATGGTAAGGTTCCGGAGGAAAAAGACCTTATTAAGGCCAAGGAAGATGGATTTAGCGACAAATATCTGGCCAAGGTGCTCTCGGTTTCTGAGGATGACATCAGAAAGGCAAGAGAGGCAGCGGGACTTACAGAGTGCTGGGATGGCGTTCATGTCTATGGAACAGACGGAAGTGCCTACTATTACTCAACCTATCAGACAGAAGATAAGCTTGAGAATCCAATGAAGCTTGAGTGTGCAGGGGATAACCGCAAGATCATGATCCTTGGAGGCGGCCCTAACCGTATCGGACAGGGAATAGAATTCGATTACTGCTGTGTACATGCGTCTCTTGCTCTTAAGGAGCTTGGCTTTGAGACCATAATTGTCAACTGCAATCCTGAGACGGTTTCAACGGATTACGATACATCGGATAAGCTGTATTTTGAGCCTCTTACCCTTGAGGATGTTCTTCAGATTTATCGCAAGGAGAAGCCACTTGGAGTTATTGCGCAGTTTGGCGGACAGACACCTCTTAATCTGGCAGCCAAGCTAAAGGAAGAGGGAGTCAACATCCTTGGCACTACACCTGAAGTAATAGATCTTGCCGAGGACAGAGACCAGTTCAGGATGATGATGGAGAAGCTTGGAATCCCTATGGCGCAGTCAGGAATGGCTTCCGATGTAGAGGGAGCAAAAGAGATCGCGGCCAAGATCGGATATCCCGTAATGGTTCGTCCTTCCTTCGTTCTTGGAGGACGAGGAATGGAGATCGTAAGGGATGAAGGCAGCATGGAAGAGTATATGAAGGCTGCTGTAGGCGTAACTCCCGACAGGCCGATCCTTATTGACAGATTCCTTCACAACGCCCTTGAGTGCGAGGCAGATGCCATCAGCGATGGAAATGCCGCATTTGTTCCTGCGGTTATGGAGCACATTGAGCTTGCAGGTATCCACTCAGGTGACAGCGCATGCATAATACCATCCAAGCATATTTCGGAAAAGAACCTTAGGACCATCGAGGAGTACACAAGAAAGATAGCTGTTGAGATGAATGTTGTGGGCCTTATGAACATGCAGTATGCCATCGAGGATGATACTGTTTACGTGCTTGAGGCAAATCCAAGGGCATCAAGGACAGTTCCTCTTGTTTCAAAGGTCTGCGGAATTAAGATGGTACCGGTTGCTACAGATATAATCACAGCATCTCTTACAGGAAGAAAGTCACCTGTTGCTGATCTTATCAGTAAAAAGAAAGGTGATGAGCCACCATATTATGGTGTAAAAGAGGCTGTGTTCCCGTTCAATATGTTCCCTGAGGTTGATCCTGTACTGGGACCTGAGATGCGCTCTACAGGAGAAGTTCTTGGACTTGCAAAGACCCCGGGAGAAGCATTCTTTAAGGCTGAGGAGGCTGCTAATGCGGCGCTTCCGCTAAAGGGAGCTGTGCTTATCTCATTAAATGCTGAAGATAAGCCTGAGGCTGCAGAGATAGCAAGGAGCTTTGCCGATGACGGATTTAAGATCTATGCAACAGGCAAGACTTTTGAAGTTATTGTGGAAGCAGGAATCGATGCTGTGCGCATAATGAAGAACTACGAGGGCGGAAGACCAAATGTAGAGGATGTCATCAAGAACGGTGATGTTCAGCTTGTTATCAATTCCCCTATCGGAAAGGGCACAGCGCATGATGACGGATACCTGCGCAGAGCTGCTATTAAGGCAAGGATTCCTTATATCACCACAGTTGCAGCTGCAAGAGCTGCGGCAGAGGGAATCCATGAAGTTATACAAAATGGCTGCGGTAACATCAGCTCACTTCAGGAATATCATAAAGCGTTGTATAATTGATTTATGATTTCTTTTATGAGGAGGGAAATAATATGGATGAGCAAATGCTAAATGTCAATAAAAAGACCTTAGGATGGCAGAGATTTGCTGCACTCATGGTGCTTGCTACATTTATGGTGATACTGGTAACCGCTCTCATTCTTGTGCCACAGATTGTGGAAACCTTGAACAACATTAACAAGGTGGCGGGCGAAGTGGAACAGTCACTTCAAGGAGTTGATACAATGGTTGCAGAAATGACTTCTGCCAGCGAAAACCTCAACAAACTTGTGGATGACAATGCCCAGGGGCTTACTGCTGCTGTTGAAAATCTTGCAAACGTTGATTTTGACGGACTTAATAAGGCAATTCAGGATCTTCAGGATGCAATAGGTCCTATGGCTACGTTCTTTAACAAATTCAAGTAATATTGCAGTGGTGATCAGAATATGGAAATGGAAATAGAATTATCATCTTTTTTTAATCTCATGCATTATGAGTATGGAGAGGCGTATTTTGGAAGCCACAAGGGAATGAGGTACCGCCTGGCAAGAGAACCTCTTGAAAATGTCAAATTTACGCCAATTGAGGAGAGAAAGCCGGCAACCCTTATGGCAACTGTGTGGCCTGAGCCATATTCCTATGCATGTACCGACAAAGCACTTATGACAAGCGAAAACTTCGAAGTGTCCCAGGAGGGGCTTGAAGAGGCTGTCAGGTGGATTAATGAACAATATCAAAAAAATTTTGCTTCGTAAAAAGGATTTTGGGACCCCATGTCGAATAATACAGATATGGGGTCTTTTTTTGTGGACTAAAGCCCCAAAATTCTACCTGACGAAAGAAGAAAAGACTTGAAAATCCGCGAAAAACTAGAAGAAAGAGAGACCAGGATCTTAAGCAGTCATGCTACTCTCAGCATGAATTCCAGGGGAAGGGAAAAAGAAGAAAAGCAGTGCGACATAAGGCCTTGCTTTCAGAGAGACCGTGACAGGATACTTTATTCCAAGTCATTTAGAAGGCTCAAGGACAAGACCCAGGTCTTTTTGTCCCCTGACGGAGATCATTACAGAACCCGTATGACTCATACCCTGGAGGTTTCCCAGAATGCCAGGACTATTGCTAAGGCTCTTTTGCTAAATGAAGACCTTGCAGAGGCAATCGCTCTTGGACATGATCTGGGGCATACACCCTTTGGCCATGCAGGTGAGAGGGCGCTTAATGCAGTGTGTCCTGAAGGATTTCGGCATAATGAGCAGAGCCTTAGGATCGTTGAGAAGCTTGAGAACCAGGGAAAAGGCCTTAACCTTACCTGGGAGGTAAGAGACGGTATAGTTAACCACGAGATTGACCTTACTCCCGGAACTCTTGAGGGCAAGGTGGTGCGTCTTTCTGACAAAATTGCATATATGCATCATGACATGGACGACGCTATAAGGGGCGGAATAATAACAGAGAGCGATGTCCCCGAGAGTCTTGTCAGGGTAATAGGCCACAGCAAGGGAGAATGGCTTGATACCTTTATCCATGACATTATATCCACCAGCATGGGGCTTGATGACATAAGGATGTCTGATGAGGTGTATGAAGCTTTTCACGGCCTTAGAAAGTTTATGTTTGAAAGAGTTTATACCAACCCTGTTGCCAAGGGGCAGGAGGGCAAGGTTGAGGAGATGATCAAGATCCTCTACAACTATTATGTTGGTCATGTGGATCTTTTACCTGATTATCTCAAGGAGATTTTAAACAGAGGAGAAGCCTCCAAAGAGAGGGTTGTATGTGATTATGTCAGTTCAATGACTGACAGGTATGCAGTAGCAGTATTTGAGGAAGTATACGTTCCTCATAGTTGGGCGGTGCTATAAATGCGTTATTCAGACGATATCATAGAGGAAGTCAGATCACGCAATGACATTGTGGATGTGGTTGGACAGTATGTTCATCTGCAGAAAAAGGGAGCCAATTACTTTGGGCTATGTCCTTTCCACAATGAGAAATCCGGTTCTTTTTCAGTATCTGCCACCAAGCAGATTTATCACTGCTTTGGCTGCGGAGCCGGTGGAAACGTGATCAGCTTTTTAATGAATTATGAAAACTTAACATTTACGGAGGCTCTTAAGCAGCTGGCTGACAGGGCAGGGGTTAACCTTCCCCAACAGGATGATTCACCCCAGGCCAGGGCCATGAGGGATAAGAGGCAGATGCTTCTTGATATCAACAAGGAAGCAGCCAAGTATTACTACATGAACTTAAGGAGCGATGTTGGTGCCAAGGGAATGGAGTATTTCAGATCCAGAGAGCTTTCCGATGAGACGATGAAGAAGTTTGGCCTGGGATTTGCCAATATTACTTCGGACTCGCTGGTCAAATACCTCAGGCAGAAGGGCTATGAGGACGCTCTGATAATTGAGGCGGGACTTGCTTCCTTCGATGAGAAGAGAGGAACTCATGATAAGTTCTGGAACAGAGTCATGTTCCCAATCTCAGATGCAATGGGGAAGGTTATCGGCTTTGGCGGACGAGTCATGGGAGATGGCAAGCCCAAGTACTTAAACTCCCCGGAGACTCCGATCTTTGATAAGAGCCGAAATCTCTTTGGCCTTAACTACGCCAAGAGTTCCAGAGCAGGTTACATGATAATCTGTGAGGGATATATGGACGTAATAGCCATGCATCAGGCCGGCTTTGATATGGCTGTCGCTTCCCTTGGAACGGCATTTACCCAGGGGCAGGCAATGATACTTAAGAGATACACGGATACCGTGATCCTTAGCTACGACAGCGATGAGGCGGGTACGAAAGCGGCCCTTAGAGGAATCGGTATACTCAAAGATGTTGGCCTTAAGGGTAAGGTTCTTGACCTTCGGCCCTACAAGGATCCCGATGAATTCATCAAGAACCTTGGACGGGAAGAGTTTGAGAACAGGGTAAGAAATGCGGAGAATCCGTTTTTCTTTGAGGCAAGGGTGGCTCAGAGTCGCCATGATATGTCCGATCCCGTATCCAAGACAGAGTTCCATAGGGAGCTCGCCGGTATGCTTTGTGAGTTCGAGGAAGCAATTGAGAGGGAGAACTACATTGAGGCAGCAGCTGCCAGATATGGAATTGCAGTTGATGACCTTAGAAAGCTGGTTGCATCCACAGCGGCCAAGGCGGTAGGTGCCAGGGCAGCAGAGAAGCCCAAATCAGGTATCCAGAACAAAAAAGTTCCTGAGGACGGCGCAAGGAAGAATCAGCGGCTTCTACTGACATGGCTTTCAGATGAACCACAGATATTTTCCAAGGTAACCAAATGGGTAACGCCTGAGGATTTCTCAGATGATCTGTATAGAAGCGTTGCAAAAGAGCTTTTTGCCGGGATGGAGTCCGGTACATTTTCTCCGGCAGCGGTAATGGACAAGTTTGCTGATGAAGAACAGCACCGGCAGGTAGCCGAAATGTTCAATACCAGCCTTGTGGAAATTGATACTCCCGACCAGAGAAAGAAAGCCTTTCACGACATCATCTACGCCGTGAAGCAGGCGGGCTACGAGAGGCAGAAAAAGCTACTTGCTCCTGATGATCCCCAATATCTGTTAAAGACCATCCAGGGCAAAAAAGATCTGGAAAAACTGTCACACGCTGACATTTCACCGGATGACTGAAGAAAAAATCTATCTTAAAGAAAAGGAAGAATAAAATGACAACTAAGAAAGAGACTGTAAAAGAGACAGAGAAGAAGACCAAGGCAGCAGCTGCTAAGAAAGAGACAGCTAAAAAAGAAGCACCTGCCAAGAAGGAAACAGCTAAAAAGGAGGCACCTGCCAAGAAGGAAGCACCTGCTAAGAAAGAGGCTGCAGCCAAGAAGGAGCCTGCAAAGAAAGCTACTGCAGCAAAGGCTGAGAAGCCTGCCAAGGAGCCTAAGGCATCCAAGAAGGAGACAGCAGCAAAGGCAGCCAAGGCTGAAGCTGAGAATGCTCAGGCTGCAGGTGATGGCGAACTTGATGAGGCTACCAAGGAGCTCTTTTCCCAGAAGATCAAAGAGATTCTTGCTCTTGCCAAGAAGAAGAAAAATGTTCTTGAGTATGCAGAGATAAGCGATTTCTTCGCAGACATGGGCCTTAACGAAGAGCAGCTTGATAACGTGCTTGAAGTCCTTGAGAATTCAGGAATAGATGTCCTTAGAGTTTCTGATGATGTAGATGATATCCCTGATGATGATGACATGATCATCTCCGAAGAGGATGAGGTTGATATGGAGAATATCGACCTTTCAGTTCCTGACGGAATCAGCATTGAGGATCCTGTAAGGATGTACCTGAAGGAGATCGGTAAGGTTCCGCTTCTTACTGCTGAACAGGAAATAGATCTTGCCAAGGCTATGGAAGCCGGTCTTGATGCTGAGAAGCAGCTCGCAGATGATGAGGGCAAGAACGAGCTTTCTGAGGAAAAGAAGAAAGAGCTTAACCAGATCATTTACGAAGGAGATGAGGCTAAAAAGCGCCTTGCTGAGGCTAACCTTCGTCTCGTTGTTAGTATTGCCAAGAGATATGTTGGAAGAGGAATGCTCTTCCTTGACCTTATCCAGGAGGGTAACCTGGGTCTTATAAAGGCTGTTGAGAAGTTTGATTTCAGAAAGGGATTCAAGTTCTCAACCTATGCTACATGGTGGATCAGACAGGCGATCACAAGAGCTATTGCTGATCAGGCAAGAACTATCCGTATCCCTGTTCACATGGTTGAGACCATCAACAAGCTCATTCGTGTAAGCAGACAGCTCCTTCAAGAGCTTGGCCGTGAGCCTCTTCCTGAGGAAGTTGCCAAGGAAATGAACCTTCCTGTTGAGCGTGTTCGTGAGATCCTTAAGATTTCACAGGAGCCTGTATCCCTCGAGACACCTATCGGTGAAGAGGAAGACAGCCATCTTGGTGATTTCATTCAGGACGACAATGTTCCTGTACCTGCAGATGCTGCAGCATTTACACTTCTTAAGGAGCAGCTTGTGGAGGTTCTTGATACTCTTACAGAGCGTGAGCAGAAAGTCCTTAGACTTCGTTTCGGTCTTGATGACGGAAGAGCAAGGACTCTTGAGGAAGTTGGAAAAGAGTTCAACGTAACACGTGAGAGAATCAGACAGATTGAGGCCAAGGCGCTTAGAAAGCTTCGTCATCCAAGCAGAAGCCGCAAGCTCAAGGATTATCTCGACTGATATGGACAGGAATAATAGCATGGATGTCTGCCTTAAGATGTCCAAAAGGCTCCTTACTGTGGCTGATATGCTCGGGGGATATGAGAGTGATATCTCTTTTAAAGGGGCAAATGTCAGCTACGGACACATGGATAGATTCAGGCGCGTGGCAGATGTAGGGTGCGACCATGGATATGTGTCGATATATCTTTTGCAAAAAGGGATTGCGGATGCGGCGATTGCCATGGATGTAAGGAGTGGGCCATTGTCTATGGCAGAAGGTCATATCAGGGAATATGGGCTTTCTGACAGGATTGAGACAAGGCTTTCCGATGGGCTGGGTGAACTAAAGAAAGGTGAGGCAGATGGCCTTGTAATCGCCGGAATGGGTGGCAAACTCATGATGAGCATCCTGGATGCCAAAGACCTTCGGACTCTTGGCATAAAGGTTGCGGTTCTTCAGCCACAGTCAGATATACCGCTTTTTAGGGAGTATCTTAGAAACAAGGGCTATTGCACCTTGGATGAGCGAATAGTCTTTGAAGATGGCAAGTACTATTTCCCTATGAGGGTTGTGATACCATCAGAGTCAGGAGAAGGCGCTGGGGGCGCTACAAGCTCTTTTTCTCAGAGGATATGTGACAGGTTTGGACTGTGTAATATCCAAAGGAAAGATGAACTGCTTAAGGATTATCTGGAGCATGGAAGAGAAGTGGCACAGTCAGTACTTTCTTCCCTTGATGAAGAGCAGCACAGGGAGAGATACAGGGAAGTTCGGGATGAACTTGATGATATAGAAGAGGTTTTAGAATATTTCACAGCAAAGTGAGGAATGTCTATGCCAATAATCAATATTAACGGAGAAGCAAAGGAGTACCCAAAGGGCACTACTTTTGAGGAGATAGCAAGAGAGTACCAGAAGTCTTATGTTCACAGGATTGCTGCAGTTATCTATAATGGCAAGATCCGTGAGCTGATGAAGACGGTTAAGAAGGACGGAGATCTTACTTTCATTACATTTGCTGACAACATTGGTTTTAAGACCATGAGAAGAACTGCGGTAATGATGCTGTTAAAAGCAATAAATGACGTGGCCGGTTCCAAAAAGCAGAGCCTGACCAAGGTCGAGTTTGCAATTGGAAGCGGAATCTTCTGTTCTATCAGAGGAACTGAAGTTACAGATGAACTTGTCAGAAAGATATCTGACAGGATGGCAGAGCTTGCCGCAGAGGCTATTCCCATCAGCAAGAAGGTTTACCCTTTGGATGAAGCTATAGAGATATTCAAGAAGCAGGGGATGACTGACAAGGTTTCGCTCTTAAAGTACAGGAGAAGCTCTGAGATCAATATCTACAGGCTGGGGGATTTTTACGATTATTTTTATGGATATATGCTCCCTAACACCTCTTATATTGAGCTATTCCAGCTTGATAAATATCATGACGGAATACTTCTTACACTTCCTACAAGGAGCGAGCCTGAAAAGCTGGTGGTGTCAGAACCAAGAGAGAAGCTCTTTAGCACAATGTCCCTTGCAAGCGACTGGGGCGCTATGATGGGAATTGAAAATGTGGGCGACCTCAATAACTACATCTGTGAGGGCAAGATAAACGAGATGATCCTGGTTAATGAGGCTCTTCAGGAGCGAAGGATTGGTGAGATAGCCCTTCGGATTTTCAAAAGACCTGATGTTAAGTTTATCATGATTGCAGGACCCAGCTCTTCAGGTAAGACGAGCTTTGCAAACAGGCTCTCTATTCAGCTTCGCACCTATGGAATGGTTCCACATCCCATAAGCCTTGACAACTATTTTGTGGACAGGGAGAAGACTCCTCTTAACGAGGATGGAAGCTATAATTTCGAGTGCCTGGAAGCACTTGATGTTGAGCAGTTCAACAAGGACATGACAAGGCTCCTTAACGGCGAGAGAGTAGAAATGCCCGAGTTTAACTTTATCAGCGGCAAGAGGGAGATGAACGGCGATTACCTGCAGCTTGGCGAGCATGATGTCCTGGTTATTGAAGGAATTCACGGACTTAACGAGAAGATGAGTTATTCACTTCCTGCTGAATCCAAGTTCAAGATATACATAAGTGCTCTTACTACTCTTAGTATCGATTCTCATAACAGGATTGCTACTACAGATTCAAGGCTCCTTAGAAGAATTGTAAGGGATGCCAGAACCCGTGGTGCTTCAGCCAAGAAGACCATCAGTATGTGGAATTCTGTAAGAGCAGGAGAAGAGGCCAATATCTTCCCGTTCCAGGAAGGTGCTGATGAGATGTTCAACTCGGCGCAGATATATGAGCTTGCCATAATCAAGCCAATTGCTGAGCCGCTTCTATTCTCCATTGAGAAGGATGAGCCGGAGTACTATGAGGCAAAGAGGCTTCTTAAATTCCTGGATTATTTC
>JAEEGL013532751.1_pt1 | contig 10417 bp, 7 predicted proteins | sample 9134231 | NCBI WGS metagenome assembly JAEEGL01 (sample SAMN16246548, study PRJNA631951) | gut metagenome | biome: gut microbiome; feature: rumen; material: fiber-attached | host: Bos | place: Iran: Karaj | collected 2018-10
AAAAAGTTAAATTTATATTTTGGTTTCATATATTATTTTATTTATTTATTACTTTAGAACAGAAGTCTATTAATATAACTTTTTTTAAAGAAATAATTTTTAATTTTACATTGATGGATAAGATTTTTTTTTATTTGAAAAAAAATTAAGTAATAATTATATTTAATATATTCCAATAATTTTATTATGTTTTTTAAGATAAAAATTTATTAAAAAGTATTTGTATAAAAAAAAAACAACAAAAGCAAAAAATTAAATAATAAAACTAAATTTTATGATTCTTAAAGCAAAGAAAAGTGTAATTGAAAATATTATAGTACTTAATTTCTAAATAATAATATTCCTTTAAATTCCACCCAAACATGAAAACATTAAAATTTATTTATACAAAAATAAATAATAATTTTATTTAATTTTATAATATTACATAATTTTATTTTTTATATGTTGAGATAAATTAGATAAAATAATTTTATCAAATTTAGTAAGATCATTATTTGAAATTTTTGATTTGAAATAATCAACAACATTTTCTTCAACATGAGGACTATTTTTATTTTCAGAAATATCTTCTCTTTCACTTGGATTTGTTAAATTAATTCTTCTTAAAAAAAATAAACTTTTAATTTGATTAGTATTTAAAAAAGCTTTTTTCAAAAAATTATATTCATGAACAATTTTTAAATACCTATTAATTTGAATTAAATAAATATAATAATATTGAAGTAAATTCGAATGTTTCATATTAAAATATTTCGTATAATTTTTATTATTACAGCAAAAAAAAAGATAAATTTGAATATTTTCACATAAAATATTTCTTAAAGTTAAATTTGATCTTTTAAAATTATTACTATCATTATTAATGATATTAGTTCCTATAATAGGATGACTGTTTCTATGTTGAACAAATTTATTATTTGAATGATCTGTTGTATTTATTTTACAATCAAATGTTGATTGAATAGCATTTAAATTTGTTCTTTTTGATTTAATATTTATTATTTCATTATTATCATTTATTATATTTTTTGGAAAAGTTGTTGAAAATTGGTTATGAAATTTTAATTTCTTTTTCTTTCCAAAAGAATTTTTTTTTGAAATTGTTGGAAGTGATTTTTTAAAACTCAATAGATTATTATGAGTATGATTTCTGTGAAAAAAAGAAAAATTTTCGTTTTTATCTTTAAATTCAAAAAAATCATTTAGAATTTCTAATTTTCTTAAACTTTCTCCAATAGAATGTGTTAAAATAACACAGATATTTAGAATTAAATTAAATAAAGTTCCAACAATAGCGATAACATTTTGAAACTTAGTATAATGTCTAGTATAATAATTAGTTTCAACAGTATTATATATAGTTAAAGTATAAATTTTAGAAGAAGAACCTTCAGTAGTTAAATCTTTTTCAGAATAAAATTTATAAGAAGCAGTCATTTTATCAATTCCCCAAAGAAAATAATTTTTTATTTCATTAAATAATAATCCTTTATCATCATCTAATATTGTTTTTTTTAAATACAAATGATCTGATCTTTGAGATCTATGGTTTAAGTTATAATAATATTTTTTATAATGAATTCTTAAAGGAAAATTATATGAAAGAGGGTCAAATTCAACAGTGGGATAAAAAAAGCTAAAATAAATAGGATTATCTTGATTAAATATATTATTTAAAGTATCCATTGAAGTACAATTATTATTTATTGAATAAAGACTTCCATTTTTACAAAAATAAATTTGATATTCAAAATAATAAATATAAGGATTATCAAAGTATCCTCCAATTTTTTTTTCTCCTAAATCAGCACAATATAAAGTTCCATAATATTTAGTTAAATTTTCATATTTAAAATCATTATCATTACAAATATGATAATTAATATATTCTTCTTTTATATTTGAATTATATTTCCCTTCTTCATCTGGTTCTGAAGTATAATATAATATTTTTGTGTATAATATATTTGAAAGATTTTCATATTTCCCTCTATTATTTTCTATTCTAAATGCAAATGTTATATTTTCTTGTTTTAAATCTATATATTCATATTTTGAATCATTTTGAGTTGATATTGTTATGTTTGGATTTCTTTTTAAAAATAAATCTTTTCCAAAAATAAAAAGAAATGTTATTGTTATTCCTCCTATTAATAATGTTAATATTCCTCCTAATGGAGTTCTTTTTTGCAATGATACTCCATAATAAAAATGAAATTTAGAACCTAATAAATCAATTTTTTCAAAAAAATGAAGAAACATTTTTTATTTTAATTTATTTTTTTTTTTTAAGTTTTTTTTGTTTTGAAATTATTATTTCATAATATTTAAATATATTTATTTCATTAATCAAAAAATAATAATTTATAAAAATAAAATTAATAGAACTTTATCATTTACTCAAGTCTTTATTATTTACTTAATTTTGACCATTTCAAATATATATTTTTTAAAAATGATTTTCCAATTATTAATTATTTTATTATAAATATTATTTATTTTTTCAATAATAAAATTCAATAAAGATTTTGGAGAAATGATTGTTAATAATTTTTTTGAAAAAGTAGATTTCCTGGGTTCAAAATTTCATTTTTACAATGGTCTTTCATTAAAAAAGCAAACAACAGTAGGAGGAATATTAACAATAATCTTAATAATAATATCAATATATTTAATATATATATTTGGAGCAAATTTAATTACAAAATCAAATCCAAACATAACAATATCAATTCAAAATGATTCAAAATATGAATATATAGATTTACAAAAAGAAAATATAACATTTGCATTTAGAATAGAAGATTATAATGGAAATTTTATAAATGCATCAAATATATTATATTTAAAAATATATTATTATACTTCAATTCCAAGTGAAGATGGTAAATATAGATCAAAATCATATGAAGAATATCTTGGTTATCATATATGTAATGATAGTGATATAATTAATGAAAATTTAACTAAAAATTATGGAATTTTATATTGTCCTGAAATTGGAGGAAAAAAATTTGGAGGTTATTGGGATAATCCTTATATTTATTTTTTTGAATTTCAAATTTTTTTCTGTAAAAATGGAAGTAAATATTCTATTAATAATACTTGTACTTCTATGGAAACTTTAAGAAATTTTTTCAATCAAGATAATCCTAGAATTTTCAGTATTTATTATCCTGTTGTTGAATTTGATCCTCTTTCATATCATAAACCTTTAAAAATTCATTATAAAAATTATTATTATTATCTCAATCATCAAACTCAAAAAAGTGATGATTTTTTTTTAAAAAAAACAATATTAAATGATGATAAAGGATTATTATTAAGTAACTTTAAAAATATTTCTTTTTGGGGAATTGAACAAATTATTTCTACTTATTCTTTTTATACTGAAAAAGATTTAACTACTGAAGGTTCTTCTTCTAGAATATATACTTTAAAATTATATAATACTGTTGAAAATAATTATTATACTAGACACTATACTAAAATTCAAAATGTTATTGCTATTGTTGGAAGCTTGTTTAATTTACTTTTAAATTTTTTCTTTTTAATTACTCATTTTATTGGAGAAAGTTTAAGAAAATTAGATATTTTAAATAATTTCTTTCAATTTGAAGAACATAAAGAGAATTATTCTATTAATTTAATTAAAAAAAATAATTCTCAAAATATATTTCCTATTAAAAATTTAACTCAATCTATAATAACTTTGAAAAATGATAATAAATCAAATAAAAAAAAAAAAACAGTTGTTTTTCATCATCCTAAAGATAATGAAGATATTTTTAATAAAAAAGAAATTCAAAAAGAATTTAAAAAAAAAAGTTCTTGGAGTCAAAAAAATTGTTCTAATAAATTTAAATATAATTTTGAAACAATATATAAAACTAGTGATCAATCAAATGTTGATTTATTTCAACCGAAAAAAAGTTTACCATCTATTAATTTAAATTTTAATAATAAAAATGATAATTCAAGTTTTTATAAATCAAATGTAACTTTGAAAAATATTTTTTCTGAAAACATAAAAATTTATGTTTTTTTTTGTTGTAATAATAAAAGTAAATATAATCAGTATTTTAATATAAAACATTCAAATCTTCTTCAATTTTATTATATTCAATTAATTCAAATAAATAGGTATTTAAAAATTATTCAAGAATATGATTTTCTTAAAAAAGCTTTTTTAAATTCTTATCAAATTAAAAGTTTGTATTTTTTAAGAAGAATCAATTTAACAAATAAATTAGAAAGAGAATCAATTGCTGAAAATAAAAATAGTCCTAATGCAGAAAAAAATGTTATTGAATATTTTAAAACACAATTATCTTTAAAAACTCTTTCAAAATTAGATAAATTTTTATTATTAAATTTATCCGAAAATATCAAAAATAAAATTATGCAATGAAGTATTTTTGATATAAAATTATAAATAAATGTAATATTTTAAAAGAAAACATAAATTGTATTAAATAATATAATAAATATAATATTATAATTAATATTAAATCATTTATAATTTCATTTATAATAAATTTTATCTTAACGAATTTGAATAAAATAATAATTTATATATTTAATTTTTTATAAAGTATGAAAAATAAAAAAGAAAATATATTAAAAACTCCAATAAAAACAATTTCTATATCAACAGAATTTAGCGATTATAAAGTAAATGCATCTAGAATATTTAAAGAAAATTCATTAATTAAAAATTCATTTAAAGAAAAATCAAGAAATTATAATTCTTCATATGTAAATAATTTTCATCAAATTTCATATAATTATAAAACAAGAAATAATATATCAAATAATACAATAAATACAAATCAAAGTGATAACTTATATAATAATAATAAAGATAATTGTTATTATAGAACAATAAGTTTAGAAAATATAAACAAAAAAAGAAGTTCATTTTTTAAATATTATAACCCAAAAAAAAATAATATTTCAAGAAATAACATAACAAAAACATTATATTCAAATAAATCAGAAGATAAATTTATTCCAATAATAATAAAATCAACAGGAGAAAAAAAATTAAATGAATTAAAATATGGAAGATTAAAACAATTTAACGACTCTTCAAAAGAAATAAGACATGAAAAATATATAAAAAATATTTTAGAAAATGAGTTTTATTTTAAACAATCAGAAGGATATATTAATTCTCAATTAGTGAATATATCAAAATATGGAAAAAATGTTACTCTTAATTTATTTAATAGTTTTTATTCAAGTTTTAATAAATATTCAAAATTATTAAATAGAAAATTAGATGTTGAAAAAGATAAAAATGAAAATGAAATTTTAATAGAAAATAAATTAAGAAATGAAATAAATAGATTAAAATTAAAAAAAGAATTTTTGTTAAAACAAATTTCTCTTTTTATGGAAATGAAAAAATTTCTTTTATGTGTTAAAAATAAAACTCTTGATATAAATAAATTTAATGAAGAAGATAAGAAAATAATTTTATATGATAAAAAAAGAAAAAAATTAATAATTAATGATTATCTAGTTCCAAAAAAATTAAGTCATAATTTACTTATAAAAAAAAGAGAAAATAGATTAAGAGGAAAAACTTTCATTTTAAAAAATTATAAAACTTTATCTTCAACTAATTTAATTAATTTCAGAAGAAATTCAACTAACTTAACTTATGAAATTTATTATACTCCTTCTATTAATGAAAAGATTTTTAATAATATTGAAGAATTTGAAAATATTTTTTTAAGTCTTAGTGAAAAACTTAAAATCATGCTTTCTGATTTTAATAAAAATAAAATTGAAATTGAAAAATTAAAAACTAAGTTAAGAGAAATAAATGAAGAAAATGAAATTAATATAATTAAAATAAATAAATTGAATACTAGTTCTGAAATTTTAAATAAAGTTGAAAAAAGAAAAATTGTAATTAACAAATATAATAATTTAATTGTTACCAAAAATAATATTTTAAAATCAAGTTATAATAAAGATAATAATTTATTTGAAGTATTATTTCAAAAGATAAATATAATATTCAATTATATTAATTTAAATTATCAGAAATATGAAAAAAATAATTATAGAAAAGATGAGATTAATCCTGTAGTTAATCAATTAAATTTTATTGAAAAAATATTAAATGAACTTATTCTAAAAAGAAATACATTAAAAATAGAACAACATGAGAAATATAAAGAAATCACAAGAATTGTTAAAAACAAAGTTAAACATGAATTATTTTTAAAAAATAAAAAAATTCAAAAAGAAAAACATGAAAAAGACATTGAAAATATTAAAAAGAGAATTAATAAAATTTATTTTCTTCCTATTAAAAAAATACAAGAAAAATTTTCCTTTTCTAATAAAAAAAACGAAAATAATAAAAAAAATCATGAAAAAACAAATTTAAAAACAGAATCTGAATTAAATGAATTTTTAAAAAAATAATAAAGAAAAAACAAATAAATTCTAAAGAAAAAAAAATCTAATATTTTAAATATTAAATAATTATTTCTGATAAAAACCTTTAAAAAAATATAATATATTAAAAATAATATGGTAATATTAAAAATAAAAAATAAAAAGTATTATAATAAATTAAAATTAAATGGGTGGATGTCTGTGTTCAGAAAATAGAACAATAATATCAAAATATGTTAGAACAAATAGTATAAGTGATTCAAAAGATAAAAACAATTTTTCAATAGATTCAGGAAACAATGAAAATAATAATTGTAAAGATGATAAATATCCTGATCCAAAAATAGAAAAAATTGAAATAAATGAAAATCAAAAAGAAAAAGAAATAGATTTAAAGAATAAATTATGTGAAAATAGACAAACATTACAAACAAATCATACAAATAATACATTAGAAAAAGGAAATAATAAACAAATAAAACCAAAAAAAAGAAATACATCAGCATTGGATGTAAAATTAAAAAATTCATTAAGTTTAAAAGGAAAATTAGAAATAAATATAGTTTTAATAGGAGAAAAGCAATCTGGTAAAAGTTCATTTATAATAAAATTAATAGAAAATAGATTTGAAAGTTTATATATTCCAACAGTTTTTATTGAAAGATGTTCAAAAATAGTTATATTTAATAATAAACAATATATTTTAAATTTTGAAGTTACTCCTGGAGTTGAAGAATATAAAGAAGATTATTCTGAATTATATTCTAAATCTAATTTCGTTTTATTATTTTATGAAGTTGGTAAACAAGATAGTTTAAAAAGAGCTAAAAATTATGTTAAGAAAGAATTAAAAAATCAAATTTTATTATATTCTAATAATACTTCTAATATTTATTTTATTGGAAATAAAATAGATTTATATCCTGAACAAAATAATTCGGATATTAAGAAATATTGTGAAAAACATCAAATTAATTTTTTTGAAATTTCTGTAAAAACTAATGCAGGAATTAATAATTTAATGAGTAAAATTCTTGAATCTTTTGATCAAGTTGCTTCAAAATAGATTAATTTTAATAAATATTATTTGTAAATATTAAATGAGAAATACCTAAAAATAGAAAAATAATGTAGGAATTTATGGTAAAATTTGATAAAAGGAAATTTCTCAGATATTTTGTTTTTATATGATTTTTCTTTTAATTTTAATTAATATAAAATGTATTTTTTTGATATAAATAAACAATATAGTAATAAAAATAAAATTTATTATAATTTGCTATTGAATATAATATTAATATTATGTGTTAAAATTCGTTTTAAAAAATAAAAAAAATTTTTTTTAAATGAAATAAACTAATATAATATTTTCATTAAAAATAATTAAAATATAAAATAAATAAAATAATTTTTAAATAAACAAAAAAAAAATCTAAAATTAATTTTATGATTGTTCATTGATTTGATTTCCTAAATAATATTAATAATGTTTTCTAAAATATTACAATGTCACAAAATTTATTCATAACTTTTTCTAATACATTTACTATATCAATGAAAATGATTTTTACTATATTTTGAAGCTTTTCCAACTTAATTAATGAAATAATAATTTTTTAAATTATGATATTTCTTATTTAATTCAATTCATTTTTTGCATCAACAACATCACCTATATTTTTAGGATAATATTTTCAAATTAATTAGTTTAAGAATAACACTTTTTTTACTTTTATTCCATAATCTTCACATAAAGTAATTTCAGTGTTTATACATGTTATTGGAGATTCTAATATTTTTTTAAGGCACATTTAATTGTTTCTCTTTTTATTTTCATAATTTTTATATTTAATTTTTTTTTGAAATTAATATTATTTTTTGATTTTTAAATAAACTTTAAATTATTTAATATTATTTTTTCTCTGAATCTTTTATTGCATTTCTAACATTATTTACTATTTCCAAAACAATTTTTTCAAAATTTTTTCTTGTTCCTTTTTTTTTATCATTTCCACAAGTAGAAATTAAAATATCTAAATCTTCAATGATAATATTATATTGTCCTAACAATCCAGAAAAATAATTTACTTTATATCCATCATGAGTATTAATAGTCCAAGCATGAAGACCATAAAAATTATTTTTTTCTCCATTTTCCAAAATAGAAACTAATTTATCATTAGTAACAAAAATATCTTTTAAATATTTTTCACTAATAATAACTTGATTTCCAACTTTTCCTTTATCAAGAAACAATTTTCCAAATTTTAAAAAATCTTCATTATTTAAATATAAACAACAAAAAGATTTAATATTTCCAACTCTATCAGTACTCCATTCAGCTTTTTCTCTTCCTATATACTTATATATATTTTCATAAATAAAATCATTTATTTTTTTTCCAGAAACTTTTTCAATTAATAAACCTAATATTTGAGTATTTAAATTTTTATACATAAAATATTCACCTGGATTATATGATACTTTATAATTCTTTAATCTATCTGTTAAATTATAAGCAAAGTAATCAAAACCCATATCAATCATAAAAGAAAATTGAGGCAAAGAATATCCAGATGACATTTCTAATATATTTTTTATTGTTGTTTCTTCTTTTAAAGGAAGAAAAGGTAAATATTTTTTTATTTTATCATTTATTGATATTAATTTTCTATCTTGTAAAATTCCTATTCCTAAAGATATTATTGTTTTTGTCGCTGAAAATAAATTAAATTTACTTTTTGAATTGTGATTATTATAATATTCCTCTATTACTATTTTATTCTTGTGAAGAACTAAAAATGATTGTATTGAATGCTTTGAAAAATCATATTTTGATTTATCATATTTTATTAATTCTCTTTCTAATTTTGAAATATTGGAATTTCCTTCCATATATACTGATGGAAATATTTTATTGTCCTCATGAGATGTTCCATGATAACGTAATAATTGAAATAATGTCTTTGCTAAATGTTTATATTCTGTTGATAATATTATTGATATTATAATTATTATGATTGATAATATTATTATTCCTTTCATTATTTATTTATATTAAGTTATATCATTATATATTTATTATAAATGTTGCTTTATCTTATATAAATATTACATCAAATTGAATAATTCTAAATAAATATATTAAATAAAAAAATATTTAAACATCTAATTATTAAAAACACACAAAAAAAAATTAAATAAAATAAAATTACTGTTAAGAAAATATTACCCTTTATTTCATGTCTAAAATGCATAATTGTTTTCATTTTAAATGAAGAAATTATATAAATTCATCACATATATTAAATAAATTATTATTAAAATAAAGGTAATAGAGTGTTTGTGACTCTAAAAAAAATAAAAATAATTGAATGTTGTGTAAAATTAAAAAAAAAATTAAATTTATAAAATAATAGGATATTAATATTATAAAGAATTTATTAAAAGTATAATAAGAATTTAAATAATAATTAAATATTAAATTTTCCATAAAGTCAATAATTATTATAATTATTTTGATTTAATTTAAATTTATCTAAATAATTAATATCATTATTAATTTCATTTACAATTTCATTATTTAAAAAATAAAAATTATCAATATCACTTATTTCCTTACTTAATTCTTTTTCTGTTATATCTCCTCTATGATACAATATTCCAATTCTTTTTGGAAAATCAATTATTAAAGGTTTAATTTTTTTAATAACCATTTTATAAGATAAATTAAATTCCTTTTCTTGATTTAAATTATTTTCATATTCTTCATTTACAATTAAATTAATTAAGTTTTGAAATATATCATCTTGACTAAATTTAAAATTTTCTCTTTTTAAAATATAATCATTAATAAAATTTAAATGATGACATTGAATATTAAATGATTGATTAATAGCTTCATTAATTAAATGATCTAATTTTTCAGGTGAATAAATAGGACTAATTACATAAATCATTAAATAATGTTTTCCTAATATTTCTTCAATTTTAATTG
>JAEEGL013992220.1_pt1 | contig 10417 bp, 10 predicted proteins | sample 9134231 | NCBI WGS metagenome assembly JAEEGL01 (sample SAMN16246548, study PRJNA631951) | gut metagenome | biome: gut microbiome; feature: rumen; material: fiber-attached | host: Bos | place: Iran: Karaj | collected 2018-10
TTCAGGAACATTCGGCTCAATATCTCGCCCATAAGGTGTAATTGTCACAAACCAGTACTGTCCATATGGTTTTAAAATATCCATGTGCGGTAGCATTGGTGCCGGATTTTTCGTACAAAAAGAAATCAAGTCTACCACCTCCGGTGATAGACTATATTTTGTCACCTGCAATGGATTATAGGGATTGCGTACAAGCACATAACCTTCTCGTATTCTGTTTACCAACCATTCTGAATAAAACGCCGGAATATCCGTGCGCATCCCTGTATTTATAATCATTACAGCGCCACCATATACTCTTCTTTATTACTGCAACTCTCTCACAAATTCTTCTATTATATTTTCTTCCCATGATAAATGTGGAGAATTCTCACCTCCGCCATTTGTGCTTCTTCTCATAGCGGCATAGACGCTCTCATCAGCATCCGCTATATCCATTGGATATATTTCAATTCCTGCCTTATTGCACTCCCTGCAAAAATCCACAATAGATTTTTGTTCCAGGTAAGCATCCAAAATCCTTGCTTTAAAATCAGCATCTTTGCAAGCCTTTTCTCTAATTTGATCCAGTAAAATATTCAAATGCATTTTTCTACTCCTCTTCAGAATATTTTTTATAAACAAGTGGTGCTATAATTGCAACAATTACTATAAGCACAAGCTCCACCACTATAGCTGGAGCAAATGCATTTACCAAAACTGTCACAAAATCAACAAATGCATGTAAGCCGATTGCCAAAAACAATAATTGAATCTTTCCATCCTTGACGGCTCTATAGACTATATATGACAGACAAACCTGCAATGCAATTGCAAAAATTCTTTCCACGCCTCCCATGTAAAATATAGACGGTTGTGATGTCCATAATAATGAAACCTGATTTAATGTAGCTTCCCTGGTCTGTTCATCAAGCACTGAAAGGGATGTTTCAAGCATTCCCGTATTAATCATAACAGATGTAGCCAGATTAGAAATGCTGGTAAGTCCAACTATAATTATTGCCTCAATGCCACCATGTCCAACACCATACATAAATGCGTTTTGCTTTGAGAGATTTTTCTTCTTAAATAGATTCATAGAAATAAAACGGCCAACCTCTTCAAAGACTCCTGCTGCAAGCCCACCATAGATTGCTTTAACAAAAATATTTCCGTTCATCGTTTCGCCAAATAAGCCAAATACTATGGTATGCAAAATCTGTTCAAGAAGAAGAGCAAATACTATAAATGTCACTACGCCAATTCCTGCCCAAATCAAATTTGCTCCCAATTTCGTTCGCGCATAAATCAACAATCCTATTGGTAAACCAATAGCAATCAAAAGCGTTACACCCATTCCAATAATTGATACTGTAGATACTGTTCCCATATAAACCCTCCCTGAATTTAATTATCATTTCTCTCATTATACCGAATGCGCATCCATCACGGAATACACAATTCGAAATAGTATTAGAAAAAAGTTGATATGATTCATTATTATAGCTTCAGCTACCAAATTGCTCACTTTCCGTCTCAGTGGTAGCCAAATTGCCAATTCCACTGCTCTATACTATACTATTTCCATCTTAACAACTCAGGAGTAATAAAATGATTCACAGAAAGCAATCCGGCTATGATGCCTTCAAATGTATAGCAGACAAATGTCCTAAATCCTGCTGTGAGGGATGGCAAATAATGATAGATGACGAAAGTATTGATCGATACCAGAATGAGTCCGGTCATTTCGGGCAGCGACTGCTAGAATCCATCAACTTCGCAGAGCAATGTTTTCTGCAAAACAATTCTCGCTGCGCCATGTTAAATGATAATGGTCTATGCGATTTGCACTCCTCTCTCGGAGAAGAATCACTTTGTTATACCTGTAAAATGTTTCCAAGACATGTAGAAGAATTTCAGGATATAAGAGAATATTCTCTATCGTTGGCATGCCCTGAATATGTGAGAATGCTTCTAGACCCTGCCTATAAATTTAGCATTGAAGAAAATGAAGATGACCTCCTAGATGATCCGGAAGAATTCGAAGATTATGATTTCATCCTTTTTGACAAGTTAGATTTTGCTAGAGACAAGATGCTTCATATCGCCGAAAACAACAACCAGCCTCTCTGGGAGCGACTAAACCAAATTGTTTCTATGGCTTTAGCGCTACAGGAGTGTTATGACCTGGGAGATATCTTCGAAATGGATAGCATATCCTCAGGGGTTGACTCTAATAGAGCAGATGTTGCTTCATCAGTTAATAGCTCTAATAATTCAAATGCCACGCACACCTTGGATTACTCCATCGAAGCAATGGATGTATTAATCAATATGGAAGTACTGGAAGAATCATGGCGAAATTCCATTATCTCTGCGCAAGAATATTGGAAACGCAATTCCAATGATACACAAATATGTAAATCCGCCATGTTTCCTGACTCCAATACAGAATTCATTTTCCAGAAAATATTTGAATCATTACTATATACATACTTCTGTGGTGCAGTATATGATGGTCAGATTTATGCCCGCGCAATGATTGCAGTTCAATCCACCCGTTGGCTTATGATGCTTTACTATGCCAACCATTGCAAGGACTTAAATTCCATCATATATCTATACTCCAGAGAAGTAGAGCACTCTGACTTAAATGTAGATGCTCTAATCACACATTTCGAAAATGAATTATAAGGGAAGGTATCAAAACACCAATCACCGCATACACAGGAATACACAGAAGCATCGGCCATATTACAAGTTTATAGGTGAACATCCACATACCACCGGCAATAATCTGTATAAATAAATAGTTTAGCAACCAGCCTGCCGTCAACACGAATACACCTGTAAGACAAACTCTATAGAGGCTTTCTCCCATGAGCATAGTCTTAATCTGCTTCCGTGTCATTCCAATAGCATGAAGAGTTTCCAATTCCATCTTTCTCTCATTAATAGATGTGACAGTCAAATTAATCCAATTCAATATGCCAATCAATCCCAGGATAAAGCTTAATGCACCTCCAACCAACAGATAGGTCTTTATCATATTTTCAAAATCCTTCATATAATATGCTCTGGAAGTATATGCCAACTCAGGCATATCTGTCTCACAGTATTTATTTATTTCATTTTCAATAGTTTCTGTCTTCGTCTCGTCCACATTAGCAAATAATTTCATAGCTCCAGCAGCATCAGGGACCTGTGTCAAATACTCATCCCTTGGCAATATATAGCTAAAGCCAATACTATCACTATATTCCGGTCCCATTGGAAATGGCAATTCAGCTATTGCCAGAACTTCATATTCCTTCTTATTCCCGTCTGGAAATTCTATCAGAGCTTTCTCCCCAACATTGTAAAAGGAGCAAATACCTTTACCTTCGTACATGTCAGGGTGGGTCACAATTACATAATCTCCTGATTGAAATTTTTTCCAATCAACCTGACCATGACATATCTCCAACTCATTAAAAGGCAATTCATCGATTCCAAATATTTTAGCCGGAATCGTTTTACCCTTAGTAACCAGCTCATCATAATCTTCCTGTGGCATCATATAAGTACCATTTTCATTATAGAACTTCTCAACCCGTCCAAGGGTCACATCATTCATGTGTTGCACACAAGTTGACATATACGCCAGCCCCGTTTCAGTCACCCCGTCTAAGGAGCTAATATAATCGACAGTATCCTGATTTACTCCTTCATAATTATCATTTAAGTCACTTGGGTTAAGAATAGAAGCATCAGTAATCATAAAATCAGAGTTAATTGAGCCTGCCAGATATTTCTTGGCATCAAATCCTTTTGTCACTGATACAGTTGCATTTATCAAAATAATACTGAGAGCCAGAGACAATACAACTACAGCAGTCTTTTTGAAATTTCTCTTTAAATTCTCCTGGGCCATAGTCCATGGAGTAACTTTTCTAATCTTTCTCTTAGCCGCCAGCTTCTCACCATTATATTCACTATAACGAACCGCTTCAACCGGTGATATTTGGCTTATAACCTTCCCCGGTTTTCTACAACTCAGCCTCACAGTAATCCACGAGAAGAGCGCACTAAACAAGAATATACGAGCATCCGGATATACAACTCCTGAAATACTCATCATAGATTCTGCAATCATTGGAAACAGCACAATAGAAATTAAATATCCAATTACTAATCCTACCGGAATTCCGATTACGCTTAGAATATCTGCCTGCAGTACAACCATCTTCTTCAACTGCTTATTGGTCAATCCAATTGTCTTCAATAGGCCATAATACTGAACCTCTGATGACACTGCTATATAGAAAATGTTGAAAATAATAAGATACCCTGAGCCTATGATCAACGCCAAAATCAGCACTATCATGGCAACCGTATTAAAATCAATCGTACTTCCTGCAAATGCCCAGTTAATTCCATCATTTACATCATCACCAAATCCTAATCTGGCTTTCAAATCAGCCATCTGCTTCTCTAAGTTAATAGAAGTTGCAAAATCAAAATTAGGATTCAGGCATCCTGAATATATTCCTTTATCTAGATTTGTCTTCTTATCAGCCTCTGTTTTCCAGACCGGCGCATACTTCTCCTGATACTCCTTGGACACATAAATCTGATTTACTAAAATATCCGCAGGCTTATCCCAGTATCCTGATAAAATAAAGTTCCCTTCAAGTTCTTCTTCACCAGTATCAATTGTCAAATGTACCGTTGCCCCAAGCTCATGCTTTACGCCCAAATCATCCAACACCTTGGTACAGGTAGCAATCTCATTTTCCTTCTCCGGCAAATGTCCTGTAGTAGGCTCGCAAAATGAAGTCTGTGCCTCTAATGGCAATACATATCTCACTTCACTATAATCTTCATATAACTCTGCATTGCTGGCTGTGCCCACAAAGATACTATAACTCAGATTAGAGATTGCAGAATCAACTTCAAGTTTCTGATACTCATCCTCAGTCATAAATTTGAAACCAGCCATAGAGCTTGTTCCAATCTGATACATTGTATTATTCTGATATTCAATCAATACACTTCCGCCTATAGAGAAAAGTGTAGTCATCATAATTGTAGTTAGAACAACAGCGCAGATAATCATAATATTTCTACGCAAATTTGCTTTCATATTCTTGATGCATAGATTATATATGCATCTCTTGTTGCTAACATTTCTCATATAACACACCATCCTCAATTCTGATAATTCTATCCGCCATCTGTGCAATCTCTTCATTATGGGTAATCAAAATCATAGTCTGATTCAGCTTATTACTGGTTGCTTTCAGAAGCCCCATAACATCCAAGCTTGTCTTGGAATCCAGATTACCAGTTGGTTCATCCGCCAATATAATAGATGGTTTAGTCGCCAAAGCTCTGGCAATTGCCACTCGCTGCTGCTGACCACCAGACAATTGATTAGGCATGCTGTTCTTCTTCTCCGTTAAACCCAGAATATCGATAATCTCATTTACATAATCCTCTTCAACCTCATTTCCATCAAGTTGAATCGGCAACACGATATTCTCATACACATTCAACACCGGCACAAGATTATAGGCCTGGAATACAAATCCGATTTTCCTTCTGCGAAATACTGTAAGTTCCTCATCTTCCAAGGAAAATATATCCTTACAATCAATATACACCTTGCCCTCTGTCGGCCTGTCCAATCCACCCAACATATGAAGCAAAGTAGACTTTCCACTTCCACTTGTTCCTACAACGGCAACAAACTCTCCTTGTGAGACTGAGATGTCTACTCCATCAATTGCTTTCACCACCACGCTGCTCTGGTTATAATATTTCTTCAATTTTTCTGTTTTTAATATTTCCATCAAAAAATCTCCTCATAAAAAAATGCTAAGTACAAGTTTATGTACCTAGCATATCATTTATATCTGTCTATAATATTTCTGAAATATAACAGTTCTGTCACATTTGTCTTCTCTTCGGAAAATATATTTCAAAAGAACTTCCCTTCCCAACTTCTGACTTCAACTTAATATATCCCCCTTGCTCTTCTACAATCTGACGAGCCAGAAATAATCCAACACCAATTCCTTCCTCATCATGGACTCTACTGCTTCTGTAAAACCTACTAAACACTCTCGGACTTTCATCCTCAGAAATACCAATACCATGATCTGTTATTTTAATCCCGGCAAACATCTCATGTTCAAGCATGTCAACTTCAATCTCTGAATTCTCTGGAGAATATTTAATTGCATTATCAATAATATTACTCACAACCTCTACAGCCCACTTCTTATCCAGGCATGCCATTATACCCTGAGTTTTTGAATCATCCCACAGCTTTCTGATAACAATATGCTTTCCAGTGGCTTTGGAAATATTTCCTCTCACAGCCTCTTCTGCTACTTCAGCCAATGAATCAGTTTTCTGCTGGAAGGCAAATATTCCACTCTCCAATCTAGACATCTTCACCAAGGCCTGCATCAATTCATTTAATTTCACACTTTGATTATATATCTGACTCACATACTCCTGTTGCTCATCTCTCACACTTTCCTTCAAAAGCTCCGAATACATCATTATATTGGTGAGAGGTGTCTTGACCTGATGAGAAATATTGGTAACAAGCTCTTCTATTCTGGATTTTTCCTCATTTAGTTTTTCTTCACTAATTGCATTTTGATTCAGGTACTGATATAACTTGGTCTGCAGCTTCGACAATTCCGATTCATCAAACTGTGTTTCATGAAAATCTCCATCCATTGCCGCATCCAACATCTGGTTCAACAATTTATACTCACTTCTTCTAAGCATTTCTTTACACCCACCTGAACACATATCCGATTCCATATACGGTATGTATCAGTTTTAAATCGTCACTTTCTATCTTATCCCGCAGCCTTTTAATTGAAACTGTGAGGGCATTTTCATCAACAAACTGCTGATTCTGCCATACATATTCTATCAATTTGTCTCGAGGAATTGTTGTGCCGGCATTTTCCACCAAACATCTCAGCAGTCGAATCTCAGTCTTACTAAAATCAATTTCCGTGCCATTTTTATAGAATTTCAGATTATCAAAATCAAATTCTAAACCATTCTGCTTATATGCAGTCTGAACTGCATTCTTGTCCAGTAACTTCTGCACACGCAATCGTAACGCCATTAATGAAAATGGCTTCTTCACATAATCATCCGCTCCCAGACTTAAGCCTGCAACTTCATCCATCTCAGAATCATTTGCCGTAATAATCAGAATGGGAACATCCGATATCTGTCGAATATCCTTTAACAAATCAAGTCCACTTCCATCCGGCAGATTTATATCCAAAATAATCAGATTTGCATTCTCTATTTGCTTCACATCATTTAGACAATAAAAGGATTTAAAACAGTAGTTCTCTGTTCCCAGAGTTAGCTCAATTCCATGATTTATTGCATGATCATCCTCAATAATATATATGCATCTCTTGCTCAAAATTACAGTCCCTCACATGTTCTTCTATTACATTTTCTTCCCATATTAAATGAGGAAATATGCTGAAATATTATATTACTTATCTTGCTTCTGCTGCCCTTCCATCTTATCAATGTATCTGTCAAACTGAAGTTTAATCAGTGCCGCAGTAGGTACAGCCACAATCATTCCTACAATACCGCCAATGGCTCCACCTGCAATCAATGCTGCAACCACAAGCAGTGGATGAACTGATACAGCATTTGACAGAAGTTTCGGATTGATAATATTTCCATCAATAAACATAAGCACTGTCAGAATAATGATTCCCACTGCCATCTTGTCAAATGATGCTGTAGGTATGCATACAATAACCACCATGAAATATCCCACTATAGGTCCCACATAAGGAATCATATTGCCGATAGCCACAAAGAGTCCCACCAATATAGCACTTGGGATTCCACCAATAAGCAAAGCTATAGTAGATAGCACGCCAATAATCATAGCATCAACAAATTGTCCTCTGATATATCCGGAAAATGCTCTGTCAGCATCCTCTATAAATTGCTTGCATCTATCCTCATTCTTCTTGCCTATGGTCACTCTAAATACCCGCTCCCAATAGGTTGAAATTCTCTTGCCATCCATCATGAAATAAATCGCAAAAATCACACCAAAAATCAATCCGGACATGAAACCCTTCACAATATCTGTCACAATAGAAATTACATGTCCCCAATTAGCAGACTGTATATTCAATGAGCGAATCTTTTCATAGAAATAATTCCATATTGTCTGATATTCGTTTTGCAATATATACGCCAGATTCTTGATAGATTCTATATTGATGGATTCTACATTTCTATAAACTGTTGCCACTATAAGCAATACTATAAGCACAATAATTATAAGCACCATCAGAAAAGTCAGAAGCACACTAAGCCCTCTGGCCCACTTATGTTTCTTCTTTCTGTTAAATATTTCCTCCAACTTATTCACAACAGGAGAAAATAAATAGCTGATTATTCCACCAATAATAATTGGTTTAAGCACAGCAGTTATAATGGTCCATAGTTTCAACCAGAATCCTCCTGTACTAAAAATCAAAGCTCCAAGACCCACAGTTATAAGTACAGTCACAGCTGCGTATAAACATATTTTCAAATATTTCTGATCCAGTTTCTCAATCCATTTCTTCATTGACCACATACCTCCTGTAAATCTCCCACTTTCTCATCAGTATAACATATTCATAAATAATTCCGATATAATATATGAGGATTAAGCTACTATTTCATCATATTATTTAGTCCTTCTAAATCTATTTCATCAAAAAATTTGACATAAATCTTTGGTGGTATTACCTTATATATATAAGAAAAACATAGGTCGGGGAAAAGAAATGAAAGATAAAATTACTAAGAAAAACGGATTTACAATGGCAGAGCTTCTAATTGTAGTTGCGATTATCGCAGTGCTTGTAGCAGTTGCCATTCCGATTTTTAATAAACAATTAGAAAAATCACGAGAGGCTTATGATATTGCCACAATGCGTCAGGCGGCATCCCTCGCAGCAGAATTCTATTATGCTGGAGTAGTTGACCAGGCCACCGCGGAAGCCAACGGTCTTAAATGGTGGGATAACCATAATATCAATCAAAACAATGCTGCTGGAATATATGATCCTTCCACCGGTAAATTCTTGCCATTCGGATCCAAAGATGGAAAAGTAAAAGCCTACGGCAAGGGCACATCAACAAGTTCCGGCAAGACATATACCTTTAACGACGATCGTGAGATTTATAAACCGGACGCAGATTATACCAAAGCAGTATGCATGGTTTCCATATATCCTACTGGCAACAACAAACATATCGATGTATATTGGAAGAACACCAAGGATGGAAAATATATTGGTTTAGACAACGGAGCCAACAATCCAAAGTACAGTATCCGAGTTAATATTGATTAAGAACAAGAGGATTCACCTAGCCAATAGATGAATCCTCTTTTTTGCCTTTTTATAACACTTATTAGCACTAATTCAGTCGTTGTAATACAAACCCAAATCAGCCATTTTTCTCTAGAATCTTTCGGGCAACCTCCACAAAACTCTGCCTGGTATCCATACTAATCTTTTGAATATAACGAAAAGCATCGGGCTCAGTCATATTCATCTCTTCCATAATATATGCCTTGGCATCATCTATCATTTGCTGTTCCTCGGGAGTTCTAAATCTCTTCTTCTTCTCTTTTGACTTATAAGGAAGGACATTTTGAATTACATTAATCAATTCATCCTTTCTAAATGGCATAACCAGATGGCTTACATTTTCCGCAATAGGAACTTCATCTGACTCCCTGGTTAGCAAAATAACTTTCACTCTTCTGGGGAGATAATTTACCAGTTCCTCATATCCCATATCGCGAAGTTTTCTCACGCATATAATGAGACCTATATCTTGATTATCAACCATGTTCAAAATCTCGGCCCCATGATGACATATAATTATGTCCTCCCACAAGCCACATGATTTTATTAAATCTCTAAGAGATATGGCCTTCTCTAATTTGGGCAATGAAATAATAATACTACCCATTTAGGCCTCCACTATATTCTCTCCAAATACCTATCAAGTTCCCATTCTGACACAGCTCTGACATATTCCTGCCATTCCTGCTTCTTAACATCAGTATAAATATCTACAAATTCCTGACCATATGTCTGTGCCATACATTTATCCTCAGAAAATGCTTCTATAGCCTGACGCAAATCTTCTGGCAAAAGCTTATTAACATCTTCTGTTTCCTGCATATCTCGCCCTGCATCCATATGATTTCTAATTCCATCAAGACCTGCAGCAACAACTCCAGCAATCAACAAATACGGATTGCTTGAACCATCCGGTGTACGAACCTTGACCTTCACATCACCGAAGCTTTCATCTATTGATATCATTGCCCTGTCATCTTCCAATGACCAGCCCACTGTAGTTGGAGCACCAA
>JAEEGL016716954.1_pt1 | contig 10417 bp, 4 predicted proteins | sample 9134231 | NCBI WGS metagenome assembly JAEEGL01 (sample SAMN16246548, study PRJNA631951) | gut metagenome | biome: gut microbiome; feature: rumen; material: fiber-attached | host: Bos | place: Iran: Karaj | collected 2018-10
CAAGATGTCGGATTGTGCCTTTGAGGGCACTACCGTAAGGGGCAACTACTGGGATAGGCCTGCCGACCTCGTGTTCAGGAACTGCACGATCAAGACGTGCGACGATTCTCCGTTTCTCAAGCTTGGCGTCTACACCGTCGGCAAGATCGGCTTTGACGGCTGCACGGTCTCGGGCGCTCAGAGTCTCGTCGACGTGTCCGACTTGCGTTCGATTTCCGTGCCTGCAAATTCCGACCCCGCGGCAAATCCCGACAGGCTTCCTGGCACCGTCGCACTGCGCAAGACGAAGTGGAACGGCGAGGCGAAGACTGTGCTCGTCCACGGCAAGGATCCGAAGCCGTCTCCGAAGAAGATCACGATTCTGGACAAGGAAAACAGCTGGCCCAATGGCGTGTCCGTCGCTGCGGACATCCTGCCCACATGGGAGATGAAGTGATCCATGATGGACACTTGATTACCCATGTGAGTAATTGCCAGTTGCGTCTGGAAGTGGTACAATTGCCCCATAAAACTTTTATGGGTCCGAAAAGGGCCCAAAGACACTAAAGCGAGGTAATGAAATGTACTACTGTTCCGACTACGCAACTGCCGTCATGCTATGCGTCGTAACGATGCTTTGCTGGGGAAGCTGGGGCAACACCCAGAAGCTCGCTGGCAAGACATGGCGATTCGAGCTGTTCTACTGGGACTATGTCCTCGGGCTTGTCATCTTTGCGCTTCTCGCCGGCTTCACGATGGGCTCCCTTGGCGGTGGCCCGTGGAGCTTTGCCGAGAACCTAAAGACGAGTTCCGCTTCGCAGTGGATATGGCCTTTCCTCGGCGGCATAGTCTTCAACGCCTCGAACATCCTTCTTTCCGCGGCAATTGCGGTGGCGGGGATGTCGGTCGCGTTTCCAGTCGGCGTCGGGCTTGCCCTTGTTGGCGGCACTGTCGCCAACTGGTTTGTCGACGGGAAGGGAAATCCCTGGCTCATTTGGACTGGACTTGCGATCATCGTCGCGTCCATCGTCTGCAACGCGCTCGCTTTCAAGGCGAAGCAGAACGCTGCCGGCGGTGCGTCCGACTCGTCGAGCGTCAAGAAGGGGCTTCTTCTCGCCGTTTGCGCGGGTCTTCTCATGAGCTGGTTCTCGCCGCTTGTGAACCGCGTAGTAGACATGGGCTTCGCCAACCCTGCGCCGGCAGGCGGCAAGATGACGCCGTATGCCGCGTTCTTCGTGTTCACGCTAGGCGTTCTCGCGTCCAACTTCGTCTTCAACACGATCATGATGAAAAAGCCGGTCTCTGGCGATCCCGTGAAGGGCTCGGAGTGGTTCAAGGGCGGTATGCTTGTCCATCTCGTCGGAATTCTCGGCGGGTGCATTTGGGCGACAGGTACGCTTCTTTCGTTCGTCACCGCCGGCACCGCGGGCGCCGCGATTTCCTATGCGCTCGGTCAGGGCGCGACGCTCGTCTCGGCGCTCTGGGGAATTCTCGTCTGGAAGGAGTTCGCGGGCGCGCCCAAGAAGTCGTCCGTAATGAATTTCTCGATGATCGTCCTCTTTGTCATCGGGCTTGCGCTTCTCGTCAAGGCCGGTTCGTGAGGAATTGCCAAAGGAGGGTTTGAAGATGAAGGAAATCGTCGTTCTCGGTAGCACAAACACAGACATGGTGATCACGGCAGACCATCTCCCCGTTCCGGGCGAGACAATCTGCGACGGCAGCTTCAAGATGCATCCCGGCGGGAAGGGCGCGAACCAGGCCGTCGCCGTGGCGCGGCTTTCGTCCTCGCCGGGCGCTTGTGAATTCATCGCGAAAGTCGGCGACGACTTGTTCGGTAGCGAAACCGGCGACAGGCTGCGCCGCGACGGAATACTGCCGAACCTCGTGGTCGACCACGAACACGCGTCAGGGACTGCGATTATTCTCGTCGACAAAAAGGGTCAGAACGTGATTTCCGTCGCGCTTGGCGCGAACGGGACGCTGTCGCCGGACGACATCGCGCCGTACATGGACGACATCCGCGGTGCCAAGGTGCTGCTCATGCAGCTCGAGACCCCAGTTCCAACGGTTGCCGCGGCCGCGGCATGCGCTCATGCGGCGGGCGTCACGGTCGTGCTGAATCCCGCTCCCGCCGCCTGGCTTCCCTTGGAGCTCCTTGCGAACGTCGACTGGATAACCCCAAACGAGACCGAGGCGGAGATACTGACGGGCGTCAAGGTGACGGATGTCGCGTCCGCGAAGGCCGCAGCAGAGGACCTCAAGGCTCTTGGCGTCGGGCACGTCGTGATCACGATGGGGTCGAAAGGCTGCTATTGCGCGGATACTGACCGCGTATATCCGTGCCGCCCAGTGAAGGCTGTGGATTGCGTCGCGGCCGGCGACACCTTCAACGGGGCGTTCGCGGTCGCGCTGGCCGAGGGGAGGTCTGCGGAGGAAGCCATTGACTTCGGGCAGAATGCCGCCGCAATATCCGTTACGCGGGTCGGCGCCCAGCCTTCCGTGCCGTTCCGCGACGAGGTCGTGTCGTGGACCTGTTGCATTGCGGACGCGGATTGAATATAATCGTAGGAAATGAAACGCCACCTGCCATTCCTGTATGCGGTCACGCTCGCGCTGTCGGCCGCTTTTGCCGGCGCGGCTGTGCCGCGCATTGTGTTCGATACGGACATGTGCGGCGACTACGACGACGTCGGCGCGCTTGCAGTCCTCAACGCGCTCGCCGACGCGGGCGAGTGCGAGATACTCGCCGTCCTCTCGTCCTCGCGGTCTTCGCCGGCGCTGGGGATGTGCGAGATGATCAACGAAAGCTACGGCAGGTCCGGCGGTCCGGCGGCTGGCGAAGACGCCATCCCGATGGGCGTCTGCAAGGGAATCGGCTACGTCGCGCCGAAGGAGCGTGGCGTCAACGAGGTGTTCCGCTCGATGGTGGACGCAAGGCGCAAGTCGTTGCGCTATCCCAATTCGGACGACGCGCCGGACGCTAACGACGTCTACCGCCGCGTGCTCGCCGACGCGCCGGACAAGTCCGTCACCATCTGCACCGTCGGCTTCCTCACCAACATCCGCCGCCTCCTCGAGACGAAGGGGGACGGCGTCTCGCCGCTCACCGGACGCGAACTCGTCGCGAGGAAGGTCAAGGCGTGGTACGCGATGGGCGGCAGGATACCAGGTGGCGTCGAATGCAACCTCAGCACGGACGCGGAGTCGTCCCTTATTGCCATCCGCGACTGCCCCGTGCCGATATACTTCGTCGACTTCTGCCTCGGCGTGGACGTGCAGACCGGAATCCCCGTCGCGAGAAGGGGAACTTCGGCGGGCCCGGTGGCAGAGGCGTTCGTGCGCTGCCAGAAGGCGTGGAGGGAAGAGCTCCGCGGACGTCCGTCCTGGGACGAGCTGACCGTGCTTGCGGCCGTGCGCGGATGGGAGCGCTACTTCGACGCCGAGCGCGGGACGATGCAGATGGTCGACGAGAAGGGGCGGATGCCGTGCGACGCAAGCGCGGACGGTCCGCAGTACCGCGCGAACAAGTGGACGCCGTCGGAGGACGGACCGCACTTCGTGCTTGTCGAGAAGACCCCGAAGGCGAGGCTTCGCGAAATAGTCGACGAACTCATCGCGCGCCCGCCTGCTTGCCGGAGAAAGGACTGCCTCAACACGAGGCCGTTCGTGTGGTGGCACTGGTGCGGCACGGCCGTTACGAAGGAGGGAATCGTCCGCGACCTCGACGCGATGCGCGACGCAGGGATAGACGGCGCAACGATATTCCAGGTGGCGCGAGGGCCGTGCTCGGAAGTCCCTGCCTTCGGCTATGAAGACGACACGATGGCGGACTTCGAGTTCGGCGGCGACAAGTGGTGGGACTACGTAGCGTTCGCCGCGAGCGAGGCGAAGAAGCGCGGACTCGGGATCGGCATGCACAACTGCCCCGGCTATACCGTCTCGGGAGGACCGTGGATCACGCCGGAGCTTGCGATGAAAAAGCTCGTCTGGACTTCTGCGCCGAAGGGCTCCGAACCCGCGCAGCCTGAGACGAATCTCGGCTTCTACCGCGACATCGGGACGGTTGAGAAAGACGGGAAGACCTACCGCTTCGGCTATACCTGCACGGGCTCCCAGTGCATGCCGGTCGCGAAGTCGCTTGTCGGCAGATGCCTCGAGGCTGACAAGATGAGCGCGAAGGCCGTCAATCTCCACCTTGATCATGTCCTCGCAAAGAACGTCGGACTCGACTTCATTTTGATGGACAGCTACGAGGCAGGGCCCTACGACTGGACGGACGATTTCCGCGCCGAGTTCGAGAAGCGCCGCGGATACGACCCGCTGCCGCTCCTTCCGGCGTATGTCGGGGCGACGCAGGAAGGCGCGGAGAGGATCAAGGCGGACATGGAGCGCACCGTAGGGGAGCTTTCTACCGAACGCCACTACTGGGTCTTCCGCGACCGCGTCCACGAAAAGGGGATGCTGTTTGCCGTCGAGCCGTATGGCGGTCCGTTCGACAAGTGCGAGGCCGCATGGGCGAGCGACATCCCTACGACGGAGTTCTGGGGCGTCCGTCCGTTCTGGGTGCCGTCGGGCACAATCGGCGGAAGTCCGCTGCTGGGCGGCGCAGTCGGGCGCGCGGCAGGCAGGCATGTCCTGGCGGCGGAGGCGTATACCGCGATGCCGTTCCAGGATCCGTACGTCCTCGCTCCGCGCGACTTCAAGGCGTGCACGGACGCGTCGTTCGCGCGCGGCGTCAACTGCATGTTCCTGCACCACTGGGTGCACCAGCCGTTCCCCGCCTGCCGCAAGCCCGGCATGAACATGGGCTACTGGGGGGCGCACTTCGGCGAGAACGCAACGTGGTTCGAGCCGGGCAAGGAGTTCGTCGCGTACCTCTCGCGCTGCCAGAAAATGCTCCAGCGGGGCGATGAATTGATCGACGTTCTCGCGGTCGAGGACTTCCGCGGCATTACGGACGGCGTCGACATCGTGCCGCGCCGCGTGTTTTTGAAAGGCGTGGAGTTTGTCCCGAAGTGCGGGTCGGCCGTTGTCAGAAACTGGGGCGGCAGCCGCTGGTATCAGTATCTGGCTGTTCCTGCTCGGCTTCTTGCAGATCCCGCCGTTGCCGCGAAAGTCGAGCAGGCCCGCAAGGCGGGCGTGAAGATTCTTGCCGAAGACGCGGAACTTCCCAAGCGTCCGTTCAGCGTCGTCGACGGCATCAAGGTCGACGCCAACGGCCCCGTGCTTGGAACGAGCCGATGGGATATGGCTCCGGATGGTAGAGTAATGGAGGTTTTCTTCGTCGCAAATGTCTCGACCAATGGCGTTTCCTTTGCGGCGGACTTCCGTGCAAAAGGGCAGGCGGAGCTCTGGTATCCAGGAACGGGCGAGACGGAATTCCTCAAGCCCGTCGATCCCGTGGACGGCTACGTTCGCCTTCCGATGAAGCTCGGGCCCCAGGAGTCGGTGTTCGTAACGTTCCGCGACGGTGCCGCCTGGCCGGAGAGCCGGCGGACCGAGCCCGCGCGGAGCCGTCCGGTGGAAGGGACGTGGTCTGTTTCGTTCGAGCCCGGACGTGGCGCGCCCGCCTCGGCGCTGACGATGGAGAAGCTCTCCTCGTGGTCCGATTCCGCGATTCCCGGCGTGCGCTATTTCTCCGGCACGGCGACGTACCGCGTGCGCTTCGCGCTCACGAAGGACGAGGCGAAGACGGTGCGGAAGATAAGCCTCGGCGACGTGCGCGACATCGCGCGGGTGCGCCTCAACGGACGCGACCTCGGAGTCGCCTGGTACGAGCCGTTCGAAGTGGCGACATGCAATGCCGCGAAGGTGGGTGACAACGAGCTGGAGGTCGAGGTGACGAACGGCTGGCACAACAGGCTTCTCGGCGACCATCTTGCCGAAGGCGACGACTGCGAGTGGGGTCCGGAGAGGAAGCACCAGAGCGACATGGAGGGAACGCGGACGTTCTGCGGACGCGGACTCAAGCGCATTCCGGACTGGGCGTGGAACGCCGACGGATCGCGTCCCTCGACGAACCGCGTTGCATTCACGAGCTGGGATTATTTCACAGGAGACGAAAGCCCCCGTCCGTCTGGACTTCTCGGTCCGGTCTGCCTGAAGCTGGCGAAGTAGGGGCTTCCAGAAAGGAGCTTGAAGATGAATCGTGTCGGAATTTGCTCGGCTACGGCCTTTTGCGCGTCCGTCGCTTTCGCGGCGTCGGCAGACTCCATCGCCAACATCGGGGACGTGAAGCTGAAGGGGATGCTTGGCGAGAGACTCGAGTCTATGGTCGAGAGGCATGTCGCGGCGAGGGACGTCGACTACATCACCGCGCCGTTCCAGGAGAAGACCGAGACCAAGGGCTGGTGGCAGACCGAGTTCTGGGGCAAGTGGATGCATTCGTCGGTGCCGTATTTGCGATACGCGGCTGGCGAGAAGTCAAAAGCTCAGGGTTCCGGGTTCAACGTCCAAGCTCCACAGAGCAAAGTCGCGGAGGAGCTTGGCTACAAGATCGAGCGCGGTGTCGAGAGGATCCTTGCCTCGCAGGAACCGTGCGGCTACATCGGAAACTACCCGGACGACTTGCGCTGCGGGGAAGGGTGGGACGTCTGGGGCATGAAATACACGCTGATGGGCTTGCTCCACTACTACGACTGGAAGTTGGAAGTCGAAAGTCTAAAGTGCAAAGTTGATGGAGCCGGCGGATCCTCCCGTCTCTCGCCTGACGTCTCTTGTCGAAAATCGTCCGAGGTCCTTGAGGCCGCGAAGCGCCTGTGCGACTACGTGATCGTGGAGCTGGGTCCGGGCGGCAAGCGCGGGCGCGAGCTTTGGCAGACCGGCAACTGGTCCGGCTACGCGAGCTCGTCCATCCTGGAGCCCGTCGTGTGGCTCTACAACCGCACGAAAGACCCCAAGTACCTCGACTTCGCCACTTACATCGTCAAGGGAATGACGGAGCCGCAGAAGGGGCCGAGGCTGGTCGACCTGGCGCTCAAGGGCGTGTCCGTCGCGGACAGGGACGAGCCCGACTACCGCCGCACGTCCGACGACTGGTCCTACGTCTGCAAGAACGGCAGGTCCAAGGCGTACGAGATGATGAGCTGCTACCAGGGACTGCTCGAATACATGGAAGCGGTTGCCGCGACATCGCGTCTCGCTTCTGGCGTTTCATGTCCAGTTCCGACTGCCGACATCCGCAAGGCTGCGATCATGACGGCCGAGGACATCGTGAAGGAAGAGGTCAACCTCGCCGGCGGATGCGCGAGCTCAGAGGCGTGGTTCCACGGGGCGAGGAAGCAGCACCTCGCCTACGTGCACCTCCAAGAGACGTGCGTGACGACGACGTGGATGCGCTTCTGCGAGAAGCTGCTGGACGTGACGGACGACCCGAAGTGGGCGGACCAGCTTGAACGGACGTTCTACAACGCCTACCTCGGCGCGCTTCGCAGGGACGGCGGCGAGTTCGCGGCCTACACCCCGCTCGCAGGCGACCGCTGGCACGGCATGCACCACTGCTACATGCACACGGACTGCTGCACGGCGAACGGTCCGCGCGGGTTCCTCTGCTTCCTCCGGGAGCTCTTCAAGGTCAAGGACGGCGCGGCGACGTTCAACTTCTACGCATCCGCCCTGGTCGAGGGCAGGATGCCCGACGGACGGAAGGTCTCGTTCGACATGTATTCGCTCTATCCGCGGACCGACTACGTCCGCATCGTCAGCCACGTGGAGGGATCGGTGCCGGTCCGTCTGCGCATTCCCGCGTGGAGCGGGAAGACCGAGGTGAAGCTCAACGGCAAGCGCCTGGACGGAGTCGCCGCAGGCGGCTATTTCACCGTCGAACGCGACTGGCGGCTCGGCGACATCGTGGAGCTGAAGTTCGACATGCCGGTCGTGGCGCACGTGCAGGACCACCATGTCGCGTTCACGCGCGGTCCGGTGCTGCTTGCGCGCGACAGCAGGTTTGCGGACGGAGACGTTGGCGCGGCGTTCGGCGGAGGAGTCGAGGACGGCGGGCGGATGGAGTGCTTTTCGCCGGTCCGCGTTCCGTCCGACGAGATGTGGATGGCGTTTACGGCCCCTCTTTCGGCGGACGTCCACTCCGAGAACCCGGAGGGAGCGCTTCCGTCCGCCGTCGGTTTCTGCGACTATGCGTCGGCGGGCAACCGCTGGTCGACCGGCAACTACTACCGCACATGGTTCCCGATCCTCAGGCGTCCAGTCGAGTAGCGATTTTTACCCAGGTGAGTAATTGCTAGTCTCCCTGCGACTTGCTATAATCGTGGTATGAAAATCACCACCATAGCAAGCGTTGCGTTCGCGTCCCTTTCCACCCTCTCCGCCTTCGCACGGACGATGAACGCGTATTTCGACGACTTCTCCGAAATCCAGATGTTCGCCGAGCATTGGAAAGTAGAGGACCCGAATGTGATCCGTAGCGACGGGAAGCAGGTCCTTTTCAACGGCAAGTCGAAGATGACACTCCGCAAGACGCAGCCGAAGGAGGCGTCCGTTGAGGGCAAGGTCGAGCTTAAGAGCGGCAGGGCCGAGTTCAAGAACGAGAACGGCACGATCGTATTCTACGTCGACGGCGAAGGCACGATGGACGACGTCCGGGTGACCGTTCCCGTCGACGACAACGCGTCCCCCAACCTCATCATCAACTCGGGCTTCGAGTATTCGAGCGACGGAGTCCCGCCGTACTTCTGCAACCGCGCCGGCTTCAACTGGTCCGAGGGCACGGCGGAGATGTACGAGAAGGACTTCCTCACGGCCTTTGTCTGCGACCCGTCCGAGAAGCATTCTGGCAAGCAGTCGCTGCGCCTCCACCTCTGCCCGGCTACGCAGCACCTCGGCTTCTATCCCCACGACACTCCGACGGACAAGGGCCTGAAGGGCGTGTTCACCGCATGGATGAAGACCTCGGTTCACGGCACAAAGGTGCGGATGAAAGTCGGCGGCGCTGCGCCAAAGGTGTTCGAGCTGACGAAGGAATGGACTCGCTACGAGGTCGCGTCGTCTGACCTTCCCGGTCGCGGGCTCTTCAGCCCCGTCTCTATCGAATTCCCCGAGCCGAGCCGCCAGAATTCCTATGTCTGGATCGACGATCTCCAGTTCGAGTTCACCGGCGCCGACCTAAAGGCGACCGAGTACCGTCCGAGCGACATGGACATTCCGCGTTTCATCGACAAGAAGAAGCGCTCTCGCCCCGAGCCGACCGTCCTTAAAAAGCTCCCCGCCGGCGTCAAGCCCACGATCGAGCTTGAAAAGTGGATTGGCCATGCTTCCGAGTCGACGCCTTTCCTCGACCACCTCAAGAAGCCCTACCGCGAGACGCGCGCCTGGCTCGCGTGCGACGACGACAACCTCTATGTCGCCTATCGCAACTATGGCGAGGACGCGAAGCTCATGAACCACAAGAAGGCGACTTACGAGTCCACCCAGATGTGCACGCGCGACTCGGTCGAGATCGGCTTCCAGCCCACAAAGGATCCGAAGCACTACCACTTCTTCGCCGCCGCAAACGGCGACCGCGCGGACTACTACAACGAGGATGGCCACTGGAACGGCACGTGGACGAGCCAGGCGCGCGACGTCGGCGAGGCTGTGGAGTATCTTGTCACGTTCCCGCTCGATGAGATCGCGCGGAAGGGCTTCTCGGGGCGCTGGTACGTCAACCTCGAGCGCAACGACCGCCACGACGAGCACCAGGCCTGCGTCTCGACGATTCTCTCCGAAAGCGCCCGCTTCCGCGACACGGACGCCTGGGGCGAGCTCGTCTTCCCCGCGGACGTCGCCGCCAAGTTCGCGAAGGTCGCCGCGGCAAATGCGCCGCGCCGCCAGCCCAAGGTGCTGGGACGTCTCGACTACTACATGAACGAGCCCGAGGCGCGCTTCCGCGTCTGGAACGAAGAGGGCAAGGTCAAGGAAGTTGCCGTCGACATCTCGTCCCTCCCGTACGGCAGCAGCGACGTCGCCGTCGAGGCGTTTGGCCGCAGGTTCCCTGCCACGGTCGTGAAGCGTCCGTACCGCAAGAACGCGACGCAGGTCAACTACTGGACGCGCTCGCTCGTCCACAACGGCGAGAAGGTGCTGATGGTGTCCAACTGCCTCGTCATCCGCGAGTACCCCAAGAACAAGAAGACCGGACGCTTCCTCCCGATCGACCTGATGCACGACCGCGGCTTCCGCTACGGGCACATCTGCTCCTTCAGCGACAGGAACGTCGTGATGATGGCGCTTGACGCGATAAAGCAGGGCGGCGAGCTTGGCATGGACTTCATGAACTGGACCGACGACAAGGACGGCAAGACGATCAGCCGCGCCGAGACTCACAAGCTCATGGACGCGTGCGAGAACATCGTTTCGCAGGTCGTTACCGACGAGCCTGACCTCTACCGTCCGAGCGAAGAGACGCGCGACTTCCTCAGGGAGAACAAGAAGCGCTATCCCTACA
>JAEEGL017327293.1_pt1 | contig 10417 bp, 8 predicted proteins | sample 9134231 | NCBI WGS metagenome assembly JAEEGL01 (sample SAMN16246548, study PRJNA631951) | gut metagenome | biome: gut microbiome; feature: rumen; material: fiber-attached | host: Bos | place: Iran: Karaj | collected 2018-10
CATTATGTCCGTAGTTACATCAAAGAACTATGCCGATCCCGATGAGGATGAAGCGGCCAGGCGCGACGCGGAGAAAAATGCGGCTGCCTATGCGGAGGAAGCGGATGGATTCCTGGAATGCGGAGAATATACGGAGTATGTGAGCTTTCTGTATGCGCATGAACTCATGAATTTTCCGCCGGATGAATTTAAGCGCTTTCGAAGCGTAAAGTATGTTGCCAAAGAGTATTATGAGTGCATCAAACTGATGGAGGAAATGATACTGCGTTCGGATGATCCGGATTATTTCGACGGTCTGGATACGGATATCCGGAATTTCTGCATGTACCTGGAAGGATTCAGTGAAACTCTGGAAGCCCAGAAAAGTTCGGAAAAGAATGACAAGTATCTGGCATATATCCTGGATATGGATACCGAACTGCATGCCGCGCTGCGTGCCTGTTTTTCCATGGATGAAGAAGAGGTGCGGGAGCTGCTTGATATGAGCCAGACACAGAAAGCGGTCAGGATTCAGAAGGTGCTGAGACATGAATAAAAAGTTGAAGATCATTCTGAATATCCTGATCGTTATCGCGTCGATCGCTTTCTTTTTATGTTTCGTGGATCTGATTTTTTCGATCGGATACGCGAACCGGGAAGTGGAGGATCCGGCTGAAACCTACGCGGGCGTGTTTGAATACAAGCTTGAGCACAGGGCTTACGGGGAGATCATGGGGGATTACTACGTGCAGAGGCTGGACAGCTTTACGCCGGCTGCCGGCTACGAGGATCTGTACCGGGTGAGCGAGTATGCCCATAGCGCTTTTATGATCGTGGTCTGTGATGAAAAGAATGATCCGGAGAAGGCGTCGCTGTACAGAAAGAAGGCCAAAAGCCAGCGGAGTGAGCTGGGAGCCTATGCATACACCGCTGATGAAGTGGATGAGATGCTCGGAAAAAGATAAAGAATGGGGCGGGAGGTTCGTAGATGATCGACTATCAGAAACTGACAGAGGAAAGACTGGACACCTTTATCCGGATGCGGATCAGGCAGCTCCGCGAGGAAGGAGCGACCGAGGACATCGATCTGGTCCCGGCGCTTCTGGACTATTACAGGCGGCATATGGCGGACGGCACGTTTGTGGCGTGGCTGGGCCTGGACGGGGACAGGATCGTCGGGACGAGCGGGATGTCATTTGTGGAGAAACCGCCGTATTTCGGATGCCCGAGCGGAAAGATGGGCCTTCTGTCAAGCATGTTCACGGCCCCGGAGTATCGCCGCAGAGGGATCGCCAGGGAGCTGCTCTCCAGAGTGGTGGAAGAAGCGAGAGCCTACGGGTGCGGCACGGTACAGATCACGGCATCGGATATGGGGGTGCTCCTGTATACGGATTTCGGGTTTGTAAAGAACGGGAACTTCATGCAGTATAAGCTGTAGAGCATGACGGCGGCCCGGCACAGGATTGCTTTGCGCCGGGAAACATACTATAATACCTCATGTCTGATCGAGGAGGTACATTATGGAAAACAGACCAACCGGACGAAAAAAGCATGTAGAAGGCAGCACAGAAGTACATCGCCGCGGCGATGGCCTCGGAACCGGCCCTGCGGGAACCGGGTCAAACTTCAGTTCTTCCAAAAGACCGGCATCCGGCGGCGGTTCTTCTCCGAAACGCTCTTCGGCACCTGTCCGCGGCGGCGGGATGTCGATCGGACTGATCGTCATCATCGCGATCGTCTTCTTCCTGTTCAGGGGAAATCTCGGCGGCGGGACAGATATGGATACGGATACCGGCGCCGGGGCAGGTCAGCAGACGCAGACGGCGCAGAGCGGAGGCGGTGCCGGCGATTTTCTCTCCATGCTCCTGGGCGGTGGCGGCTCTTATTCCTCCGGGACAGCCAGCTACGGCGACTGGCCGGCGGGCTATCAGCCCGGAAAGCTGAATACCTCTGTCGCTGAGGGTGCGAGAGCCAAGCGCACTGTGATCAAAGGCGACGGTACTGATGACAATGTCATTCTGGTCTATCTGTGCGGTACGGATCTGGAATCCAAGAACGGAATGGCGAGCCGGGATCTCGCAGAGATGGCCGCGGCAAGTCTGAACAGTCATGTCCGCATCTATGTCTACACCGGCGGCTGTAAGAAATGGAAGACGCAGGGAATATCCACCAGTGTCAATCAGATCTATGAAGTGAGAGACGGCGGTATCAAATGCCTGGATGACGACCGCGGCAACAAGCCCATGGTGGATCCGAACACGCTTGTGGACTTCCTGACCTGGGCAAAGAACAATACGTCCGGCAACCGCTACGACCTGATCTTCTGGGATCACGGCGGCGGTTCGGTCAGCGGATACGGGTACGATGAAAAGAGATCCGCCGCGGGCTCCATGAATCTGGCGAGCATCGGCAAGGCGCTCAAGGCGGGAGGCATCACCTTTGACTTTGTCGGCTTTGACGCGTGTCTGATGGCGACGGTCGAGACGGCGCTGGTCGTCAGCGATTACGCCGATTATCTCATCGCTTCCGAGGAGACGGAACCGGGCGTTGGCTGGTACTATACGGACTGGCTGACCGATCTCGCAAAGGATCCGGGTAAGCCGACGATCGAGGTGGGACAGCAGATCGCTGACACCTTTACTTCCGCCTGCGCGAAGTCCGCGGCGGGTCAGAAGACGACACTGTCCGTGATCGATCTGGCGGAGCTGTCGCTGACGGTACCGGATGCGCTGAAGAGCTTCGCTTCTTCAACATCGCAGATGATCGCGCAGAATGAGTATCAGGCAGTCTCCGACGCCAGGAGCAGTGCGAGAGAATTTGCCAGCTCCTCCAGGATCGATCAGGTGGATCTGGTACATCTGGCCAGAAATCTGGGGACCAGCGAGGCTTCCGCACTCGCGGATGCGCTGCAGGGAGCGGTAAAATACAATATCACATCTCCCGGCATGACGAATTCCTACGGCCTTTCCATCTACTTCCCGATGAAGCGCGTTTCATCCGTGGACTCCATGGTGAACACCTACGAAGCCATCGGCATGGACGCGGAATATACCAGGATGATCCAGGAAGCCGCGTCTATGAACGTCTACGGTCAGGCGGCGGCAGGCGGCACAGGCGGTGCGGCGGGCGGTCTGTTCGGCGGCTCAGCTTCCGAAATGGGAAGCGAGGATACGCTTACGCAGCTGTTCACATCTCTTCTGGGCGGAGACTTTTCCTCTTTCAGCGGACTGACTTCAGCAAACTCCTCGTTCCTCGGCAAGGGAATCGACCCCGCGACGGCGGCCGCCTATATCTCGCAGAACCATTTCCCTGCGGAAGAGCTTGTCTGGCAGGACAACGGAGCAGGTGATGAGGTGATCTCGATCGATGAGAAGGCCTGGTCGACCGTCCGGCAGGTTGAGCTGAACACTTATTTTGATGACGGACAGGGATATGTGGATCTGGGCATGGACAATATCTATGAATTCGACGACAACGGCAACCTGCTCGCACCTGCTGACGGGGAGGTTACCGGCATCACGATCGGCGGACACCTGGTGGCATATTATTTCATGGATCAGACAGCCGACATGATCATGGGATATGTTCCGGCATTTCTGAACGGTGACAGGGTAAAGCTCCTGATCGCTTTTGAGGGAGAGGAACAGTATGGCAGAGTGGTCGGCGCAAATTATGACTACGAGGAGACCGACAGCGAGGTGATCGCCAAGAACCTGACGGAAATCTCCGCGGGGGATGAGCTTGATTTCTTCTGCGATTTCTACGGTTATGACAGGACATACCAGGACAGCTACTATCTGGGAGAGACGCTCACGGTGAATGATCCGGACAAGGATCTCAGAGTTGTTGACAAGACACTGGAGGGCGGCAAGTCGCTGGTGATGTACCGGTTTACGGATATGTACGGCAAGGAGTACTGGACGCCGGCCCTGGAGCGCTGAGGGCGCATTCATGGACAGAGTATTCTCCGCACTCTACCGGTTCCTGATCCGGATCCTGCTGCTGATCTGCGGGGGGCTCTTTGTATTCGGCCTTTTTCGGACGATCGTGTTCCGGCAGAATACGGAGGATGATCTGCCGGAGTTTGTTTCTTTGAATCCGTTTCTGACAGTACTCATCTTTGCGGCGCTGGTGATCGTCCTGAAATGGCTTCTCGACCGGACCGGGGTATTCAGTCGGACGCGGGTACCTAGACGCATAAAGGCCGGCGGGATCCTCCCCGGAAGATGGTTTCTGGCGGTTATTCTGTTTGCGGCAGGATTCTGCGCGTTCCTTCTCTTTGTGATCCGGGGGCTTCCGACCAATGACGCGAGGCTCTGCTATGAGATCGCGCAGTCCTTTATACAGGGGGATTATCACGCGATCGATGACGGTTATCTGGCCGTTTATCCGTTTCAGATCTCTTTATGCCTGATCAATGAATGGATGATCGGTGCATTCGGCGCAGGAAATTACCTGCCCATGCAGCTGCTCAATCTCCTGTCGATCCTGCTTTCCCTGCTGTTCCTCTATGAGACAGCCTGGGAACTGACAGATGACATCCGCGTTCCCTCGGCACTTTGTGTACTGGCCTTCGGATGCTGGATGCTGTACGCATATACAACATTTATCTACAATGACATCATCAGCCTGGCACCGCTTTATGGGGCGCTGTATTTTCTGATCATCTATCTGAAACGCGGATATATCGCCGCAGGTGTGACCGCGGCGATCCTCGCCTGTATTACCTGCACGGTCAAGACGAACGGCGCGGTTGCGATCGTGGCTAGGAGTATGGTCATTTTTGTCCGGCTGCTGCAGGAACTCAAGGGACGCAGGTGGCGCCGGGTGATCGGCACGCTGCTGGTGCTGGGCCTTACAGTCCTTGCTTCCTTTATCGGTTCAAGAGCTGTCTACCGGTATTATGAGTCTGTGAGCGGCCTTAAGGTCCGGGACGGCGTCCCGGCGATGGCGTATTTTGCCATGGGAATGACCGAAAACGGAAATGGTTTGTACGGCTGGTACAGCGGAGATAATGTAAGGTATCTGACGGAGGCCGGTATGGATTCGCAGAAGGCGGCTTCTGCCGCCGGCGATTTTGTTTCGGAGCGGGCCCGCTTTTTTGTGACACACCCCAAGTCCCTGCTCAAGTTTTATGGGATCAAGTTTCTGTCCCAGTGGGCCGACCCGACCAAAGTATCGCTGCGGGAACAGGAGCTGACCGGTCTTCATCAGGAGGGTGTTCAGCCGCAGTTTGCACAGACGATGATCTATGGCAGCGGCTATCACCTGATGCAGGGAGTAATGCATGCCTTTCATCTGCTGCTGTACTTTTTTGCTTTTTTCGGACTGCGTTCATATGTCAGGGGAAAGCGTACGATCAGTGAGGCGCAGATCCTTTTACCGCTGTTTATCTTCGGGGGGATGCTGTTCCACGAATTATGGGAAGCCTCCGGCAGATACGCGCTCCGCTATGAACTGGCGCTTTTGCCGTTCGCGGCCATGGGCATGGTGAGTATGTTTTCCGGAAAGCTGATGTTCGGGAAAAATAAGGAGACAGGAAAACAATGAAACGGAATAAACTGTTCGCAGTCGATCGTTTTCTGATCGGTCTTATGGAGGATCATCTGCACCAGGTGGTGCTGGCAGTCCTGCTTCTGTTTTCTGCTGTTCTGCGGTGGAAGCTGGCACCCGAACTGGCACTCTCACCGGATTATGATGTCTATATCAAAGGATGGTCTGAGACGTATCGGGAACTGGGATTTGTGCAGGGCATGGGTCAGGTCATCGGGGATTATTATGTGCCTCTGAACATTATGTACGCGATCATCGGCCTCTCTCCCTGGGAGCCCTGGGTACTCGCTTCGATCTTTTCCTGTCTCTTTGATTATCTGACCGGACTTGTGATCTTTTTTCTGGTACGGGAACTGCTGCATAGGAGAGGTGATGGGAATGCCCGCTGGAAGGCGGCATACACGGCGGTCCTGTTCCTGTATCTGCCGTTTGTCTTTATGAACAGTGCGCTCTGGAAACAGTGCGATGTCATCTACATTTTCTTCGCTCTGCTGGCGGTGTATATGATGTTCAAAGACCGCTATACGCTGTCGTTTATCCTGCTGGGCGTCAGCTTTTCCGTTAAGCTGCAGGCGGTTTTCTTTATCCCGTTCTTCGTGCTGCTTTATATCCTGAAAAAGAAATTCAGTATCCTGCAGTTTCTGTGGATTCCCGGGATCTATCTGCTCGCCGGTCTGCCGGCGGTTTTCTGCAGAAGAGGTCTGCGCGCGACGTACGGTACCTATTTCCTGCAGATGATGGAGGGCAGCGCCAGCGGAACGGATGCTACTCCAGAAAACTACGGGATGGTGGCGTTTTATCCGAATCTTTATAACTGCGGACTCGATGATTTTCTGGAAACGCTCTCGCTCCCGGCGGTTCTGATGACTGCGGCGATCCTTCTTCTGTCAGTTGCGCTTGCTTTGTATAAGAGGGAAAATCTGAATGAAGAAAAACTGCTCTGGCTGCTTGCCTGGCAGATCTGGACCTGCAACATGTTCCTGCCTTCGATGCATGAACGTTATGATTACGGTGCGGCGGTGATCTTTTCCATGCTCATCGTACTGCTGCCAAAGGAGACGGCGCTCCCCGCGGCTGTACTCAACATCGGCACATTTATCTCTTATCTTCGCGCCATGCAGGTCTGTCAGATGCCGATCGATCCGCTGGTGACGGTATATATCGCTGCATTTCTCTGGTCAGCCTGGGCACTGGTGCGAGGACTGCTGCGCTGTGACGCTCAGCGGGAGATGACGCAGAAATCCCCGTAAGTACTTACGGTACAGTGCGCGGTATCCGGAAGAGAATCCAGCTCGGAAGAATGCAGGATCAGAACCGTGCTGTCGAGATCGATGTCCGACAGATCCGCGGGCAGACCAAAGGAAAACCGGCCAAACGCGGAGGCGACCCGGAATTCAGAGGATTCGTCCTTCCAGACGACTGTTGACAGAAACTCCTCAGGCGGCGTTTCTGTCCCGTAGAGCGCCAGAATAAAGGGCGCAGAGAGATGGGTGTATGTCGAGACGACTGATCGGCTGTTTCCCGCGAGGATGGCTGCTTCCTGCGCGGCTTTCTCATAACCGGGCATGAAGAAATCCTCTTCTTTGCTTATTCGGTTATACTTTTCTCCGAAATAATCATGAAGAAACAGACATCCCGCGCAGAGGACCGCAGCGCATGACAGACAGGCGGCCAGACGGAATATCAGCCCCCGCTGTGTGCACAGGAACGCGAGTGCGCGCGCCTGGAACCAGATCAACGGAATGAGCAGCAGAGTCATGCGGTTGATATCGAGTTCGATAAAAAGGCTGAACAGAACGGTTACACCGGTGAGAAGAAGCATACTGATGTCGGAGATGCTTCTTTTTTTTATGCTCTTTATACTGAGGAACAGGCCGAGAAAAGTCAGCGGAAACGTGAAACGGAACATCTGTGCATATCCCGGGACATAGTTGCAGGAGATCTCGCCCTGTTCCGCGCCGATGGTGAAAAACACCAGGAGATAGCGGAGATTTTCTGCCAGCGTGGCAGGAAGCTGCGCCGCAGAACGAAAGACGCTCCGCGACGCGGTAAGTGTCGGTATGGAGAAGTACGGGGTGATGATGGCGGGGAGATGGAGGGCATTCACCGCAAAAAACAGCACCAGCGGTGCCATGACCAGCGCAAAAACAAGTGCGGACAGCAGCATTTCCCGGATCGTCATCAGGCGGTTTTTTACCGACCATGCAGCAAGGAGCAGCAGAAGGACGGGGATCACAATGGTCGCGGAACCGTAGGCGTAGGGACAGAGCGCGAAAACACAGGCAGACAGCAGATATTTCGGCAGTCGGTGTACGGTGCTGCATGCAGCGTAAACAAAGAGCAGGATCGCAAGGGTCAGAAAGAAGGGAAGGGTATTTGCGTCAAGAGCCCAGCGTGAAAGCATAAGATGCCATGGATTGATGGCGGTCAGGAAGATGAGCAGGAGCGAGAATACTTTGCGCTCACAGGACTGCTCTTTAAGATCAGTGATGTCAGTATCGGTGCTCTTATTGAGAAACGGTATAAGCCCCAGCAGCAGCGGCGTGAGACTGCCCAGAAGGGCAGGAAAGAAGCGCAGAGAAAAAATGCTTCGTCCCAGCAGCCGGGTTGATAACACCACCAGATAGATCATCAGCGGACTTCCGCCGCCGGACCCCCAGGTGATCGGGTAGACCGGCCATGGATAGCCGTTGCGGTCGATGCCGTAACGTGCGAGGCACAGAGCATCATATCCGATAGATGCTTCGTCATGGTTCAGACCGTTCGGAACCTGTCCGAGGAGATAAAAACGCAGAAGGGCAGAGACTGTGCAGAAAGCGGCAAAGATGAAAAACCAGCTCAGTTTTCGGATCCGCGATCGTTTATCCATGCCCATTTTTCCTGTGAAACAAAAGAAACCTCTTGCTTTAACGATTTACTGTGGTAAACTGTATCCGGGAGGCGAAAAACGATGAATAAAAATCTGCGCAATCCGTCGGTGGATCTTTTGTTTGATGCTATCTTGACGCTCAGGACCAGGGAGGAATGCTACCGCTTCTTTGAGGATGTCTGTACGGTCGGTGAGATCGTATCTGTCGCACAGCGCTTCGAAGTCGCATCCATGCTTCGGGACGGAATGACCTATATGGAGATTGCCGCGAAGACCGGTGCGTCGACGGCGACCATCAGCCGCGTAGGACGATCACTGAACTACGGCAACGACGGATATTCCGTGGCGTTTGAGCGCCTTGCCGGCAGGGACGGTTAACGGCCCCTCTTTTTGCGGCGTTTTTTGCGCCAGCCCTTTTTGTTTTCCTCAGAATCTGCGGATTCCTCGGGCGTTTCCGAAGCGTTTTCCGCGGATTCTGCTGATTCAGTGGATTCTGCTGATCCTGTGGATTCTGTGGATTCCACGGATGTTTCCGCGGCGCTTTCTTCGGACGCGGCGGGGGTCTCCTCGGATTTCTCTTCCGCTACAGGCTCATCCTTTTTTTCTTCTGATACAGTTTCAGGCTCCGTGGGGACTTCCTCTTTTGCGGGTTCATCCTCTTTTACGGGCTCCTCTTTTTTTTCTTCAGGTACAGCCTCGGGCTCCGTGGTGGCTTCCTCTTTTGCAGGTTCCTCCTCTTTTACGGATTCATCTTGTTTTTCTTCCGGCACAGTTTCCGGTTCGGGAGCCTTTTTGGATTCCTCGGCGGGTTTTTCCGCTTCCGCGGATTCCTGCTGTGCTTTGGCGGAGGTCATGGTACAGGTTCCTTCAAAGATGGCGTTTTCGTCAACAACGAGGGAGCCGGCAATGATATCGCCGTATACTTTGCCGGTGTCGCTGATCTCGATCCGACCGTCCGGAGCCTCGATACCTCCGCGGATCTCACCGGAGGTGTATACGCTGCGCGCTTTAACACCGCCCTTGATGACCGCGCCGATGCCGACGACCACGGATTCTTTTGTATGAACGGATCCATTGACCGTGCCGTCAATGCGGATACCTTTCTCTGCGGTGACGGAACCATCTATGATGACATCAGCGGCGAGAATGGTCGTGATCTTTTCCTTGGTTGGATCGTCTGATCTGCTTCCGAACATGCTATCCTCCTTATGAACAGGTATGTTATCCGTCGATCTGTGTTATTGTTTCGGGATCGATGAATTCATTGTCCTTGGTGATCTGGTAGCCGACAGTGGTATTGCCCTGCGTTATGACGTAAAGAATGCTTCCCCGTACCACAGTGTCGCCGACGCGCATCATGGGATCGCCGGAATTGCGGTAGATGCTCTTATAGCCGTTGCCATGATCGACGACGACCCGGTTGCCGTATTTTTTATCCTTGTCAATGACCGCGATCTTGCCGTCTCCGGTGGCGACAATGCTGGAGCCCTCAGCTGTCTCCGTGAAATAGAGCATGGGGTCTCCCGGGATAGAGGACACATCTTCACCGTTCGCAGTGCGTTCGGCAAGCTGGGCCATGGCTTCTTCGATCGAATCCGCTTCCTCCAGATCCTTGGTAGCGGTCATGACGGCGGCGCCTGTCAGCGGAGAGCCGGTCGGCAGGTGCTTTTCCGCGTCTTCCTGTTCCGCATACGTCTCTTTGACAACCTTCTGGCTGATGGATTTGGAGAGCTGATCGACCTTGGCGTTCAGTTCACTGTTCTGCTGGGCAAGGCTGTCCTTGTCAGCGATGAGTGCTGTGATCTGCTCGGACTGAAAATGGTTGACATCACGGAGTCCCAGAATGGTCAGGACACCGTAGATGATCAGGCAGCAGAGTGCTACGACGATAAAGAACAGGGTAAACGCCAGTATCTGGCTTCCTATATGTCCGATCCGATAGATACCGGCTTTGCCGTCCGGATCATCCGGGATGATCTGGACTGTATAACCGGTCCTGTGACGGTGCTTTTTTGG
>JAEEGL011524857.1_pt1 | contig 10416 bp, 7 predicted proteins | sample 9134231 | NCBI WGS metagenome assembly JAEEGL01 (sample SAMN16246548, study PRJNA631951) | gut metagenome | biome: gut microbiome; feature: rumen; material: fiber-attached | host: Bos | place: Iran: Karaj | collected 2018-10
AAAGCGCGGCGTGGGACTCGTATGCCGCCTTCCGATTTTAAAGGAGCTTAAGATATGACACAAGACGAAAGATGGCAAGCCAGAATTTTAGGTTTTTAGTTATTCATAGATTGTTGGATATCCTCGCCGTTCGTGAGAATAGCGAGGTTTTTTCGTTTTTTTCTTGCATGAATAAAAACTTTTGTTTATCTTTGCAGGCAATAAAACTCAAAACGATAAATACATGACCAAAGAGATTGATCCTAAACTTAAGCTGATAAGTGCCTATCTTAAGATAGGCATAGATGAGATGTTTGTAATACCTGAGTACCAGCGAGGTTATTCTTGGACAAACTTGGAGTGTGATAAGCTCTGGCAAGATATAGAGACGTTTATGGCTTCATGCGAAGTGAATGATAACGGCCAGAAAGAACCTTATTTCTTTGGGACCATCATTGCCGACTGCTCTGAGCATAACAAAATCAGTCTTATCGACGGTCAGCAGCGCACTACAACATTCATCTTGCTTTTGAAGGCCCTGCTCATCAGACTACAGGAGATTCTTGCAGAAATCAAACCTGATGAAGATAACGAAACGCTTATAGATGGCCTGAAGGACAGACGAAATAAGATTATTGACATCCTATATAAGAAGAACGCCGATAACAGACGAGAGATATTGAAGAACTGGGATGCAGCAAGAGGAATCTCGATATTAGAAAATAGGTCAATCAACGAACTGAGGGAGTTTAAGCGTGAACTTCAGGTAATACTTGAAGCCGAAGACTTTGAGGAAGCAGAATGTAACTGTTATAAGATTCCTCGAAGGAAGTACGATAACAAATATACCAATTTCTTCAAAAACTTCAAGTTCTTCCATGATCAGCTTGCAAGTTACAAAGAAAGCAGGGTCAACTCTTTCGCAAAGGCAGTCCTTTTCGAATGCCATATTATTGAGATTCGCAGCTGGAATACAGACCAGGCAATCACCATGTTCAATTCTTTGAACTCTACAGGTATGCCTTTGTCTGATTCTGACATTATATCTGCCCAGATGTATTCCAATGCAGGAGAAAACAAGGCCCCGTTTATGGCAAAATGGGAATATATCACCAAGATAGCCAATAGTCTGAGTTCTCGCCGCATCGTTAATATCGATTCCGTCTTACAGCAGTATATGTATATCTGGAGAGCAGATAACAAGGTCTATATGATAGATGGTAATCTCCCGGATGTCACTACTCCAGGATTGAGGCGTTTCTATACCAGCGATGTGAAGTCAAAGAATCTTCTGCGCAGTCCTATGGAACTCTGCGACAATCTGGAAAAGATTGTGAGGATATGGGACAGGATCAAAGATTATCAATTTGTGAGGCTGATGTCTAAGTTCAATGAGAACATTAAGATATATCTGATCAGCTATCTTTTTAGGTTTGACGAATCCGACATCACAGAAGAAGTTGTTCTTGAAGTTGGTGAGAGCCTTTTGAAGCTATTTACGATTTTAGAGTTAGTAGATGCAGGATTCTCCAGTTCAAGATTTAAGACCTTCCTGTTTGGTGAGGCCACAAAACTTGTTGACAAGAATATTCCTATCGAAGAAATCAGAAAGGACATTAGCGACCACATTGCCAAGAACTGGGACAAATATTTCATTGAAGGCCAGATATTGGATTATGAAAAGAATATCCTTGTTTACCTGAATGAATATCTTTATGCCAAGTTGCATGATCGAATATTCACTATCGATGAAACGCTGAATATCGAGCATATCATGCCTGCCAGCGGACATAACATAGAGACCATTCGCCAGGATGCAGGCATAGAGACCCGCGAGGAATTCCAAAGCATAGCCAACAAGTTGGGTAATAAGATTCTGCTTGAAGAGGACATCAATAAATCTATCAGCAACGAGTGGTTCAAGACTAAGAAACAGAAATCAATTAAGGATAAGTCTGGTTATAAGGATAGTAAGTACCAAATTGCTCGAGCCCTCATTGATTATCCCAAAGATACATGGACTAAAGAGGATATTGAGACGATGACTGTTAAGATAGCAGAAAGAATTTCGAACTTTATATTTGAAGAATAACAACGTTTTCTCAAAAATTATTGCTAACTTTGCAGCAAAATTAAATTAAGATGTTCTATAAACTTATAGAAAAGAAACGTAACGAGTGGCTTACATCGGACGATTGCACCATCAAAGACCTGCTCAAATACATTGTGCAACGGGGTATGATGCGTGATGCACAGATGGAGGCCATCAAGACATATCTCTTTTTAAAGATTGCCTGTCAGAACAAACCATTATGGAAACTCTTTGTTGATGGCGTCTTCAATGATACCAACATCGGACAAGTGGAACTGACAGATAAGGCTCGTGAGATATTCAAGACTAACAAGGGTGCTGTGGCCCTGTTTCAGTATTCTCGTTTGAAAGATAAAAAAGGGAAACAACTGGCTCCAGAATTGGAGACATATATCAAACAGCATGCAGATGAGATAGACTACGAGACGACTTTCAAAAAGATATTCTACGACGTTAGCTATACAGACTACCTGTTTAGTCTGCCTATGGGTGCAGGCAAGACCTATCTGATGGCTGCTTTCATCTATCTTGATTTGTACTTTGCTCAAAACGAGCCAAATAATCCAAGTTTTGCCCATAACTTCATGGTGATGGCCCCTTCTGGTTTGAAGTCATCAATTGTACCCAGTCTGAAACATATCAAGGAGTTTGACCCCTCGTGGATAATCCCAGAGCCGACAGCTACTCAGTTAAGACGCCTCATAAAGTTTGAGATTCTTGACGAGCAGAAGACTGCCAACAAGAGCAACCAAATCAAGAACCCCAATGCCCAGAAAATCAACAACCATCAGCCTTTAGATGATTTGATGGGATTGGTGGCTATCACTAATGCAGAGAAAGTCATATTGGATCGTTTCTCAGCAGACCAAGACCCTAATCTCTTTTCTGAAGAAGAATTGAAACGTATAGAATTAGCCAACGAACTGCGTGAGATTATAGGCAATCTGCCTAATCTGGCTATCTATATTGACGAGGTACACCATGCTGCTGATGGTGAAATAAAACTCAGGCAGGTGGTGAATAAGTGGACAGAAAACCACACTTTCAATTCTGTTCTGGGCTTCTCTGGCACTCCATATTTGGAGAGTGCTGAGCGATTAAGTTTCTCAGAAGAGTTCTCTATCAGGAACACAGACTTGGCAAATGTCGTTTACTATTATCCTCTGATTGAGGGTATTGACAACTTCCTGAAGAATCCTGATGTTAAGTTTACGGATAATGACACAGAGACGATTGTCACCAATGGTGTTAAAGAATTCCTCGAGAAGTATGGTGAGTTGGTTTATGCGAACGGAACTTGTGCAAAGTTGGCCATCTATTGTGGTCAGATAGAGACTTTGGAGGAAATCATTTATCCGTTAGTGGCAGAAATTGTTTCTACATACGGACAGAATCCCACCGATGTCATTCTGAAATATCATGGTGGTAACAAAGAATATCCACAGCCAGAAGGCTCTGAGACAGCATTTGCATCGTTAGATACAACCATCTCCAAGATAAAGATCATACTGCTTGTTCAGATTGGTAAGGAGGGATGGGACTGCAAGAGCCTGACAGGTGTTATACTGCCACAGAAAGGCGTATGTCCTACGAACATGGTGTTACAGACGAGTTGCCGTTGTCTGCGCCAAGTGGTGAAGAACAGTAAGGAAACGGCGCTTATCTGGCTTAACAAGTTTAATGCCGATAAGCTGAATCGTCAGTTAGAGCAACAGCAGAATATCACGTTGAAAGAGTTCAGCAACAAGTCTTCTTCTGGCTCAAAGATGATTGAGCGTTTCTCTCGAATGGAACACATGAAAGTGCCTCCCATTGATTTCTATCAGCTGAAAGTCAGCTACGAAACACTCATCGTAGACGATGCCAACAATCCTGCAAAGCGACTCCAAGATGATTGTGTGCTGGCCCTTTCGGATATCTCGTTGGTTCATCAGCAGGATATGGAGGGCAAGGAGATTAAGACGTATGAGCAGGAAAACGAAGAGATTGTAAGAACATCATTCCGCTGGTGGCTGCAACAGATTGCGAAAGAGAGTTTTGGTACATTGACGGTATCAGACCTTAAATCGTGCGAGAAGGAATTAAAGGACATCTTCGATAAGATTACAACAGAAAAAGGCGGTTTCACTATTGAGAACAATAAATTTGATCATCAGCGCATCCGTTCATTAGTCCGTCAGGCATTTGCACCTGTCCGTGATTTTAAAGTGACGGAAGAGGTTGTGCCAGAGCAAGCGAAACTCTTACAGATAGAGAAACTCGTCTCTCCAGTTGAAGACAGTGAAAAGTTCTATCCTGACCAACAAGCAGTGAATGAGATTGTAACATGGGATGTGAAACCGCCTCAGCAGGAGTTAACCCCAGAGCAAAAGGCCAAGATTGAAGAATTGGAGGCAATGGGCATAGACGTATCAGCTCTTCGTCATCCCAAGCCAGACCCACATCCTGAACGCAAACAGACCTACCACTATCTGCCATACAGGTTTGACAGTGGGCTGGAGATGCGTTTCCTTTCAGAAGAAATACTTCCACTCATCAAGGATAAGGGCCTTGAAGTCTATTTCAATGGTGACGACACGCTGACAGAGTTTAAAATCAGTTGTTATACCAAAACGAATAGAGGCTGGCGCTACATTGGCAAATATGTACCCGACTTCTTGCTCATCAAGCGAAACGACGAAAAGCAGATAGACAAGGTTATTATCATAGAAACAAAAGGCGAAGGCTTTGCTGCTAAGTTTAAGGAACGCAAGGAATTTATGAAAGAGTGGGTTGACAGAAACAACGAGCAGTTTGGCTATCCGCGCTTCTCTTTCCTCTATCTGGAAGATACACTCACCAGTGAACAGCGCAGGCAAAAGACGCTGCAAGCCATTAACGATTTCTTTAGCATGTAAATTATGGACGATAAAGGAAGTATTATTCTATACACAACGCCAGACGGAGAGTCGAAGATTGAGGTAACGCTTCAAAACGAAACCGTGTGGTTAACCTTAGACCAGATGGCAGAGTTGTTCCAGCGCAACAAATCTACCATTTCAAGGCATATTAAAAACATCTTTGAGACGGGAGAATTGAAAAAAGAACTGGTTGTTGCAAAAAATGCAACAACCACTCAGCACGGTGCAATAGAAGGTAAAACTCAGACCCATCTGGTTGAATTCTACAATCTTGACATGATAATCAGCGTAGGCTATCGCGTCAACTCTTATCGAGGTGTGCAATTCCGACAGTGGGCCACGATGGTGCTGAAGGAGTACATTAAGAAAGGGTTTGTGCTGAATGATGAATTACTGAAGAATGCAGGCAAGGGAAACTATTTCGATGAACTGCTTGCTCGTATTCGCGACATTCGCTCATCTGAGAAAATATTCTATCGCAAAGTACTGGAAATCTATGCGCTCAGCATCGATTATGACCCACGGGTGGAAATGACGAAAGAGTTCTTTGCTACAGTCCAAAACAAAATGCATTATGCTGTGCATGGGCATACGGCAGCAGAGATTATCTATGACAGGGCTAATGCTGCAAAGGACTTTATGGGACTTACCACATGGACGGGAATGATGCCTAAACGAACTGATGCCGAGTTTGCAAAGAACTATCTCAACGAGGAAGAGATTGATACGCTGAACCGTATTGTAAACCTCTATATTGACTATGCAGAGCTACGGGCCAAAGACCACAAGCCAATGTATATGCGCGACTGGATACTGAAACTGGATGATTTCCTGCGCCTGTCAGACAAGGAAATACTCACCCATGCAGGCTCTATTTCTGCTAAACTGGCGAAGGAAAAAGCAGATGCAGAATACGACAAATTCAAGGAGCGTACAGCTAATGAATTGACGCCCGTAGAGATTCATTTTATAGAGAACTTTGAAAGAGAGCAGAAAAGACTAAAAGACAACAATAAGAAGAAATAAAGTTATGGCAGTTAGATATATTCCCTATTTCCCCAACACGCTTGAAGGACAGGCGATATTAGACAACTTTGTGCGCACAAAGCGAGTACTCCGCTATCGAGACAATGACCAGGTAATAGATCGCATACAGCGAGGTATTCCCCTTTATGAGATGGAGGTAAAAGAGACGATTGGCAAGAATCCAAATCATAATATGGTCATACGAGGCGAATGCCTTTCTGCTTGTGCTTATCTGAGAGATAAGGGAATCTTCGTCGATCTCATATATGTGGATCCTCCTTTTGCCAGCGGTGCCGACTATGCCAAAAAGGTATATATACGCCGTAATCCAAAGGTGGCTGCTGCCATAGCCCAGGCAGAAAGAGAACTTGACATTGAGGAACTGAAAGCCTTTGAAGAAAAGATGTATGGTGACGTGTGGGACAAAGAGCGCTACCTCAACTGGATGTATGAAAATCTCATGGCAATGAAAAGTGTCATGACACCTAATGCAAGTATTTTTATGCATTTGGATTGGCATATTAGTCATTATGTCAAGATTCTAATGGATGAGGTTTTTGGTGAAAGTAGCTTTGTTAATGAAATTATATGGCGAAATACAGTTTTCACAGGTAGTAGTAAATCTATTGCCAATAAATATCCAGTTAATCATAATACAATATTTTGGTATTGCTCAGGAGATTATACGTTTAACAAACCTCGCGTGAATTATGATGAGGATTATTTTAAGCGCTTTTCAAATCCTGATAATGACCCTAATGGGCCATGGCAAAGTGTTTCGTTAAAAAGTTATTCTGCGGAAACATTAGAGCGCTTAAAAAATGAAGGAGCTCTTATTTATCCGAAGAAAGAAGGAGCAGGTTACAGATTTAAACAATATCAGAAAGATTTAAAGGGAAAGGTTATAGAAACACTTTGGCTTGACATTAACATGGCTAACAGTATGTCTTCAGAACGAGTAGACTATGCCACTCAAAAGCCAGAGGCTTTGTTAGAGCGTATCATCAAAGCTAGTTCCAACGAGGGTATGCTTGTTGCAGATTTTTTTGGTGGAAGCGGAGTAACATCAGCTGTTGCTAATAAGTTAGGACGTAAGTTTGTTCATTGCGACATTGGCATTAACAGCATTCAGACAGCAAGAGACAGATTATTGGCAGATAATGCAGAATTTGATATAATGGAGGTGAAGGATGGCGTTTCACTCTATCGCAATCCTATTCAGACGATGGATAAGCTCAAAAGCCTTATTCAAGGTTTACGAAATGAAGATGCATTAGATAAGTTCTGGGAAGGCAGCATCGTTGATACCAAATACGGCATGATGCCCGTCTATCTGCCTAATCTGATGGACAGCAGTACCCGTCTGCTTGATAAGGTTCTGATGAATCGCATTATTCGAGAGGCTTTGCCTGAACTCCCTGCAGACACGCAGCGTGTCATTGTATATTATATCGATATCACAGATAAGCAGGAAATAGAGCAATTTATCAAAGATGAGAATAATCAGACCACAATCGAAATAGAACTTCGAGATCTGAAGCAGGTGCTTGATGAAGTAGTAGTAGAAGATGAAGCCGAATGGGAAGTCTCAGAAACGCATGATGCCCTTTGGACTGGCTGGAACATGGAAATCAAGAGTTTCCACAGTGACCGTGTTCTCCGTAAGATAGAAGAAGTAAACTTGAAAGCCCAGCAGCAAGTGCTACAGCAGAAGGCTAAGGGTAAAGAAAAGGACTTCAAACCTATCGTCATCAGCGACGAGGGATTAGAAACCATCGAATGGATCAGTCTTGACTGTACCAATGCAGACAAACAGGCTCCCTGGCAAAGTGATACAGAAATCAAGATAGACCGTCTTGGCTATGTTATCCGCAATGGCGTGAAGACCCAAAACTTCTGGGATGCCACCATCAAGAGTGACAACAAACCCCTCCGCATGAAAATCCGCAATATATGTGGCGACGAGACTGTCTATACTATACAATGAGCCTTTTGAACTGGACATATAACAAATGTACGTTATGGATAAATGTCAAGTTTTTAAAGTTCGTTTATTATGGGAATATATTGAGAAACTATTTCACTTGAAAGATAGTCAAGTGAAGGGATTGAGTTATAATCCTATCAAAAATGCTATCAGATTAGGTAAAGATCACAAACTCCATTTTAGTTTCAAAAGTAAATATAATGAGGAAATAGATAATGATTTCTTTCGTGTGCTTCCTGAAATAGAGCTAAAAAATGGCTCAGATACTTATTTTATTCCTCATGGTTATGCTGTCTATGAAGATTTGAATGTCTCTTACAATCAAGTGCGAAAATTTGATATAGAAATCAATAGGTTAGACTATGGCATTGTTGACGATAAATTAGAATACTATTGGCGTTATGTTTATCCTTTTAAGTTTGACAGATGGTTCTTGCAAATGGAATCATTAATTTATGTTGAAGAAAAAGAGGATGGTAGACAAGTAGGATTATCTTATCTGAAACCTATACTTGGAAATAGTGATATGCATATATTTTTGACAGAGCTAAATGACAATTGTTATTTGGTTATTCAGTCTGGAAGCAAGATTAATTCAGAAGAAATGTATAAAAGAGTGAATGCTATTACTACTACGATAGGTTTAATTACTGGAAATATATTTGGAGATTACCATTTTCAGATAACAAGTGATGATAAAGATTTTGATTCATTTAAGAGTTTAAAATTTGGGACATTAGATGATGCCAGATATAGTTTCTATCGTATTGTTAATAACAAGTGGGTAGATTCTTACGATTTGATGAACAAGTATGAGTATCAACACTATGCACAAGAGATGTTAGAAAAAAGTGTCAGTGACCCTACTTCATATTACGACAACAAGCTTGTGAAAGCTACTGTTTTTAATAATCTGGTGAACTTATGTTATAATAATAATGATATAGCAATTTCTGCATCAATGCTGTTAGAAGGGAGTATGTTGAAAATCAAATATCAACCTTCCATTTTTCATGTTGCTTTGGAGGCTATTACATCTGCATTGAGGAAAAGTGCTCAACAAAAAGCAAAACCTATCATTGAAAATGATAAATATCAAAAAATCGTAAAGCCATCTCTTGTAAATGTTTTGAAAGGTATAAAAGAACTCCCTGATGAAGCAAAAACAAAATACATAAAAAAATTAGATAGTTTTAATGGTCCTCCTAATCAAGATAAATTGGGTATTATCTTTAATGCGTTTGGCTACATTTTATCAGATGAGGATAAAAAGGCTATAGAATTAAGGAATTACTCATTTCATGGCAATCTGTCGCACATTCTGAAAGAGTCTACCGAACCAGAATGGGGTGTCTATGCTGTCGCATTAAGATTACACAAACTATGTTGTGTTCTTTTGTTAAAAGCAGCGGGCTATAAAGGTAGTATTTTGAATAATGAAGTTATATTGGGAGTAAAAGAAGCATGTGAAAGGAAAGAACCTCCTTATCTCTATATATAATTCCAAGATTTATTTAATAAAAATATACAAACAAATTAAGCTGAAATGGGAAAAAGGAAATCATCAACCATTTTCAAGGACGAAGGTGCCTATAAACTGATCGAAGGCATTGAGAATATGGAACTATTTCTTACAGAAGATGACAAATGGCAGTTCCATGACTCAGATATTCGTGACATTCATTGGAATAATCAAAACAGAACGCTTGATTTGACTATTGAGCCAATAGGGTTTTCTGCAGATGTACCTTGGGACAGAAAGACAACGACGGCACTATTGGACTTTCACTATGAAGGGGTTGGAGAGCTTGAATTGAATTGCTTTGGATTCTGTTATATATATGAACTGGAGATTAATATGAAAAATGGCTATCTTGACTGCATTTTCGATTCATATATATTGAAAATACTTGCTAAGAAGTTGACAATTGACAAACCGCGTCTCGTCAAGGATGAATAGTTACGAACTTAAAACATAAATAATAGATGGAAACAAAGATACCTAAGACAAAGAATGAAGCCTTTGCTCAGTTGGATGCGATGCTGAGCGAGGAGGAAAAGAGAGAATTGGCTAAGAGTGATCCTATAGAGTATCACTTTTCGTTGGGGATGTGGATTCGAAACAACTGGATCTATGAACAGGAAGAGGAGGATATAAAGCGGCTGGCTAAAGCATTCAGAACGGAAATGTTGTTCTTCGAAGCGGATGACCTGTCAATGAAGATCATCGAGTATTACCAGAGATATTTGAAAAGGAAAGGGTTATAGGTTATGGGAACATTAAAAGAGTATCAATGCAACGGTTGTGGCTATACCATAACAGGCACCAGGAAAGGCCGTACCTTGGGTATGATGGGTGAAATCGAAACAAACAAAGTCCCGAGGAAATGCCCTAAGTGCGGAGGTGACATGAAAGAAACGGGAACAGTCAT
>JAEEGL012057365.1_pt1 | contig 10416 bp, 9 predicted proteins | sample 9134231 | NCBI WGS metagenome assembly JAEEGL01 (sample SAMN16246548, study PRJNA631951) | gut metagenome | biome: gut microbiome; feature: rumen; material: fiber-attached | host: Bos | place: Iran: Karaj | collected 2018-10
GCTCCGCACGCAGACCTCGCCGGTGCAGATCAGGACGATGATGGCGAACAAGCCGCCGGTCCGCGTGATATGCCCCGGCCGCACGTACCGCCGCGACACGACGGACGCGACGCACTCCGCGAACTTCCACCAGATCGAGGGCCTCTACGTCGATGTGAAGCCGGTGAGCCTGGCCGACCTCAAGTCGGTGCTCGCCTACTTCGCGAAGGAGATGATGGGCGACGGCGTGACGGTCAGGTTCCGTCCCCACTTCTTCCCGTTCACCGAGCCTTCCGTCGAGGTCGATTTCACCTGCCACGTCTGCAAGGGCAAGGGCTGCAACGTGTGCAAGCAGTCCGGCTGGATCGAGGTCGCTGGCGCCGGCATGGTCGATCCGCGCGTCTTCAAGTACGTCGGCTACGACCCCGAGCAGGTCTCGGGCTACGCCTTCGGCTTCGGCGTCGAGCGCATCGCGATGATAAAGTACGGCATCCCGGACATCCGGTGGCTGTACGAGAACGACGTGAGGTTCCTGGACCAGCTGGCGTAGCGGAAACCGGCGGAGGGGCGCGGCGATGATCTCCATCTACCAGTGGGAGAACGGGGGGCTCAAGGAGACGAACGACTTCGCCGCCTCCTGCTGGATCAACCTCGTCGAGCCCACGACGACCGAGCTGGAGAAGGTGCTGACGCACTCGAAGGTCCCGCGCGACTTCCTGACGGACCCCCTCGACTCCGACGAACGTCCGCGCTTCGACTACGACGACGACTCGTCGATGCTCATCATCCACGTCCCCTGCACGGTCGATGGCGACGACGTGGTCCCCTACAGGACGGTGCCTCTCGGCATCATCCTCTTCGGGAAGTCGGTGATAACCGTCTGCAGCGCGCGGACGCCCGTGACGACGGCGTTCCTGGACCAGATACGGCGCGTCTGCCCGCCCTGCGACCAGTACCGCTTCGCGTTCCGCCTGCTCTGGCACGGCGGGGTGCTGTTCCTCCGGTACCTGAACGAGATACACCAGCGCACCATCGCGCTCGAGGGCGAGCTGCACGAGTCGATCTCGAACGAGGTCCTTCTGAAGCTCCTCACGATCGAGAAGACATTTGTCTATTTCACGACCTCGCTGAAGGCTGACACCATCGCGCTCGCCCGCGCGAACACGGCTCGGCAGCTCCCGCTTTCGGAAGACGACCGAGACCAGCTGGAGGACGCGATGGTCGAGTACCAGCAGGCGCTGGAGACCGCGAACATCCACGCGAACATCCTGAACGGGACGCTCGACACGTTCGCGTCTCTCATCAACAACAACCTGAACAACGTGATGAAGTACCTGACGGCCGCGACGATCCTTCTCGCCGTGCCGACGCTCGTCGCGTCCATCTACGGGATGAACATCCCGCTTCCCTTCCAGTCCCGCGCGCATGCGTTCGCCATCGTGATGGGCGTCTCGCTCGTCCTCACCTGCTGCATCGGCGCGCTTTTCTTCGTCCTCTCGCGCAAGCGCGTTTTCTAGGGTACGCGGCCATGCCGGTGGACGAGGCTTTTCCCGCAGGATCCAGGGCTCTTTCGAAGGCTGAATGGTCCGCCGCCGGCGGACAGAAGCCGGACGTCTCGTTCCTCCCCGCCATGGAGCGTCGCAGGCTCAGCCTCCTGGAGCGTGCGGCGCTCTCGGTCGCGTGGCGCGCGCTGGAGCCGATGCGCGCTCCGGGGGCGGACGCCTCCGCGCTGCGCTCGCTCCCGGTCGTTTTCGCGTCGCGCCGGGGCGAGCTGGGGACTACGATGCGGCTCATGCGCCAGATGTTCGAGGAAGGGGAGATGAGCCCGGCGGGCTTTGCGTCGTCCGTCCACAACGCCGCGCCGGGGCGCCTTTCGCTCGCGCTCGGCGACACGGCCCCATACACGGCGGTGGCTGCCGGCGACAGGACGCGCGAGGCGGGGCTTCTGGAGGCATCGACGACGCCTGGACTCGTCCTCTTCATCTGCGCGGAGGAGGGGGCGCCGGAGGGCTTCGCCGCCGGCTTCCCCGGCTGCGGCCCCGCGCACGCCGAGGCGATCCTCTTCCAGAACGAGCTTCAGGGAGGGACTCGCTGCGCTCCGATTCACAAGACGTGCGCGCCAAAGGAGCAGCGCGGCAAAGTGTCCGCCGCTACAGGTTCAGCATGTACTGGTCGTCAACCCAGGGAGGGAATTCGTGCAGGGTTTACGCATTTGAAAGAGCGAGCGTCGGGAGGCGCAGTCTCTGCCTGTCCGAGCCGGAACTTCCCTTAGTGTGCAAATGTGCAAGTGTGCAAGCTTCCAGCGGTCGTATCCCCCGGCCGACAGGCCGTCCGCCAAGCGGAGCAGGGGTGCAGTCCAGCACCGACACCAATGCCTTGACGAATTGGTGCTGTTGCTGACCGCTGGAGGCTGATCGTCTGCAAACTTGCACATTTGCACACTGAGGGCGCTGGACTTTCTCAAGCCAGACGCTATGGGCTTAACGCGGCTTCTTTTTCAAATGCGTAAACCCCGCCCTGCCCCGGCCGCCGGGTTGCGCGCGGGGGATGGATATGGTAAATATAATTGGTCTGCAACAGCATTGGCGACATGAGAGAAGTATTGGCGACATGAGAGAAGTGACTAATGGTGCGGCCGACAACCAAGGAGAGGATCATGGACACGATGCGCAAGACGTTCGCGGCGCTGGCCGCCGCAGTGGTGAATGCATGTTCGTTCCCGTGGCGGTGCTTGCGGCGGCTTTGACGGGAACCCATGCCAACGCGGCCGAGAATGACACGGGATTCTCGATAAGCTGCAGCGCCAGCGGAACGACGAACACGTTCACGGTCACGCGAACGGGCACAGGCGGCCCCGTGACGGTAAAGTACCGAACGGTGGGCGAATCCGCCTTTCCGGGGCAGCATTTCACCGCCGCCAGCGGCGAGCTGACGTTCGACGCGGACCACAACGAGCGGACGGTGCCCATCACAGAGCTGACGCCCAGCAGCAACGCATACAAGTACCAGACGAGCAGCCGCCGCACGTACCGCCTCGAAGTCACGGACATGGGCGGTTTCCTCCTGGCCTCCAAAGACCGCAACGTCACAAGCGGCCTTAATCAGTTCAACGGGGCGAAGGTAAGCAGCAGCGTCGCGAATCTCGTCACCATGACCAGCAGCGGCAACTTCTCCAGCGGCATGTCGAGCAGCAAGTACTTAGACGTCAGCTACACGCCGCCCTCCGGCCAGGTGGAGACCAGCGGCACGCTCAACGGCTACGTCCTCACGTTCAAAGGCACCATCCCCAACACCTTCGACGCGACCCTCATCACCCGTAGCGTGAGCGGCACCATCACCGACCTGGCCGGCAACTCCCTCTCCGGCACCAGCTGCTACAAGTCGTTCAGCAGCATCAAAGTCGAACTGCCCTGGGGCGGCGACGGCGGCAGCGAGGCCGATCCCTACACCATCACCCGCGCCGAGCAGCTCGCTTACATGGCCGTCCGCGTCAACGCCAACAACGGCTCCGACAGCTTCAACGGAAAATACTTCGTGCTGGATGCCGACATCGCCTACACCTACTCCTCCGACTGGGACGAATTTGGTGATGACGATACCTCAAACAATTACACGCCTATAGGCTGCTGGGGCCGTTCCTTCCAGGGAAACTTCAACGGCCGGGGCCACACCATCAGCGGCATCCGCGTGTATAAGGAGACAAGCGGCGCCAGCAATGACCACACCGCCGAGAGCCTCGGCCTCTTCGGCTTCGTTTCGAGCGGCGGCACGGTGACCCTGACCAGGGATTACAACGCCATGCCGGAGGACGGACCGCTGTTCATCTCCAATGACGTCACCCTCGATCTCAACGGCCATACCCTCACGGGCGTGGACGAGCAGGACGTCATCCGCATCGAAGGCGGTACGCTCACCCTGCAGGACAGCGCCGGCGGCGGCAGGATCACGCATGCCGAAGGCGCGACAGGGCGCGGCGTCAACATATATGGGAAAGACAACCCGAGCACGCTCATCATGGAGGGCGGCTCGATCTGCGGTAATACGACCAGCATCACCGGCAACACGACCTCATACAACAGCGGCGGCGTTGTCGTGGACTATTCAGGCACGTTCACCATGTCGGGCGGCACGATCTCCGGGGACAGCTGCGGCAGTGACAAACACGGAGGCGGCGTGGCCGTCTATGGCACGTTCCGGATCAGCGGCAGCCCCGTGATCAGCGGCAACATGGCAAGCAAGAGCGGCTCGACGGGCAACGTGTATCTGCATAGCGGCATGGTCATCACCGTTACCGACGCGCTGGACGAGAGCGCGTCCGTCGGCGTGTCCATGAAGACCTCCGGCACGTTCACGAGCGGCCTTTCCGGCAACGGTGACGCATCCAACTTCACCAGCGACGACAGCGACTACCGCGTGTATCTGACCGATAGCGGCGAAGCCGCCCTGGGGAGGTTCTATGCGGTCACCGTATCCGATGGCGGCGCGTTCGGCACAGTCACCGCCAGTTCCGCAAGCGCCCTGGCGGGCGAGACGATCACCCTCACCGTTACGCCGGACGAGAACTGCCAGTTGGAAGAACTGACCGTTACGTTCCATGCGGATCCTGAGATCCTCCTGTGGGAGAACTCCGTCGAAGCGGACGGCAACCTCTGCAGCGGGGAGACGTTTACGGTTTCCAGCGGCGGCAGCGTAGCCGTGTATTTCGAGCTGCCGGCATTTTTCGGCTGGGAGCCCACCGTCTCCTTTGAAACGGCGAGCGTCAGGACAGAGCGTACTTCGATGCGAAATTCGGCGACACGGTCACGCTGGACATCAGCCCGGGGGAGGACTATTATGTCGGCAGCGTTACCGTAAACGGCGAAGTGCTGGAGCCGACGGGCGGCGTCTACACCTTCACCTTGTCGACGGTGCCCGAAGAAGACAGGGTGGAAATCCCGGTCGAGTTCGCGGGCCACGAACATGTCTGGAGCAACTGGACGGTCACGACCCCCGCGACCTGCGCGAAGGCGGCCGTGGAGAGCCGCACATGCACCGTGGACGGCTGCGGCGCGGTCCAGACCAGAACCGTGGGCGATCCGCTCGGCCACGATTACGTGGCTGCGGTCACCCGCCCGGCGACTTGCACGGACGAAGAGATCACGACCTGGACGTGCAGCCGCTGCGGCGCATCCTACGAGATCTACGGCGAGGCGCTCGGCCACGCGTGGAGCGAACCGGCGTGGATGTGGAACGGCCATGAGCGCGCAACGGCGGTATCTTCACGATGCCCGCAAGCGACGTGACGGTCTCGGCGGTCTTTGCCGAAACGCAGACCATCGCGTGGACGATCGCAGGCGATCTCGAGCTGGATTGGGTCGGGGTCGGCGAACTACGTGGCGTGGGCGGCGAAGTACGGGGCCGACACGGAAAGCGCCTACGAGACGGCGTTCCTGCTGAACATCAGTCCCGCGGCGTCCATCCCCGCCGGCGCGTCGCCGCTGAGTGTGGTTGACTTCAGCATCACGGGCAATGTCATGCACTTCGAGCTTGCAAGCGACGTGTGCGGTCTCTTCCAGCCGGAAGGACGTTCCGGCACATCGGCGCTCTGCAACGGCATCTGCGCATTGCAAGTGGACGCAGCCCTCAAGAAGGGGGGGCAACAAGCTCTTGACGTCCGTTCCTGTCACAACCGACGCCTCCGGCCATGCAGTGGTGGACTTCGACTTCGGTGAAGCTGCGCTTCCCCCGGCGATGTTCTTCAGGCCGGTGATAACGGCAAAAACCCCCGTCGCGGAATAGCGAAGGGGCATTTGACGTTTTGTCGGCCGTTTGCACTCCGGCGGTAAAATTTGGTATAATATTCTGCAATGTCACAGCTATTTGTACCAAAAGACCGGAAGTCGCTTTTCCGCCAGTTCCTGGCGGGAATGTACGATGCCGTCGTCATAACCGACCCGAACGGGCATATACTCGAGATAAACCCACGGGCCGAGGAGTACTTCGGCTACACCCAGGACGAGGTGGTTGACAGGTTCGTCGGCGCGCTGGTCCCCGGCCTCACGCCGGAAATCGTCCAGCGCACCAGGCGCGGGCTCGAGAACGACCGCCACATGGTCATTGACGCGAGCGGGCGCATGAAGAACGGCGACCGGTTCGCGTGCGAGGTGGCGATTTCCATCATCGACCTCAAGGATCCGGACGACCTCGTCTTCACCGTCAGGAACGTCGAGCGCCGCCGCCGCGTCCAGGAGATGCTGCGCGCGAAGGAGGTCGCGTTCAACCTCTCCCACTCCGCGCTTTTCGCCTGCAACCCCGACGGCCGCTTCACCCACGCCAACGAGTCTTTCCTCAGGATGTTCGGCCTCGCCGACGAGGACGACGCGCGCGCCCATGCGTTTGCGGAATTCATGTCCGACGACCCGCTCCCGGTCAACTTCAGGAAGGCCCTCGAAGGCGAGACGACGACCGTCGGGATCGTCGCCGAGACGGACGAGGGCGAAGACGACGAGGAACTGGAGATCACCCTTGCGCCGATAAAGTCCGGCCGAAAGGTCAAGGGCGTCGCGGGAAGCGTGGTCAAGGTGTAGAAGTCCATGCGACGCGCTCCCCAGCACGCTGCGGGGATAACCTCGCTGGCAGTCGGCAAGGCCGATCCCAAGATTCTGCAGGATTTCGTCGCGCAGAAGCTTTCGCTTTCGCGCAGGACGGCCAAGGCCGTGATCGACGGGCGCTCGGTCTGGGTGAACCGCAAGTGCGTCTGGATCGCCCGCTACGAGCTTAAGACGGGCGACAAGGTGGAGATCCCTGCGGCGGTGGTGAAGGGCGCGAAGGAGCAGGGAACGAGGGAAGAGGGAAGAGGGATAACCCAAACACCCCCAAACACCCAAACCCAAACACCTCCTAAGGCTTCCCGCCATGTCAGGGTCCTTTGGCAGAACGACGACTACCTCGTCTGCGACAAGCCCGCCGGCATGGTCAGCTGCGACGACCCGAAGTCGGTGGAGTCGGTGCTGCGAAGCCAGGAGGGGATTCCGACGCTGGAGGCCGTCCACCGCCTCGACCGCGACACGACGGGCTGCCTCCTTCTCGCGAAGAGCCATGCGGCCCTGGAGGCGGCGGTCGCGGTGTTCAAGGAGCGGCGCGTCTCCAAGGTCTATCACGCGATAGTCGCCGGCAGTTTCAGGTTCCTCCACCAGGTCGTCGATTCGCCGCTTGACGGGCAGCAGGCGGTCTCGCGCGTGACGCGCGAGGCGTCCGGGCCGGACGCGAGCTTCCTCCGCGTGAGGATCGACACCGGCCGCACGAACCAGATACGCCGCCACCTCGCCTCGATACGCTTCCCGATAGTCGGCGACCGCGTGTTCGGGCTGAAGCGGGCGCGCGACCCGCGCCTCATGCAGGTGCCGCGCCAGATGCTCCACGCATCGACGCTGGAGCTGCCCGACCCCATGCGCCCGTCGGCGACCATAAAGGCCCATTCGCCGCTCCCGGCGGACTTCCGATCCGCCCTGCGGCTCTTCGGCATGGGCAAGTGATTTCCCACCAGAAAGGCAAGAACGCCATGAAATGGACTAAGACGCTGATACAGACGCTCCGCGAGAACCCCGGCGACGCGGAGATCGACTCCCACAAGCTCCTCATGCGCGCGGGCCTCGCGCGCAAGGTGGCGGGCGGGCTCTACGCATACCTGCCGCTCGGAATGCGCTCGCTCAAGAAGATACAGCAGATCGTGCGCGAGGAGATGGACCGCGCCGGCGCGCTCGAGATCGTCTCGCCGATCCTCCAGCCCGCCGAGCTGTGGCGCACGACGGGCCGCTGGGACACGATGGGGCCCAACATGTTCAAGCTCCGCGACCGCGGCGAGCACGAGTTCGCGCTCGGCCCCACCGCCGAGGAGGTCTTTACGGACATCGCGAAGGGCTTGATCAGCTCCTACCGCCAGCTCCCCGTCACCATCTACCAGATCCAGTGGAAGTTCCGTGACGAGACGCGCCCCAGGTTCGGCCTCATGCGCTCCAAGGAGTTCCTGATGAAGGACGCGTACTCCTTCGACACGGACGCCGAGGGCGCGGACAGGAGCTACTGGAACATGTACCACGCCTACGAGCGCATCTACGCGCGCTGCGGGCTGAAGGCAGTCCCCGTGCAGGCCGACGGCGGCGACATGGGCGACAGCCTGACCCACGAGTTCCACGTCCTCGCCGACGCCGGCGAAGACGGCATCGCCTGGTGCGAGGGCTGCGGCTACGCGGCAAACCTCGAGAAGGCCGAAAGACAGGCGGGGCAGGCGCCCGTCTCGCCGGACTCGCCCGTCCCGCCAGACCTTCCCTTCGTTGAAGTTCCCACGCCCAACGCCAAGACGATCGACGAGGTCGCGGCGTTCATGGGCCTCCCGGCGGACTGCTTCGTCAAGTCGCTCGTCTATGTCGCGGACGGCAAGCCCGTCATGGTGTGCGTGCCCGGCGACCGCGACGTTAACGACGTGAAGCTCAAGCGCTTCCTCGGCGCGAAGTCCGTCGCCCTCGCGGACTTTGACACGGTCCAGCGCGTGACAGGAGCCAACGTCGGCTTCGTGGGGCCTGTGTTCCGCGACCCAGACACCCAAACACCCCAGGACTCAAACACTTTGCGTATCGTCGCGGACGTCTCGCTCAAGGGCGCGTCCGGCCGCATCGTCGGCGCGAACAAGGACGACTTCCACCTGAAGAACGTCGATCTTGCGCGCGACGCGAAGATCGCGGATGCCGACTACGCGGATCTCGTCGTCGTCAAGGACGGCGACATCTGCCCGAAGTGCGGGAAGCCGATGGTCATCAAGCGCGGCATCGAGGTCGGCCAGGTGTTCAAGCTTGGCACCAAGTATTCCGCCGCGTTCAACGCAACGTACAAGAACGACAAGCTCGAGGAGCACGTCATGATCATGGGCTGCTACGGCGTGGGCGTAAGCCGCACCCTCCAGGCCGTGATCGAGCAGAGCCACGACAAGGACGGCATAATCTGGCCAGCCGCCGTCGCGCCGTACCAGGTCTGCATCTGCCTCCTCGACCCCGCCGACCCGGCGGTCGCGAAGGTCGCGGACGAACTGGAGTCCGCGCTGGAGGCGAAGGGGATCGACGTCATCGTCGATGACCGCGCGGAGAGGCCGGGCGTCAAGTTCAAGGACGCCGACCTCGTCGGCTTCCCCGTCCGCGTCGTCGTCGGCGCGAAGGGGCTTGCGAACGGCGGCGTCGAGGTCAAGCTCAGGAGCGAGGACAAGTCGAAGACGCGCGTCGTCGCGCCCGCAGGGGCCGCTGACGCCATCGCCGCGCTCGTCGCCGAGGCATGACCGGCATGGAAGCGGCAGGTGAAGGCGCGGCGGCTGCCGCGTCCGCGCAGAAGGTCGCGGTAGTCGGCGTTGTCGGGCGGACCAACGCCGGGAAGTCAACGCTCGTCAACCAGCTCGTCGGCGAGAAGGTTTCCATCGTCTCGCCCGTGGAGCAGACGACGCGCAACACCGTGCGCGGCATAGTCGCGGACCCGCGCGGGCAGCTCGTCCTCCTCGACACGCCGGGGCTCCACAAGGCCGTCGGGACGCTCGGCACCCTCCTCAACCGCATGGCGCGCAGGAGCGCGGCGGGGACGGACGTCCTTTGCGTCGTCTTCGACGCGGCGGAGGAGCCGCAGCTGGAGGACATCGGCTGGATGCAGCGCGTCGCGAGGGAGCGCCCCGAGAAGGTCGTGTTCGTCCTCAACAAGGCCGACCGCGCGCCGTTCTTCGAGACGATGTTCCATGACGCATGGGAGGAGGCAAAGGGGACTGTCCCCAACCCGGAAACCCAAACACCCTCCAACCCAAACACCCAAACACCCTCCAACCCAAACACCCAAACACCCGTTCCCCAACCTGTCTGGGTCAAGGCCATTTCCACGACGGAGGGCGGGGCGAAGGGCGTCCTGGACGCGCTTTTCGACTTCGCGGAGCCGGGCGAGCCGCTCTTCCCGGAGGACATCGTGACGGACTACCCGCGCAGGCTGACGATTGCGGACTCCATCCGCGAGAAGTACCTCGCGAAGCTACACCAGGAGCTGCCGCACGAGCTGGGCGTGTGCGTCAAGAAGGTCGAGGAGTCCTCCGGCCGCTGGGACGTGAAGGCGGACATCCTCGTGAACCGGGCCTCGCAGAAGCCGATCGTGATAGGGCGCGGCGCGGAGACGATCAAGTACGTGAGGAAATGCGCCGAGCGCGAGCTTTCGGAGCTTTTCGGCGTGAAGGTCGCGCTGGAGCTGTGGGTCAGGGTCGAGCCGAACTGGATGAAGAACAAGCGGCTCCTCTCCGAGATGGGGTATCTCGGCGACGTGATCTGACGGGTGCCATGCGCCGCATGAAATCCGGCAATCCCTTGCGGATCGGAGGCGCCAGAGGTTGAGAGAGGAGAAACAGGCATGGAATTCATAGGAGCGGAAAGCACGTTCGGGGAC
>JAEEGL012402639.1_pt1 | contig 10416 bp, 10 predicted proteins | sample 9134231 | NCBI WGS metagenome assembly JAEEGL01 (sample SAMN16246548, study PRJNA631951) | gut metagenome | biome: gut microbiome; feature: rumen; material: fiber-attached | host: Bos | place: Iran: Karaj | collected 2018-10
TCTTTTACGATTGTTGATTTTCCGATACGCCTTGCGCCTTGAACTAACAATGCTGTTTCACCGTTTTGCTCCGTTTTCCATTGGAGCATTTTATCGTAAATTTTGCGCTTAAAAATTATATTCCCTTCTGCCATATTTTCAATGTTTTACACGGCAAAAATAATAATTATGCCGGAGAGCGCAAAATCTTTATTAACAATCTTTAACAACCAACTTTTACACCGCTCTAACCGCGTTTTGTGCGGATTTAGGCGGTTTTTTTGTTGTCCCGCCCTTAATATATTTTTGTATCGTTTTTATAAACAAAAGTTATAAAATTTTATTTGTTTGAATAAAATTTGTGTCATAACTTTGCTGTCGATAAATGAATGTTGAACTAATAAAAAAACAGCAAAAAAATGAAAACTATTCTTTCAATCATCTTCGCCGTTATCTTTGCCGCCAACACTTTTGCGCAGACGGCGTATCAACAGAAATGCAATCAGATTTTTGTTAAATATATGAAACTGATTGCAGCAAGTTCCGGCAGCAAATGGGGTACAGCCGAAGAAATCGCATTGGGGCAGAGCGGATATTCCGAGGCGGGTGCAACAGTCATAAAACCTCTTCTAATGGTATATTGTGCCAAGGCTGGTAAGAGTTATGAGGCTATGTGTCAACAGGTTGATGCGGAATATATCGCCGCACGCAAACTGATGACCGCTGACGAAAAGTTTGCCTTTAAAGTAAATGAAGAATCAACAGTGCCATACGGCAAAGCAAAATGGCAGTCGGCGTTGGACTTCAAAGAATGGAGTCAGAAAGGCGAGTTTGAAACCTCAGAACAGTACGAAAACCGTCTCAAAGAGCAGTCGCGCCAAACAATCGACAAATTCCTTTATGACAACATCAACAAAGAAATTTCGGAGGACTATTGGTTAGTGAAATTTGGCGACTACAACGCTGACAAACAGGAGTTGCAGATTCTTTTCTATGACAATGAGAAAAAATACCAAATTATCCGCGCAATTAATGTCAGTCCGCAAAATGCAAAATATCTGAAAAATCATTGCTCCGCAAATTCGCCTGAACTATATGTTGACGGACTGATTATGCACTTTGGGGACGACGGTATGGACGACGATGGTAAAATGAAACAATATTGGGACGAAAAAGGTAATTTGTGCTATGAAGTGCATGATGAGGTGATGACAATGAAATATGACACTTACGACATTTGCGTCATTGACAAAAAGATTTTTGTTCCGAGATTCTTTGAACTCAGTTCGGAATTTGGTGAATGGCGTTTTGACATTTCAGAATCGGTGCCGCCCGTAAAATACAATTATGACGATTGGCTTGGCAGACCTCAGCAACTCAAAGGTTATATTTTTGTTTATCAGGAATATGCCATGACAATCAAAGAACAGATTGTTGAAATTCAAAGACAGAAGGAGGCTGAGGCGGCACGTCTTGCGGCTCAAAAAGCGAGGGAAGATTCCGCCGCCATTGCCGGTTATAATGAGCAACTTAACGAACAATTGAAGTCTTTTAACCAAAAACTAAAAGACAACAAATACAATGTCAAAGGTTTGTCTGTTGAAAAAACTTTTAACATTATGATAGAAAACAACAAAACGCAGTTTTACAACAAAATGAATGAATTGGAATCTGCGTACAAAAAAATTGAGAACGAAATCACGCGGGATTACAATTCTGCCAAAAAAGAGTATGGCGTTTTTTACAATTCGGACGAGGATTTTGACAAGTTTTATTGTCAGGGTTTTGAGAAATTTGCCTTGGAAACGGATTTTAGAAACGTTATGGCGCAACTTCAAGAAAACAAACAAAACATTTCGGTTGTGAATTTTTTGAAAGAGATGAACAATAATTCGGTTTTGAACCTTATGAGCGACCAACCTGTTGATTATACGGAAATTAATGAGTACCGCAGAAAACTTTTGGAATGGGTTTCGGGGCTGAAAAACAAGCCGTATTACGAAAAAGTCATTGATTTTTTAATCACCAACAATGCCGCTCTCAATAAAGAATTTTCCAAAAACGGCGCAAAATTTTCGTCTAAGGCAGAGTTTTACGATGCTTTTACGGGCGGAAATTACAAGGCAGTGCTGAAAGGAAAAAAGTAAAAAAAACTTCCAAAAATATTTTGCGGAGAAAAGATTTGTGTTATATTTGCGGTGTAAAAAATTACTATAATTGCGTATGAAGTAAAAAAGGTAAAAATATAAAACGGTATATTTCGGAACACTTATTCGGTAACGTGGAAAATCTGGACCATTTTCAAAGCAAATACTTGAATAAGTGCGATATAAGTTCACGCTTAACAATTTTTAGGCGTGGACTATTTCGCGCTTATGTATTTGCTGGCAGTCCAGAGCCTTCACGTTAGATAAGTCAGCGGAATAGTCCTACGCCTTTTTTACTGACGTATAAGAAAACGTTAACTTAAAAAATATACGAAAATGAACCAAAATCAATTTCAAAAACTCTACGAAGAGTACAAAGACAAAGTCGTAACCTCAGCGACCGTTAAACCACGGTTCGACGAGTTGTATTCCATTTCCAAAGAAAATGACGTGCTGTTGGTTACCATTTGCGGAAGCCTGAAAGCGGGTAAATCCACTTTCTTCAACTGTATAATCAATGACAGTCAAGACATCAGCGAAACCAATCCAAATGAATGTACAATCCGACCGAATTTCGTGTTTGCTGACAAAAGATTTGCTTTCAGAGCCTACGAACGTAAATCGGATTCCAATCCTTACACCGACATCAATAATGTCTTGAATTTTTTTATTAGCGGCAAGGAAAAATATATCGCTAATGATTTGGGTTTCAGAGAGAAAACCGACAAAACAAAACTTGCAGAATATGTTAAGGAATGTCAGAATCCAAGTAAGCCGTTTCTGTTCACATCTTTTGCTTTGGATTCGCAATCGCGTTTCGTGAAACAACTGAAAAACCAAAATGTTGTTTTTGTTGATATGCCGGGCGACGATGGAATTGTTGCGGATAAAAATTCAGATCCATTTTACGAAACTGTGTTGAAACGTACCGACTTGGTTTTGTTGGTATGTTCTTCTGCTGTTGATTTAGGCAAGTCATTGGAGAAGTATTTAAACTTCATCAAAGACAACAATCCGAAAGTTCCATTCATAGTGGTACTTAATGAAAGGGATGACAAAGTTACGCCAAATGCACGTCAGGAAAGGGAAGAACAGTTGGCAAATTGGGAATCCGCATTGAAAAATACGTACGGTCTCGCTGTTGTGAAATCAACGATACTCAATGCGCACTACATCCACACCGAATTGTTCGGCGAACAATTTGACGAGGTTTTCAAAAACAAAATCAACAAGTCATCCGAGGATTTCAAAAAATTTGAAGATGAGTTATACAATGACTTTTTCTCACAAACGAAAATCTCGGACATAGTTAATGATAATAAAAACTGTCGTTTCCAAGCCCAAATGAACAAGTTTACAGAATTTTTGGACGAAGAAATCAGCAAGTTGAATAAAGAATCAGTGGATTTCAATAACAAGTTGAATGTATTTCGCGAAATAGATTCAGAATCTATTAAAAATAGTATCAGGAACTATTTCAAAGATGATAAAGGGAATCCAAAAGATGACGATGATTTGGCACAATGCCTTGCAAACAACGGTCGAACACGTTGGTTCAGACCAAGAATCCGTAAAATTTTGAAGGAGAAATACTTTAACGTCTATTTAAAGGAGTTGGTAGAACAATTTGTCAATCAACAAATTATCACATTTCGTAGCAATCTCTTTGAAAAAGTTAGTCAAAGTGATTGGGCAGGAAGGGTCAGTCTTGCAGACATAGAAAGTTCTTTTGTACAAAAAGATCTCGCCAATAGTGTTTACAACGATTGTATCGAAGGTAATCTTAGGTACAATAAAGATAGAATAGCGGAATCTATGTTGAATTTGAGGAGTAAACTGTTCAGTTACGAAAATGTCGGCTCTGAAATCCGCAACAAGTGCAATGAATTGGTTGAAGATTGTATCCGTAAAATTAAGGATGCTGAAAAAATCAGCGAAAAAGAGCGCACCTTGGAGATTTTGCAAGATCTAAAAAAACAGTTGGATTAATTATGGAAGCAATGAAAGATTTGGCTAAAACGTTACTCACATGTGTTTGTGTCTTGGTATTCATCGGATTGCTGATTTTCGTCGGCAATGTTGTCTTTCTTGCCAAACAGATAGAAAGCGTATCAAATGTTTATTTTGCATACGCTTTTTATGGTGTATTGTTTGTTTTGTTATTATTTTTTGTGGTGATTCCGATAATTCGGCTGCTCAAAATGCCTAAGTTGCCTAAATTACAGTCAATGGACAACAGAGCATCAGATAAAGAAGTGCGTACCGTGGCGAGAAATTTGATTTCTTCCTTTCCTAAGGATAGGGAATCAGAAAAAAAAGAGTTTAGCGCAGCCGTAGAATCCAATTCAATAGTTAAGCCCAAAGCCCAAAGAGAACTTGTAAAGAAAGAAATTACCAATCGATTGAGTGTAATTGATGAAAAAATCAAAAAATATGCAAAACGTGTTTTCGCGCTAACTGCAATTTCGCAAAGTAATAGGTTTGATGCTGTTACTGTTTGGATTCTCAATTTCCGAATGATTAACGACTTGATACGAACAACAGGTTTTAGCCCTAACGGTTATCAAATGTTCCAAATCTATTGGCGGGTTGTCGTTACGGGTGCATTTGCATACGCGGTTTCAGACGTTGCCGATTGGACGGGTGAAAAATTGTTGGACGAACTAAGCACTGAAATCGGAGAAAAAGTTGGCAGTTCCATTTTTGGAAACCTAATCGGTATTTTTACTAAGTCGCTTGCCGACGGTGCTGTAAATGGCTTATTAACATTGCGTTTGGGATATATCACAAAAAAATATCTCGAAATCGGCTTTGACAAGTACAAAGACAAAAACGCAATGTTGAATGTTTATAAGATGGCAGTCAAAGAGGCTTGGAAAAACAAAAAATTGATTAACGATAAAAATGTAGCATAATGAACAAAGTATTATTTATGTTTTTTGCGGTTTTGTTTTTGATGAATTGCTCGTCAAAACCTGACTTAAAAACCGCAGTATGCAAGGAAGTTGTGATTTATACAACTGAAATAAAAGAGTCAGCAATAATGCGGCAAGAGACGGATTCGGAATTTATAAAATTTTTTGAACGTCTTTTTAAACGCGAAATAATATTGCCCGTTCAAATTCATATAAAGGCGGCGGTATATTGCAGTCAAATTGACAAAGACAAAATCAATGTCGATGACAAAAATAAAACAGTTGAATTAACATTGCCAGAGCCGGAGTTCATAATTGACGGAGTGCGCGTTGATTGGGATAATGCCGAAGAGTATGTAGGCAAATTGCGCAAAGATTTTACAAGTGAAGAAGTTGAAAAATTTGCGAAAGAGGCTATTGAAAAATGTAAAGATAATCTTGAAAATAATAAGCAGGAATATATCTCTACTGCTAAACAAAATGCTGAAAAAACGGTTTCGGCAATTATAGAAAGTTTTGGTTATAAAGCAATTATAAGTTATTAGAATATGAAAACAAAAATTTTACTCATACTTTTGTGTGCAACGATATTGTTTTCTGCAATATCATGCGGCAGTGGTGATATTGAGTTACAAACAGTTCATATCGCTGCGCTTAAACAAGTAAGGTTTTATAAATGGAAAATTTCAAATTTAAAAGTTGATACATTGAAAATAAATCCTGTTTTTGATGATAAATTAACAGGATTTTACAGCGGTCATGTGGATTTTGGAATTGATTTCGACCATAATTTCAAAAGCCGTATTGACGGTGATTCTATTGTTCATATTGAAACAAAACTTGAAATTCTCAATATTGACAAATGGTTTATAGATGATTTTCAGTATATGGAAACCGGTTCTTTTGAAAAGTCTGACCGAAAAGAATTGGACGAAAGAGCCAACCGTAAAATTTACGAAAAGTGTATTTTGGAAGGTACAGTTCAAAAAGCATCGGATAATTTGAAAGAACAGATTACTGAAATTCTAACACATAAATTTAAATTCAAGAAAGTTGAAATAAATTGCCAAGATGCAACAAAATTATACCAATAAAAAATCAAAATATTATGAAAATATTTGGGAAAACAATCAGTAAAATTGGTGAAGTTGATAGTCTTCCGGCTTTTCACCAAATTGTTCATGAGAAACTTCGCATTGATCCGGATTACAAACTCTTGTTTAGAGGAGATCATCGGGACTATGGAGAATCGGCTTTGTTGCCGCAATTGTTCAGAGATGACAATTGGATAAAGAACGAAGATGTAATGTTAAATAATTACATCGCCAAATTTCCGGAAGCATTTCCAAAGGGAACAAGCACGTTTGACATAATCGTTAATGCAGATCATTTTTCTTTGCCGTCAAGGGTGTTGGACGTTTCATATTCACCTCATACGGCGTTGTATATGGCATGTAGTGAATCAACCGATACAACGGATGCAGACTCAATTGTTTATGTTTTTGAGGTTCCCAAAAATGACATTCACAATTGGAATAGCGACACTGTTGCATTGTTATCAAATGTAGCAAGGATGAAAAGCAATTTTGATGTTACAAATCCTAATCGCGATTCCCTCAGTGCGTTAATCCATGCAATCAGAGAGGAGAAAACAGATTATTACAATCTGTACGAAGGAAGAGAATACGAATACAAAAAAATCTTCAATCAGATTATTTGTGTCGAATCCAAGATGTTGAATCAGAGAATAACCAATCAGAAAGGTCTTTTCTTTTTGTTTGGAATCAATGGCACAAAAATGAATTACAAGGATTTGTCGTTCAATGAAAGTGTCCGCATATCGTCAATCACAATCAAAAAGGAAAAGAAACAGGAAATTTTGAATGAACTCAGTGTGTATGGATATGACAAGATGACAATGTTTCCCGATATGCAAAGTGTATGTGAGGCATTGAAAAATGGCTTGAAATCGGAGAAACAGAAGAAAGATACTAATAAAGACTAGGAAAAACTTATCTACAAATTATCCTCAAATATTGAAGTCGCGATTGTTGATTGGATAAAGGGCAAATTGGAAAGCGGTTTAGAGTTTAAGGCCAAAGCGTAATGAATCGTTTCGCTTGCGTTTTGGGCGTGGCTCATCCATACAAAAAATAAAAAATCTTGCCAAAATTAAGGATTATCACCCAAAAGATTTGACAAGATTTTTTATTTTCCGCCCAAAATTTAAAAATTGACATTCTTTTGTTCGTTGGCAGCGAATAAAATTTATATGGGTTCGAGCCGCAAGCATTGCGGCTCTACATACGAGGTGCGTTATGGAGACCGGCACGTAGAGCCGCAATGTTTGCGGCTCGGAATAATTAAATACCATTTTACAAAAGATACCTTTTAGAAAAGTAAATGAGATTTTTCCGCACTGGATAAACGATTTTTTTTGTCGTTTTTGAAAAAACTTTGTAGTTTTGCAGAAAACTTAAAAAAAATAAATTATGCCGGAAATCAGTCGTTTTTATGGAATCATTATAACAATGTATCTTCCTGACCATAATCCGCCGCACTTTCATGTAAAATACAATGAATATCGTGCGACTATTGACATTAAATCAGGGAAAATCATTGGTGAAATGCCGCGCCGTGCATTGAATTTCGTTTATGAATGGTTGGATTTACATCAAGACGAACTTATGGAAAATTGGCGCAGAATGGAAAACGGCGAAACGTTAATAACTATTAATCCCTTGGACTAACCATGAAAATAGAAAATTCACTTATTTGGGTTACTTCTGCCAAAACAGCAGCCGGACACAAACTGGAACTGACTTTTAATGATGGCAGTGTAAAGATATTTGATTGTACACCGTTGATTGAGCGTTACAAAATTTTTGAACCGCTTAAAAACGAATCTGTTTTTGAAAATTTCTCGCTTGACGGTTGGACAGTAACATGGCTTGACGGACAAATCGACATTGCCCCTGAATATCTGTTTTCAGAAGGCATTGCAGCATAATTTTTGTCGTTTTTGAAAAAACTTTGTAGTTTTGCAGAAAACTTTAAAAAAATATGCAGAAAAACTTCCTCCGCTATGATACCGAGAATCAAATATATAGAACCTCAAAACGGTTACAAGTTGTATGCTGAATTTGACGACGGGCGCAAAGTTAAATACGACCTTTCTGATGACATTGCGAAGTTGCCGAATTATTCTATGTTGGCTGAAATAAACGGACTGTTTTTTCAAGCCTCGCTTGACAGCAGCCGCACTGTCGTATATTGGAACGAACTTGTTGACCTTCCAAGCGATACGATTTATGAATACGGCGAAGAGATATAATTTTTTCCGTCCAAAATTTAAAAATTGACATTCTTTTGTTTGTTGGCAGCGAATAAAATTTATATGGGTTCGAGCCGCAAGCATTGCGGCTCTACATACGAGGTGCGTTATGGAGACCGGCACGTAGAGCCGCAATGTTTGCGGCTCGGAATAATTAAAAAGTTTAATGATTATCCGCAATTAACATAATCTCATTTTTTTGTTGTATATTTTATGCTCAAAATCAGGTTTATATGCAACAGCGGCAATCATTAATCTGTCGAATATTTTATCTCCGAAATACATTCGGTTGAATTTGTAACAAAATTCGTTGAGATATAATTGCAAAAAAGCATCTTTCATTCCATGAAAAAAATCTTGAAACAATGCTTTTGCATTTGAAGCTGTTAGCAATCAGTAATTTTTAGCAAAAAAACGTTTTGATTTTTCTTAATATATTTTGTGCTTATAATTTTGATTTTCAGCGCATTAACGGTTTGATGCAGTTTGATTTTATTTAGATGCGCTTGGTTGCGGCGGTTTTTAAGGATAGTTTTGTGAAAAATTTTTAATCACCAACAAAAAACTTTACAGTTATGAAAAAATTATTATCCGTAATTACCGCCGCATTTTTGTTTTCATCATGCGGCTGCAACAAAGACAACGAGAACGATAGCACCGTTTCTTCTGATGTAAAAAACGACACACCCGCAATTGAGGAAACTATTCAAGAAGGCGATGAATTTTCCGTTGCAACAGGCAAAAATCGTGTAATTTACGAACTTAATACGGGTTCGTTTACCACGGAAGGCACTTTTAAGGCGGCGGGCGAAAAACTCCAAGATTTGAAAGACCTTGGTGTAGACATTGTTTGGCTTATGCCTATTTATCCCAGAGGCGGCGGTATCAATAGTCCGTATGCAGCAACGGATTTTAAGGATGTTAATCCTAAATACGGAAAAATCTCCGATTTGAAAGATTTCGTTTCCAAAGCGCACACTCTCGGTATGGAAGTTTGGCTCGATTGGGTGCCCAATCATACCGCAACTGATGCAAAATGGGTTACATCAAATCCCGATTACTACAAGAAGAAAAATGGCGAAATGGTTCATCCCAATAATTATGGCGATGTTTTCCAGCTTAATTATTCTAATCCCGACCTCGCTGAGGCTATGACAAATTGCTTGAAATTTTGGATCGATGAGGCCGACATTGACGGTTACAGATGCGATTATGTAAGTTCACCGGAAATTCCCGCAAGTTATTGGGCTAAGGCTATTCCCGAAGTTAAAAACTATAAATCAGGCAAAACGATTACTTTCCTTGCCGAGGGTGATTTAACCGATGCCAACAATAGCGGACTTGTTTCAACGGGTTTTGAATATGATTATGCGTGGGGATTCCAAGAAGGCGGTCTCTACAAAACTGTTGGTAAAGGTATCAGCGGAACCTCGCTTCAAAAGGTTTGCGAAAAAATGCTTGATGCTACCGAAAAAATAAAACCCATAATTCGTATGATTTATCTCACCAATCACGATCAAAACTACAACGACGGCGGACATTTGATTTCGGATATTTACGGCGAAAATGTTTATCCTTTTACGGCGTTGATTTTCACTTTCAAGGGTATGCCTTTGCTTTATAACGGTCAGGAAATCGGTGGCAAACAAATTCTTGATTATTTCAACGACACAAAAATCAAATGGAACGACCGCGATGAAAAAATGTATAATATTATAAAAAATCTTGCACAGCTCAAACATTCCACCAATGCACTTGCCGAGGATGCTACAATTGTTGTGAATAAAACTGATAATTCACAAGTTTTTGCTTACACACGCGGCAGCGGCAAAAATGCTGTTGTCACGGTTATTAATCTTGGAACTTCTGATGCTACAGTTTCAGTATCTGGTTTAACCTCAGGTGTTTATACATCAAAATACACCGGCGGCGAAAGTATCGAAAAAGTATCGGAAAAGGTCTTGGAAACACAGTCTTTTACCATCTCGAAAAAGGGGTTTATGGTTTTATCTAAATAAGTATTTAAATTTAAACATTTGCA